>Ga0315902_10001939_pt1 | contig 32961 bp, 32 predicted proteins | sample LakEriMetagenome_9_FD_203523 | JGI IMG/M metagenome (GOLD analysis project Ga0315902, IMG submission 203523) | Freshwater fungal communities from buoy surface, Lake Erie, Ohio, United States - Buoy 12 MA117 | ecosystem: Environmental > Aquatic > Freshwater > Lake > Lake biofilm | place: USA... | reverse complement strand
CGTCGAACCACTTGAAGAACGGCGCCTCACTGGCATCGAGCGTTCGGCTGAAGGGCTTGTGCCAGAGCACTTGCTCGCGGGCGCGACGGGCCCAGAATCCTTCGTAATCCTGCTCGGCTTCGGCGCAGAGCGCGAGATACTGATCCATGCCGGCGATCGTGGCCTGGCTGGAAAACGCTGCGGGAGCAGGAAAAACACGGGTCTCGACGAGATTGGTCTCGATGCTGGCGGACATGGCGCGGGGCTCCGGACTCAGGCGGGGCGAACAGCTATGGCGAATTTGCAAGCAGAACGGTACCGACGGCGGCTTACAGTCGCCTTACGGTCAAAGCCAGCCGGTTGCCGATAGAATCAAGCCCCCTTCAAGGCCACCCCGTTCAACCTGCCCCTCAGGGCGCGGCTGAGCGCACTACGCCACAACCACGACACACCATGCTGCCTGAACCGCGTCAAACCAGCTTCCTGGGTAATCTGATCTTCGCCAGCCGATGGCTGCAGGTGCCGCTCTACCTGGGATTGATCGTTGCCCAGGGCGTCTATGTGGTGCTCTTTATCGAGGAGCTCATGCACCTGGTCGCGATCCTGTGGGATCCGAGCGTGCTCGACAGCACCGTTCAACGACTGGGCATCGCCGAGCGCAACAAGGAGACGGTCATCATGATCGTCGTGCTGTCGTTGATCGACGTGGTCATGATCTCCAACCTCCTGGTGATGGTGATTGTGGGCGGCTACGAGACCTTTGTGTCGCGCCTGCGACTTGAAAACCATCCGGACCAGCCCGAGTGGCTGTCCCATGTGAATGCCAATGTGCTGAAGGTCAAGCTGGGCACCGCCATCATCGGCATTTCCTCCATCCACCTGCTGAAGGTCTTTATTTCGGCAGGAACGCTGTCGGAGAAGACCCTGCTCTGGCAGACCATCATTCATGTGGTCTTCCTTATCTCTGCGATTGCCATCGCCCTGATCGACCGGATCATGGTGGTGCCTGCGGCCAAGCATGGCGCGAGCGGCACCCCCAGCGTCGGTGGCGGCAGTGGTGATGGCAGCAGCGGGACGCACTGAGCCCACGCCTGCGCGCCATCGACCGCAGCAAACCCGCAGCCCACTCAACAAACCCGCTGACCCCTCAAAGCCGCAGGCCCGGCCTGCATCACAGGAACCCGACATGTCCACAGTGATTCGCCAGCAAGACCTCATTGACTCGGTCGCAGCTTCACTGCAGTTCATCAGCTACTACCATCCGGCCGACTACATCCAGCATCTGGCCCGGGCCTACGAGCGTGAGCAAAGCCCGGCTGCGCGCGACGCCATCGCCCAGATCCTCACCAACTCACGCATGTGCGCTGAAGGCAAGCGCCCCCTGTGCCAGGACACCGGCATCGTCAATGTCTTCATGAAGATCGGCATGGATGTGCGCTGGGAAGGCTTTTCTGGATCCATCGAGGATGCTGTGAATGAAGGCGTGCGCCGCGGCTATAACGATCCGTCGAACACCCTGCGCGCCTCGATCGTGGCCGACCCCCACTTCGAGCGCAAAAACACCCGTGACAACACGCCTGCGGTGATTCACATGACGGTCGTGCCGGGCAATACGGTCGATATCACCGTCGCTGCAAAGGGTGGGGGTTCAGAAAACAAGAGCAAGTTCGTGATGCTCAACCCGTCCGATTCGATCATCGACTGGGTGATCAAGACGGTTCCGAGCATGGGCGCGGGCTGGTGCCCGCCCGGCATGGTGGGCATCGGTATTGGCGGCACGGCCGAAAAAGCCATGCTCATGGCCAAGGAGTCGCTCATGGAGCCCCTGGACATGTCGGACCTGATCGCGCGCGGGCCTTCGAACCGAGTCGAGGAAATGCGCATCGAGCTCTTTCAGAAGATCAATGCGCTGGGCATTGGCGCCCAGGGGCTGGGCGGCCTCACGACGGTGCTGGATGTCAAGATCGCGATGGCGCCCACGCACGCCGCTTCCAAACCGGTGGCCATGATCCCGAACTGCGCAGCGACCCGACACGCACACTTCGTGCTCGATGGCTCGGGCCCGGCCTATTGCGAACCACCCGCCCTGTCGGATTGGCCCGATGTGCACTGGGTGCCCAATACCCAGACCTCGCGCCGGGTTGATCTCGACACCCTGACCCCGGAAGAAGTGGCCTCCTGGACACCCGGCCAGACCCTGCTGCTCTCGGGGCGCATGCTCACCGGACGCGACGCTGCACACCAGCGGATCAGCGAGATGCTAGCCGCAGGTCAGACACTGCCGGTGGATTTTCGCAATCGTGCGATTTACTACGTGGGTCCGGTGGATCCGGTGCGCGATGAGGTGGTGGGCCCGGCCGGCCCCACCACGGCGACCCGCATGGATAAGTTCACTGAAACCATGCTCGCCGAGACCGGGCTGATTGCCATGATCGGCAAGTCCGAACGCGGACCGGTCGCGATTGAGTCGATCCGCAAGCACAAGCGGGCCTATCTCATGGCCGTGGGCGGTGCGGCCTATCTCGTCTCCAAAGCCATCCGAAAGGCACGCGTACTTGCCTTCGAGGATCTGGGTATGGAGGCGATCTATGAATTCACGGTGCAGGACATGCCGGTCACGGTCGCGGTCGACGCCCAGGGCACCTCGGTGCACGAGACCGGGCCCAAGGAGTGGCAGGCCCGCATCGCCGGGATTCCAGTCAAGGTGGAGTAAAGCGCTGGCCCCATCAGCCATTGGGGCCGATGAATCAACCCAGCGCGGCGATGCCCGCGCGGGCGATCTGGGCGTCTTCGCTCGACTTCACACCCGAAACGCCCACGGCGCCAATCACCTGCCCGCCCACCACGATGGGCACGCCGCCTTCGAGCATGCCCTGCAGCAGAGGAGCGGACAAAAAAGCAGTGCGGCCGTCATTGATGATCTTTTCATAAACCCCGCTGTCACGCTGACCCAGCGCCGCGCAACGCGCCTTTTCGGGAGCGATGTAGGCGGAGATGGGGGCCACGCCATCGAGCCGTCGCAGGGCGAGCAGGTGTCCACCGTCGTCGCAGACCGCGATCGTGACTGGCCACTGGTTGCTCTGAGCCTCAGCCGTGGCAGCCTCCAGGATGCGGGTGACGTCGGCGGCTTGAAGAACGGATTTGGTGATCATCAGACAAACTCCTTGAGTGGACGGAAAAGAGATAACGCTTGGGCGTTAGGCGGTCACTGAAGCATCGCGTTCTGCGTTTCGTGCACGTGCATGGCCACGCTCCACATCAATGCCGCGCAGCAACCACAGGCCTAGAACGAACGACACGCCGGTCACCAGGATGGCGGCCCGGTGGTTGCCTTGGGTGATCCATGTAATGGCGCCATAGACCAGCGGTCCGATCACGGCGGACAGCCGAGTGGCCAGTGTCCAGAGCCCAAAGAACTCGGCGAGTTGATTTGGCGGGATGAGATAAGCCGCCAGAGCACGTCCGCACGACTGACTCGACCCCATGCACAAGCCAGCGATGACGGCCGCGACCCAGAACATCGCAGGCCCCTGCGCAAACGCGGCCATCAGACCCATCACCAGCCAGCCCCAGAGCGTGATGGCCAGAGCCCGCTTGTGACCGATGCGATCCTGCAGATGACCAAAGGCGAAGGCGCCCAGTGCGGCTGCAATATTGACCAGAAAGATCAGCATCATGGTCTGCTCTTGCGTGAAGCCCATGGCCTGCTCGGCATAAATGGCCGACAAGGCAATGACCACTGAAATGCCCGCAAAGTACGCGGTTCCGCAGGCGAGCAGTCGCCAGAAATCAGGATAGCTCCGAGCGCGGGCCAGCGTGGCCCGCACCTGCCTGAAAGCGTGAGCCTCTCCACCCGTGCGGGCTGAACTGCGCTCACGCAACGTCAGGAAGGTCGGCAGGCTCGCCAAGGCAAAGAGGCCCGCCACGATGAGCATCGTGACAGGCACGGATTGGGCGCCCGTCTGTCCCCGGGAAGGCGCCGTCAGCACCCAGGCCAGCCCCAACCCGAGTGAGAGCATCCCACCAAAAAAGCCGAAGCCCCAGGCCCAGCCACTGATCTGACCGAGCGCGGCCGGCTTGGCCAGTTCGGGCAGAAACGCCGCCGCAACCGCCTCACCCACGGCAAAGCAGAAGTTGGAAAAGGCGACCAGTGCCATCGCTAGCGCGATATCGCCCTCGCCACAGAAGTAGAGTGCCGCAGTCCCCAGAACGCAGCCCGCCGTGGATACGGCGAGCAGTTTTTTCTTGGCTGCATGGCGATCCGCCCAAGCCCCGAGGGCGGGCATCAGAATCGTGACCGATAGGTTGGAGATCGCGAGCGCAACCGTCCAGGCGAAGGTCGCCCAATCGGCCTTATTGGCCACCACGCCGACGAAGTAGGCATTGAAGACCGCCGTGATGACCACCGTGACATAGCCGGAGTTGGCAAAGTCGTAGGCCGACCAGGCCGCCACTTCGCGACGGCGCACGCCGGGTTGCAGCAAGCCGGAACGAGCGGAGTCGGAGGCGTTCATGAGCACGGGGCACAGCAAATCGGGAGCCGGACAATACCACCCCGCCCTCTGACCTCAGTCGAAGGCCCCTGGCTCGCCTCAGACTCCGAGATGACCCCGCCATTGGTACCAAAGCCGGCCAAGCAATTCATGCAGGCACAAGGCAATGAGCTCGGCATCCTGGGCTCTGGGCAGGAAATCCCGTGCTTTCCATTCTCGCCAGTGGCCACCCATGAAATCATGAGGCGCCGGATTCACAACCAGACCCACCCCCTCGAAGGTCAGCCGGGCGCGGGGCATGTGGTAAGCATGGGTGATCAGAATGATGTTGCTCACCCCTGCCTCGCGCAGGATGGCAACGCTCATTCGAGCGTTCTCGGCCGTATCGCGAGACTGATCCTCGACCCACCTGACTCGGGTGCCGAGCTGCTCAAGCGTGTCGCGCATGACATGAGCCTCGGGGCGCTTGAGCCCAAGCGGCGTTCCCCCAGAGACAAGAACCGGCAAGCCTGAGGCTCGCGCGATGCGGGCGCCCTCGACCACGCGTTGCAAGGTGCCTTCCTTGAGTCGCTCACGGTCTGGCGCGCCCACGCCGTCACGAACGGTGCCCCCGCCCAGGACGACCACCGCGCCTGGGTTGCCCTGGACCGACGTGTTGCCGACCTCGAAACGGTATTGCCCTCGCTCAAGCCACGCGCCAAGCAGATCGGCCGTGGCGCCGATGGAGAGCAGATACGCAAGCCCCAGGCCCAGACCCGCCAGACGCAGTCCCAAGCGTTGCAGGGCCGACAATCGAGGTTCTGCGGCCCACGACCTCACTTGCCCCGCCCGGCGACTGCCCCACGCCAACAACAGCAGACCTGCCATGACCAGCATCAATGGCAAGGCGGGGGGCATCACCAGCGTGCGCACCAGAACCTTGAGATCAAAACCCTCCAATCGTCACCTCCATGCGCCCGGACCCAGGCCCAGGCCCAGACACGCAAATTAAAGCGCGTTCGCGCTGCGTGTTCTCACCCGCTTTGCGAACACTTTGAGAATCGGTGTGGTCCTGCAGGCTAGACTGCATCCATGCAACCCCTCGACGCCTCAACCCACCCATTTGCACGCCTCGATCCCGATGCCATTCTGAATGCTCTTCAGGCCAGAGGTTGGCAGGCAGATGGCCGTCTGCTCGCTCTGAACAGCTACGAGAATCGGGTGTATCAGATCTGGCTCGACGATGGGGACATCATTGTCGTGAAGTTCTACCGGCCCCAGCGCTGGAGCGATGAGCAGATCCTGGAGGAACATCGCTGGAGCCAAATGCTGGCCGAACGAGGCCTGCCCGCGGTGGCCCCCCTCGTACGCGACGGCCAGACCCTTCAGCATCATGAAGGTTGGCGCTTTTCGGTCAGTCCGCGGCGAGGAGGACGCGCGCCTGAACTCGACGACGTCCCCACGCTCGAGCGGATCGGATTGCTGCTGGGCCGCATGCACGCCCTGGGCGGCAGGCCCCTGTTCAGGGTCAGACCGACACTCGACGTCAGAAGCATGGGCATCGAACCACGGGATTGGCTGCTTGAGCACGCGGCCATTCCGCCGTCCTTACTACCCGCCTGGCGAGCGGTGGCCGACGCCTGTCTCGAGGCCGCACAAGAGCACATGTTGGCGCATGCGCAGGTTCGAACCGTGGCGCTCCATGGAGACTGCCATGCAGGCAACATCCTTTGGACTGATGCGGGTCCGCATTTTGTCGACTTCGACGATGCCCGCAATGGCCCTGCGGTGCAGGACCTCTGGATGTTGCTGTCAGGTCATCCGCAGGAGATGCAGATCCAGCTTGAACCCTTGCTTCGCGGCTATCAGCGCGCATTCGATTTCGATGCTGGTGAACTCGGTCTGATCGAGCCCCTCAGAACGCTGCGCCTGTTGCACTACAGCGCCTGGATCGCGCGCCGCTGGGATGACCCTGCGTTTCCACAGGCATTTCCGTGGTTTGGCACGGAGCGCTACTGGCAGGATCGCATCCTCGAGCTGCGCGAGCAGCTCGGCGCCATGGCCGAGCCTGCGCTGCAGATGCCCTAAGGGGAGCCACCTCTGAGGCTCTCAGCCCTCAGCCTTGTGCCTTCTGCCCCCCTAGCCTGCTCACCTTCGCTCCCGATGGTTTTCATCGTGCCATCGCGTCGCGCAATCCGTTCAGGGTCGCTGGATCTTCAATGGTGGTGAGATCCCCAGGATCGCGGCCTTCGCACAAGGCCTGAATCGCGCGCCTCAAGACCTTGCCGGAGCGGGTCTTGGGCAGGGCATTCACGAAGTGCACTCTTGAGGGCCTAGCCACCGCGCCGAGCTGTCGGTCAACCACCGCCATGACTGCGCCCTCAAGGGCACGCCGGGCGGCGCCGTCCCCAATGACTGAGGGATCCTTGAGAACTGCAAACGCGACCGCGACCTGCCCCTTCAATTGATCAGCCACGCCGACGACCGCACACTCGGCCACGGCCGCATGACTGCTGATCGATTCCTCAATCTCACGGGTGCCCAGGCGGTGACCGGCCACATTGATGACATCATCGGTCCGACCCAGGATAAAGAAATAGCCGTCACGATCACGGATGCCCCAGTCGAAGGTGGAATAGACCTGCTGACCAGGCACGCTGCTGAAATAGGTGTTCACAAAACGGGAGTCATCCCCCCAGACGGTTTGCATGCAGCCGGGTGGCAACGGAGGGGCGATCGCGATCACCCCTTTTTCGTGATCAGCCACCGGCTCACCGGTCTGCTCATGCAGCAGGCGCACGTCATAGCCATACATCGGCACCCCGGGACTGCCCAGCCGGGTGGGCGTCGACTCCACGCCATGCGCCACCGTCAGGATGGGCCAGCCGGTTTCGGTCTGCCAGTAGTTATCGATGATGGGGCGCCCCAGACCTTCGGAGATCCAGGCCGAGGTCGGTTCATCCAGAGGCTCACCCGCGAGAAACAGCGCCTTGAGCGACGACAGGTCATGGCGTTTGAGCCAGGCAGGGTCCTGCTTTTTAAGGACTCGGATGGCTGTTGGCGCCGAGAACATCACGGTGACCTTGTAGCGCTCCACCAGTTGCCAGAGGATACCGGCGTCGGGGCGCACCGGGGTGCCTTCGTACATGAGGGTGGCCATGCCACCGATCAGGGGGCCGTAGACGATGTAGGAATGCCCCACCACCCAGCCAATGTCGCTGGTCGAAAAATAGGTTTCGCCCGGCTGCCCGCAGAAAATGTGTTTCATGGAGGCAGCCAGTGCGACGGCATAGCCCCCCACATCGCGCTGAACCCCCTTGGGTTTTCCGGTGGTGCCAGAGGTGTAGAGGATGTAGCTCACCTCGTTAGACTCCAGCCAGGTGACTGGCACCTGAGCCTCGAGATGCTGATCACGCAAAGCGGCGTAGTCCTGGTCTCGCCCGGCCACCAGGGCAAAGGGAGCGAGCTTTCGGTCGACCATCAGGACATGGGCCGGCTTGTGGGCGCTCAGGGCAATGGCCTCATCGAGCAAAGGCTTGTAAGGCACCACCTTGCCGGCCCTTGAGCCTGCATCGGCACTCACCACGAGCTTGGGGGTTGCATCCTCAATGCGGCTGGCCAGGCTCACCGAGGCGAACCCACCAAAGACCACCGAATGAATCGCACCGATCCGTGCACAGGCCAGCATCGCAAAGGTGGCCTCGGGAATCATGGGCATGTAGATCAGTACCCGATCGCCCCGCGCAACTCCAAGCGACTGCATGATGGCGGCCATGCGCTGCACTTCGCGATGCAGTTCGGCAAAAGTCCAGGATTGCGCCTCATCGGTCTCGGTCGACACAAAGTGCAAGGCTGGCTTGTCGGCTTGGATGGCCAGCCACCGATCCACGGCGTTGTGACACAGATTCGTTGTTCCGCCGACAAACCATCGGGCAAAGGGCGGATCCGAGAACTGAAGGATTTGTCGAGGCGGGGCTTGCCATTCGATGAGGCGGGCCTGTTCGGCCCAAAAGCCCTCCTTGTCCTGCAGGGAACGGCGGTACATCTCGGCGTAACGCTCAGTGGTCATGTCTTTGGCCTTGAAGAGGCAAGTCGCCTCGGGGTAAATCGTCGGAATTCCAAATCCAACCTCCGAATGGTGGGAGGCCCGGCTTACGATTATCTGACGGTGTCCCGCGCTGATCAGTGGTTTTGACAAGCCTTGTATTGACTGAGAGGCTTCGAGCCATGGCAACACGGCAACGATTCATCAGCTTTCTTGCAACAGCGCCGCTGGCCTTGCTCCTGCTTGCCGGATGCGCCAGCACGCCCCCCAGGCTCACCGCAGCCGCGTCTTCTGCGTCAGCGCTCGCGCGGCAGCCCGCCCCGGTGAAATCAGGCGCACGCACCGCTGCAGAGGCTCCCGAGCTGGCCGAAGAAGTCGTGCTCAATGCCTTGTCATTGATCGGCGTGCCCTACCGATGGGGTGGATCGCATCCCAACGAGGGACTGGACTGCAGCGGGCTGGTCCAGTGGGTTTACCGCGGCGCGGCCAATCTGCAATTGCCCCGACGCAGCGACGAAATGATGTCGCATGGACATCCCGTCTCAAGCGACAGCCTGAGGGCAGGCGACCTGGTGTTCTTCAACACCCTGCAGCGGACCGGTTCGCATGTCGGCATTTACATTGGCCGTGGCCGGTTCGTCCATGCACCCAATGCCCGTGGTGTAGTGCGTATCGAATCGCTCGATCAAATCTACTGGGCGAGTCGCTTCGATGGCGCGCGGCGACTGATTCCTGACACCTCCCGAGACGCACTGATCGCAGACCGACGAGAGCCTTGAGGCTTGAGGCTTGAGGGTCGCAGGATAGGCATCGGCCTTTTCATGAGAATGATTCTCATTTATAATTGAGCCATCGGAACATCAGCGCAATCCCGTTGGTCTCAATCCGCCTTCCCAAACTGCTGATCGTGCTTCGCTTCGCTTTCCTTCGCCGCCAGCTGGCCCTGGCAGGCCTCCTCCTGATCTTGCCTCTGAGCACCTCTGTGGCCCAGCAGCCGGAGGCAGGCGTACTCAACCTCTACTCCGCTCGGCATTACCAGACAGACGAGCAGCTCTACTCCGACTTCACGCGACAGACCGGGATCCGGATCAACCGAATCGAGGCGGGTGATGAGGCCCTGCTCGAGCGGCTGCGCAGTGAAGGGGCACGCTCACCCGCCGATGTCCTCCTACTGGTGGATGCCGCGCGCCTGTGGCGGGCTCAGATCGACGGCATCTTCCAGCCCGTGCAGTCCGACCTGCTGGCCAGGCGCATCCCGGCTCATCTGCGAGGCAAGGACGATGGGCAAGGCCCACTCTGGTTCGCGTACTCCACACGGGCACGGGTGATCGTCCTGAACCCCTCCCGGATTGATCCGCAGCTCGTTCGCAACTATGAGGACCTCGCGCGGCCCGAACTCAAAGGGAAGGTCTGCACTCGATCTGCCAATTCGGCCTACATGCTCTCCCTGATCGGAGCGCTCAGCGAGCACTGGGGCCTGGCTCAGACGGAAACCTGGGCCCGGGCCGTGGTGAGCAACTTCGCCCGCCCCCCGAGGGGCGGAGATACCGATCAGATCAAAGCGGTGGCCAGTGGTGAATGTGCGGTCGCCCTGACCAACACTTACTACCTGGCCCGACTGCAGCGATCGGGAAATCCCCAGGATCGTGCACTGACCGACAAGATTCGATTGGTCTGGCCGAATCAAGAGAGCTTCGGAACCCACATGAATGTGACGGGTGGCGGCATGCTCAAGCACGCGCCCAACCGTGCAGCGGCCCTGAAGTTCCTCGAGTACCTGGCCAGTGATCGGGCTCAGGAGTTTCTAGCCAATGGCAATAACGAATGGCCGGTTGTGGCCAGCGCTACGCGAAGTAACCCTGTCCTTCAGGCCTGGGGAAACTTCAAGGCGGATTCCCTGCCCATTGCGACGGTCGGTCGGGCGCAGATCCAGGCCGCCCGGATCACCGACAGGGTGGGCTGGCGCTAGCCAATTCAAACCAGCGAGAGCAAGACCCACGAACACCCCAATGCTCGGATCCCTGGGGCTGCTCTCAGGTGAGCTCCTTAAACCGCCGCCACCACCTTGATCTCGACCAGGTACTTGGGCGTGGCGAGCTTGGCTTCAACGGTCGCGCGAGCGGGCGTATGACCGGCAGGCACCCAGGCGTCCCAGACTGAATTCATCTCCTTGAAGCCAGCAATGTCGGCCAGGAAGATCTGCGCAGAAAGGATGCGGGTCTTGTCGCTGCCGCAATCGGCCAGCAGCTTGTCGATGGCTGCCAGAATCTGACGGGTTTGGCCGGCGACATCCTGGGAAGGGTCTTCGGCGACCTGGCCCGCCAGGTAAATGGTGCCGTTGTGGACCACGGCCTCGGACATGCGCGGGCCCACATGATGGCGCTGAATCGTGCTCATGACTGCTTTCCTTCAGAACGTAAAATAAAAAATGGTAGCAGGCCCACCGGGTTGCATCCCCGGAACCCCTCTGACGGAACTCATCTGACATGCTTCAAGGCAAACGTGCATTGATTACCGGATCCACCAGCGGCATCGGTCTCGGGATCGCTCACAAACTCGCCGCTCAAGGCAGCGATCTCATACTCAATGGTTTTGGCGACCCTCAGACCATTGAACAACTGCGAACCGAACTGGCGGCCACCTACGGAGTTCGGGTCGACTTCGAAGCAGCCGACCTGACCCGTCCGATCGAAATCGAGGCGCTGGCGCAAAGGTGTCTCGAGCGTGGGCCAGTGGATATCCTGATTAACAACGCCGGCATTCAGCATGTCTCGCCACTCGAGACCTTCCCTCCCGAGCGATGGGATGCAGTGATCGCCTTGAATCTCTCGGCCGCGTTTCACACCTCGCGGCTGTTGCTGCCCGGCATGCGCAACCGCAACTGGGGGCGCATCATCAACATCGCCTCGGCGCATGGCCTCGTGGCCAGCATTGAAAAGGCGGCCTATGTGGCCGCGAAGCACGGCATCATCGGCCTGACCAAGGTCACTGCGCTTGAAACGGCCCGATCCCCCATCACGGCCAACGCCATCTGTCCGGGCTGGGTCCTGACCCCGCTGGTCCAAAAGCAGATCGATGCACGATCTGTCGAGCAGGGCATCAGCCCGCAGCAAGCCAAAGATCATCTGGTGAGCGAAAAGCAGCCCTCAGGGGAATTCGTCACGCCCGAACAGCTCGGCGACCTCGCGGTCTTCCTGTGCTCCCCCGCCGCTGATCAGGTGCGCGGCGTGGCCTGGGCCATGGACGGGGGCTGGACTGCCCAATGAGGACGGAACGGAATGCTCGCTCGGGCGAAAACGCCTCGAGACCTGCGCTGCGTTCCAGGTCGCATCAACCCGCCAGTAACGCGCAGGAGATTGCCGCGAGGCGCTCACCCCAGGCGCCTGCGCAGCAGTCAGCGTGATCGTGATTGCACCGTGGGCATCGCTGCGCCAAACCTGAATTCCTCGGGCCGCATAGCGTTCAAGCACGCGAGGATGAGGATGACCGTAGCGACTTCGATATGCGGCCTGCACGATGGCATGTCGGGGTTGCACTGCATCGAGAAAAGCCTCGGTCGATGATGTTTTACTGCCATGATGGGGCACCATGAGGATATCGGCGCGAAGTTCATCTGGACTGAACACCTCGAGCAATCGACGCTCCTGAGCCGCTTCGATGTCGCCCGTCAGCAGCACACGCCATCCCGGGCCAACAATTTGCATCACGCAACTGACTGCGTTGGTCGATGAACCACGCATGGGCTCGGCAGGCAACCGGGGATGCAGTATCCGAAACTGCACTTGGCCGTGAGTCCAGGTCGTTCCGCGCACACACCGCTGCCAGGGCGGAATGGCAGCGGGATCGAAGTCAGTCGCGGGCGGCTCTTCTGCCAAAACCGCCCTGGGCATGCCCCTGCTCCGGCGCTCGTGGCCCGGCAACTTGATGCCCTGATTGAGATGGGTCTGCCCGCCGAGCGCCTCGGGCTCGAATGAGGCCATCACGGAATCGACCTGCAGACCGCTCAGCAGGCTGTGCAGCCCTCCCGAATGATCCAGGTCTAGATGCGACACGATCAGCCGATCAATCCGATTCAGGCCCGCCTGTTGCATCCAGGGCAGCACGATGCGCGCCCCGGCATCGGTGCCGCTCGGCGATGCAGGGCCCGTGTCGTAGAGCAAGGTGTAATCGGCGCCCTGGACCACCACGGCGGTGCCCTGTCCCACATCCAGCGCCGTGATGCGCCACTCTCCTTCGGCAGGGCGATCTGCGGGAACCAGCAACAGCGGGAGGATCGCCAGCATGCCAGCCGCTCGAACCGGTACGCCCCGGGGTGCGAGCATGAGTACCAACCCACTCCCGGCCAACACCACCAGCACGAGGGGGGGACGGGGCAATGTCCAGACCGCACCCTCAAGCGCAGAGAGCTCACCCAAGGCCCATAGCAAGAGATCGGTGACCCAGAGCGATGGGCCCAGAATCCATCCTCCCCAGTCTGGATGCAATGCACTCAGCGCAGCGCCACACAGGGCCGCAGGCGTGATCAGCAGGCTCACCAGCGGGATCGCAAACGCATTGGCCAACGGCCCGATCAGGGAGACATTGCCGAAGAACAGCACTCCCAGCGGAACCATCGCCAGCGTAGCGGCCCACTGAGTGCGTGCTGCAGTGCCAAGAAAGACCCACCAGCCTGGCGCGCTCTGGATTCTGGGCGTGCCCTGCCCGGCCCAGACCAGAGCGCTCACTGCCCCGAACGACAACCAGAATCCAGGTGTCAGGGCTGCCCAGGGATCGCACAGCAGCACCACGACCAGCGCACAGGCCAGAACCGTGGACATGCCTTGAGCCCGGCCTGAAAGATTGCACAGGGCCGCTGCGGTCAGCATGAAGGCGGTGCGTTGCGCAGGAATGCCCCAACCCGCCAATGCGGCATAGAAAAGCCCAACCCCCATGGCGACCGTCCAGCGAACCTGCGGAACTGAGATCCACAGGGGCCCGCCCCAACGACTTGCGAAACGGCTACGCCACAACCGGCCGGCCAGAAGACCCGCCATGCCTGCCAGAGCGGTGATGTGCAAACCGGAGATGGACATCAGATGACCGACTCCGGTCCGATTGAAGACGGTCCAATGCGATGGGTGGATCGCAGCCTGGTCACCGACGGACAGCGCAAGCAGTGTGCCTTCCGACCCGCCCTGCGAGGCCGACCAGCGCCTGTCCTGCCATGGGCCCATAGCCTGCGCCATGGTGTCGCGCAGGATCGCACGCCATCGCTCAAGGAAAATTAAAAGGCTGCGCTCGCCTTGCGCATGATGTTCGATGAACCGGCGCACGGTCCCCACACCGTCGATCCCCTCCTGGAGCCAGCGCTGCTCGCGATCGAAGCCGCCGGGATTGTGAATGGCGTGAGGCCGCCGCAGTCGTGCATTCAGGGTCCAGACCTCACCGGCCCGCAGATCTGCGAGACCGTTACTCAGACGCTTTGATGCACTGAGCGAGACTCGCTTGAGATCGGGGCAAGCCGGCCTGCAGGAGTTCACATCGAATTCAAAGCGCAGTCCGAGCTCGCCCGGCTGAGGCAAACCTCGTACAACGCCAAGGAGCTCAAGATCGACTCCCTCGAGCGATCGCGGCAATCGATGCTCAAGCGCCTCCTGGGCTCGCCATGCGGCCCAACTCCAACCCAGAGCTGCGCTGGCCAGCACAGTCACCGCCAGAGCAATGGGCCCGCGGCGACCCACTGCGCCAATCCAAGCGATGGGCACGACAAACCCGAGCAGACCCATCCCGCCAATCAGGATCAGGCTCGCCTGAGTAGGGAGTTCGGCTTGCATCTGCAAGGCCGCCGTGCCCCCGAGCAGGGCCAGAGCACACCAGAGAACGGGGGCCGACCAGGCCATGACGTGAACCTCCAGGGGTTCAGCCTGCCTGGCTCAGGCGCAAAAACCCTGAACCAACGATCTAGTCCTTAAGGGCCTCCAGCATCCTCGAGAGCCGCGGCAAAACGCGCTGCGCATTGGCTGCACTCTGATGCACCACCTCCGCATGGGTCTGATGTCGCAATTCGGCCATACAGGTGGCTATGCCCCGCAGTTCACCCGGCTCGTTGCGCTCGCCCGCCCGCCAGTGGGGCGGGATGTCGGGCGCATCGGTTTCGAGCACGAATGCCTCACCGGGCAGACCCGCCGCCAGCCGGCGGATCTGAAGGGCGCGAGGCCAGGTCATGGCCCCCCCAAACCCCAGACAAAACCCTTGCGCGACATAACCCTGGGCCTGCTGCATGCTGCCATTGAAAGCATGGGCGATGCCCTTGCACAGGCCGGTCTGTCGGAGATGCTTGAGCACGACATCCTGAGCCCGACGAACATGCAGCAGGACTGGAAGATCGAACTCCCGGGCAATCTTGAGTTGTGCCGAAAAGAATCGCGCCTGGCGTGCTCTGTCCAGCCCCGGGACGAAGTGATCCAGCCCGATCTCACCAATCGCGACAAAGCGCGGATCGTCCATCGCCTGCGTGACGGCCTGCCTCAAGGCCGAGAGATCGTCATCGGTCGATGCATCCACACACATCGGATGGATCCCCAGCGCGTAACAGAGGCCGCTCTGGCGGGCAGCCAGCGTGCGCAAGCCTTCGAAGTGCTGGCGATGCACCGCAGGCATCACAATCATTCTCACCTGGGCGGCACGCGATCGCGAGATCACGCCCTGCAGGTCAGCCTCAAACTCCGGGGCATCGAGGTGGCAGTGGGTATCGATCAGCATGAATGATCGGCAACTCCTGGTTGGGCTGCGGCACTGTGGCCGTCTTGTTCAGCCCTTTTCGGGGGCAGCAACAATGCGCCCATCGCGCAGGGTCAGGATTCGATCGGCCCGCGCCGCGAGCTCCAGATCATGGGTCACGATCACGAAGGCGGTCTTGCGGACCTGACTGAGATGCTCCATCAGTTCGAAGACCTGTCGGGCCGTACCGCGATCCAGGTTGCCTGTGGGCTCGTCCGCGAGGACACATCGAGGCGTCGTGACCAACGCCCGGGCGAGAGCCACACGCTGACGTTCTCCTCCAGAGAGCTGCCCCGGCCGATGATCCACCCGCGCGGCCAAGCCGACCTGCTTGAGCACCTCGCGCGCGGCGGACTCGGAAACCGCCGCCGACTCCCTACGGATGCGCAGCGGCATCGCGACATTTTCCAGCGCAGTGAACTCCGGCAACAGATGATGGAACTGGTAAACAAAACCAAGCTTCTGATTGCGGGCCAGGCCGCGGGCTTTTTCATCGAGCTGGTCGAGCCGCTCGCCGTCAAGCCAGACCTGCCCGGCACTGACCTCATCGAGGCCACCGAGCAAGTGAAGGAGCGTGCTCTTGCCCGACCCGGAGGCCCCCACAATCGCCACCCGCTCCCCCGCTCGGATCTCGAGATCGGCGCCCTGCAGGATGCTCAATCGCTCCCCGCCCTGGGCGTAGTCCTTGCGCAGCCTCTGACAAGCCAGCACGATGCCCAATGCCGGAGTCTCACTCATAGCGCAGCGCCTCAGCCGGTTGGACACGTGCTGCACTGAGGCTTGGATACAGCGTTGCCAACAGCGCCATCAGGCAGGAGGTCAGTCCGATGGTCAAGACATCCTGAGGATGCAGATCGCTCGGCAGATGGTTGATGAAGTAGACCCCCGCCGGGAGCACCTGAAACCCGAACAATCGCTCGATCGAACCCACCACCTCGCCGACGTTCAGGGCAAGCACGGTGCCCAATGTGACGCCCGCGAGGGTTCCGAGCAGGCCGACCAGCGCGCCCTGCACCACGAAAACCAGCATGACCGACCGGGGCGACGCACCCAGGGTACGCAAGATGGCGATATCGCTGCGCTTGTCCGTGACGGTCATCACCAGCATGGACACGAGATTGAATGCGGCCACGGCCACAATCAAGGTCAGGATGATGAACATCATCCGCTTTTCGATCTGCACGGCGGCAAACCAGTTGCGATTCTCCTGTGACCAGTCGCGCGCCGCGATGCCGGGCGGCACGACTCGTGCCAACTGCTGAGCGATGGCGGGGGCCTGCTGCATGTCCGAGGTGCGCAGACGCACACCACTCACGCCATCGACTCGAAAGAGACGGGCTGCATCCCCGAGGGCTGTCAACACGAGCGTACTGTCATACTCGTAATGCCCGGATTCGAAGAGCGCCACCACCGTGAACTGCCGGACACGGGGAACCACCCCGGCCGGTGTGGTCGTGCCCTGGGGCGCAATAAGAGCAATGCGATCACCGGGGCGAACGCCCAGTTGCCAGGCCAGCACCTTGCCCAGGGCAATGTTGAACTCGCCCTCGACCAGGTCGCTCAGCCGGCCCTGCAACATCTGGCTGCCAAGATCGGACACCGCAGGCTCGAGCAGCGGATCAATGCCACGCACCAGCACGCCGCGCACCTGGTCATCCCGGGTGATCATCGCCTGGCCCGCCACATAGGGCGCCGCAGCCTTCACTGCCGGATTTTGTTCCGCCGTCTGAACAAGCGTCTGCCATTGCGTGAGCGCGCCTTGAGTCGCAATCAGTTCGATATGCGACAAGACCGACAGCATCCGGTCACGCACCTCTTTCTGAAAGCCGTTCATGACCGAGAGCACCACGATCAAGGCCGCCACGCCGAGGGCGATGCCAGCAACCGACAGCGTGGAGATGAAGGAAATGAAGGGATTGCCCCGGGTGGCATGTCTGCCGCCTCGGGTGTAGCGCAGGCCAACGTAAAGTTCGAACGGAAGCGACATCGGCACCGCCGGATGAGAGGGTCAGCAAGCTTATCATCGGCATCCCGCCGCGCTCCCGACGCCGCTCCCCTTGCCCCCTGATGACACTGCCTTCCCATGCGACCCTGATCCTCGCAGGTGCCTTGCCCGATTCGGCCTGGTTGCCTCCCAAACTGCGCGACCAGGCGGCACAGAACGCCTCATGGTGCCGCTTTGTCTCCCGTGCCCGGCTGGTTGAGGCCAGGATCGAACCCGCAGGCTCGGTGCCCGAACCCGGCCATCTGCGCTATCTCGCACAATGTTTTCAGCTTGAGCGGCCCGCCGTGTGGCCTGCGCTCGAACTGCAAGTTGAGCTTGGGCACGAGCTTTCCTCACATTCGGTCTGGCGCCTTCAACCCGTCCACTTTCTGCTCGGTCGGGATCACATCCGTTTGATGGATCCCCGTGTTCTGAACCTTGGGCAGGATGAAGCCCAAGCCCTGTTGCGGTCGGCCCAACCGGTCTTCGAGGCAGAGGGATTGCGCCTAGGCATGCACGCTCCCGGAGTGTGGTGGCTGACCCCAGAAGCCCCCTCAGCCGATCTCTGTCTTGAGACCTTCAGCCTCGTGGGTGCTGTCGGTCGCAGCATCGAAGCCCGCTTGCCTCAAGGAGAACATCGCCGTCGCTGGCAGCGCCTGCTCAACGAGTGCCAGATGATCTGGCATACCCATCCCGTCAATGGAGCGCGCGAGGCGCGCGGTCAGTTGCCCATCAATGGCTTGTGGCTCGAAGGTCCCACCCGAGGGCGCCAGGCCTCGAGTCAATCCGCAGTCGATGCTTCAAGCCTCAGACACCGCGCGCAAGCCGACTCGCCTCTCGCAGCGCATCAGGTGGATACCCGGCTGCTCGAAGCCCAGAGCTCGGGCGACCCCAGCGCCTGGCTCGAAACCTGGCAGCGTGTGTGCCGGGAGTATTTTGAGATCGGACCTCAGACTGGCGCGGGGGCCAAGCCCGCCGACGTTGTGCAGCGCTCTGCGACGATGATGCCCGGTGTGACGGTGCTGACCGGCGATAGCGGTTGGCGAATGCTAGGTCCACAGTCGGCAGGTCTGTCCTGGGCCCATGGACTGAGGCGCCTGCTGGGACGAGGATCAAGTCAAGCGCTCGACTGGCTGATGCCATGACCTCAATCCGATGCCATCGACACCTGGAAACTGTTTCTACGGCGTCGCTTCCTACCCCTCCTCCTTTGAACTGAACCCGACCTTGCATCAATCCACTGTGCGCCGATTTGCTTGTCGCGCCATCCCTGAGGCAGCACATCACGCCTTGCTGGCTGCGGGCCAGACGCCCCTGATGGCCCGCTTGCTGGCTGCACGCGGGTTAGGCCAGCCCCGGGATCTGGATCTTGCGCTCAAGGGTTTGCTCGCCCCCGACACTCTGGACGCCAACACGCGAGCGGCCCGACTGTTGGCCGATGCCCTGTCGCGCGACGCCCGCATGCTGGTGGTCGGCGACTATGACTGCGATGGCGCAACCGGCGTAGCGACGGGCGTGCTGGGGCTCAGGGCACTGGGAGCCCATGCCGATTACCTGGTTCCCAACCGGTTCGAACATGGCTACGGCCTCACCCCGGACATCGTCGATCTGGCGCTCAGGCATCCCCGACTGGGCAGACCCGACGTCCTGATCACCGTCGATAACGGTGTGGCAAGCCTTGACGGCGTCGCGCATGCCCGCCAACACGGTCTGCAGGTGGTCGTCACCGATCACCACCTGCCCGGCACGCAACTGCCCGACGCCGATGTCATCGTGAACCCCAACCTGCAGGGCTGTGGATTTGGCAGCCGCAATCTGGCCGGGGTGGGCGTGATGTTCTATCTCCTCATGGCGCTGCGCGCGGAGTTGCGCGCTCGAGGCGCCTACGCGACAAGGCCCGAGCCCGCTCTGGGTGACTTGCTGGATCTGGTCGCACTCGGAACCGTGGCCGATGTGGTGCGGCTCGATCGCAACAACCGAATCCTTGTGCAAGCCGGACTCCAGCGCATTCGCAAGGGACTGGCTCGACCCGGAATCCTTGCCCTGCTTGCAGTCGCTGGCCGCGAGGCTCGAAGCGCCAATGCACGCGATCTGGGCTTCACCCTGGGGCCTCGGATCAATGCCGCCGGCCGACTTGCCGACATCAGCCTGGGGGTGGACTGCCTGCTTGCGCAGGACGCCGCGCAGGCTCACGAACTGGCCATCCGCCTGGACACGATCAACCGGGATCGTCGCGAGATCGAAGCCGAGATGAACGAGCAGGCCCTCGAGGTGGTCGGACAACCCGATCCCAGCCAGCGCAGCGTGGTGGCCTTCTCGCCCGATTGGCATCAGGGCGTCATTGGTCTTCTGGCCTCGCGCCTGAAGGAGCGCTTTTCCCGCCCGGTGCTTGCCCTGGCCCGTGACGACCAAAACCCGGGTCTCCTGCGGGGTTCAGGACGATCGATTGAGGGCGTTCACCTGCGTGATCTGCTCGATCGGGTCGATCGCATCCTGCCGGGCGCGTTACTCAAGTTCGGTGGACATGCCATGGCGGCCGGTCTGAGTCTGAAGGAAGCCCGACTCGACGAATTTCGCCAAGCCCTCGAGATCGCCATCGGTGAGCTTTGCGACCCCGCCTGCTTTGACCCGGTGCTCGCCTGTGACGGCGGACTGCAGCCCGGAGAACTGAGTGCGCAGGCAGTTCGCGAGATTCAGAACCAGGTCTGGGGCTCGGGCTTTCCAGCCCCGATGTTCGTCGATGTTTTCGAGGTCCGACACCAGCGACTCCTCGACAAGGGACACCTCAAGCTCGAGCTCGTCTTGCACGGTCAGTCCATTCCCGCGATCTGGTTCGGGCGCAGACAGACGCTTGAGGGACCCGCCTGGCTGGCCTACGAAATTCAGTCAGACGACTGGCGCGGTGGCGATGCGATCCAGCTGCTCGTGCGCCACGAAGTACAGCCCGATGGCGTTGCCGCTAAAATGGCGGGTTAACTCTGGAACGCCCCCCTCATGGACGCCGAACGCCTGAACCAGACTGAAACCCTGATCGATGACCTGCGTCGCCGGTTGTCCGAACTTCGGGGGTACCTTTGACTACGATCTCAAGCGCGACCGGCTAGAGGAAGTCAATTCCCTGCTCGAATCCGCCGACATCTGGAGCGACCCCAAGCGGGCGCAAGACCTCGGCCGCGAAAAGAAATCTCTTGAGAACGTCGTTCTAGGCATCGCTGGCATTGAATCCGTTTTGACCGACAGCGCTGATCTGTTTGCAATGGCGCGTGAAGAAAACGACGAACCCACCCTGCTGGCCCTCGAATCCGATGTGAAAGGCGCGCAGAGTCAGGTCGAGGCCCTCGAATTCAGGCGCATGTTTGCCCACGAGGCCGATGGCAACAACTGCTTTGTCGAGATCCAGAGCGGCGCAGGCGGCACCGAGGCGCAAGACTGGGCGCAGATGCTTTTGCGTCAGTATCTGCGTTATTGCGAGCGCAAGGGCTTCACAGCCGAGATCCTCGAGGAGTCCGAGGGCGAGACTGCGGGCATCAAAGGCGCCACGTTGCGCATCGATGGCGAATATGCCTACGGTCATCTCAGAACCGAAACCGGCGTGCACCGTCTGGTGCGCAAATCACCGTTTGGGGCAGGTGATATCCGGCAGACCTCGTTTGCCTCGATCTATGTCTATCCTGAAGTGGATGACTCCATTCAGATCGAAATCAACCCTGCCGATCTGCGCATTGATGTGTTCCGGGCCTCGGGCGCAGGCGGCCAGCACGTGAACAAGACCGAATCCGCCGTGCGCATCACCCACCTGCCGACCAACATCGTGGTGCAGTGCCAGAACGATCGATCACAACACCGCAACAAGGATGAAGCGATGAACATGCTTCGATCCCGACTGTACGAACACGAACTGCGCAAGCGTCGTGCCGAACAGGACAAGGTCGAAGCGGCCAAGACCGATATCGGCTGGGGCCACCAGATCCGCAATTACATTCTCGATCAGTCGATGATCAAGGACGTCCGGACCAATGTCACGATCGGCGATACCCGCTCGGTGCTCGATGGTGACCTCGACCCGTTCATCACGGCAAGCCTCAAGCAGGGAGTCTGAAATGAGCAATGTCGACATGAGCCCTGCGCAGCATCCTGGCCCTGCGAGTCAGGATCAGCCGACCGAAGCCCAGGCTTCAGACGAAAACCATGTCATTGCCGAGCGGCGCGAAAAACTCGCCGCCCTGCGGCGTACGGGCAATCCGTTTCCGAATGATCATGTGCCGCAAGACCGCGCCGCTGAGCTGATCGCCGCCGCTGAAGGTCAGGATCGGGACGCCCTGGCAGCAAAGCCCATCGCGGTGAGCATGGCCGGGCGCATGGTGCTCAAGCGTGTGCAGGGCAAGGCGAGCTTTGCCACTCTGCAGGACGCCACCGGTCGCCTGCAGATCTGGATCAACGATGAGGGCGTGGGCGCCGAGGTGCATGAGGCCTTCAAGCACTGGGATCTGGGCGATATCGTTGCTGCGCAAGGCGTGCTGTTCAGGACCATGAAGGGCGAGCTTTCGGTTCGGGTTTCAGAACTCAAGCTGCTGGTCAAATCACTCAGGCCCCTACCCGACAAGTTTCATGGCCTGGCCGATCAGGAGCAACGCTATCGCCAGCGCTATGTTGACCTGATCGCCAACGACACCGCACGCACGACCTTTGTTGCGCGCAGCAAGGCCGTCTCAGCCGTTCGCCAGTTCATGACGCAACATGGGTTTCTTGAGGTCGAGACGCCCATGCTGCAGCCCATCCCGGGGGGCGCCGCAGCCAAACCCTTCATCACGCATCACAACGCGCTCGATCAGCAGATGTTCCTGCGCATTGCGCCGGAGCTCTACCTCAAGCGATTGATCGTGGGGGGCTTCGAGCGGGTCTTCGAGATCAATCGCAACTTTCGCAACGAAGGCATCAGCCCCAGGCATAACCCCGAATTCACGATGATGGAGTTCTATGCGGCCTGGACCGATTACCGCTGGATCATGGACTTCACCGAGCAGGTGATTCGCGATGCCGCGCTGGCGGCCTGTGGCAGCACCACGCTGCAGTATCAGGGCCGCGAGCTTCAGCTGGGCGAACCTTTCGCGCGCATGACCATCGTGCAGGCCATCCTGGCTCATGCCCCCGACTACGATGCAGCCCAGCTCGATGACGCCGCATGGTTGCGCAAGGAGCTCGCACGGCTGGGCGCCAACCTCAATGACCCCAAACTTCGGCAGGCGGGCGTGGGCGCCCTTCAACTCGCGCTCTTCGAGGAAACCGCCGAGGCCAGGCTCTGGCAGCCGACCTTCATCATCGATTACCCGGTTGAGGTCTCGCCCCTCGCCCGGGAGTCCGATGATCGGCCTGGCATTACCGAGCGCTTCGAACTCTTCATGACCGGCCGCGAGATTGCCAATGGATTTTCGGAGCTCAATGATCCCGAAGATCAGGCAGCCCGATTCAGGGCTCAGGTCGAGGCCAAGGATGCAGGCGATGAGGAGGCCATGTTCTATGACGCCGACTACATCCGCGCCCTCGAGCACGGCATGCCCCCGACCGGTGGCTGCGGCATCGGGATCGATCGCTTGATCATGCTGCTGACCGACAGCCCCAGCATCCGTGATGTAATTCTCTTCCCAGCGCTCAAGCGCGAGAGCTGATCGCTCATTCCTCAGGAGACACCATGACCCACACAGCCAACACCCGTCGCCGCGTATTGCAGGCCACTGCAGGCCTGATCGCAGGCGCTCCCGCCATCATTCATGCGCAGCCCAAGCAGCTCAGGGTCATCGTGCCTTTGCCTGCAGGGGGTGCGGCGGATGTTGGCGTGCGACTGATCACCGATATCTGGTCGCAGCTCACGGGTACGCCGATCATCGTCGAAAACCGGCCCGGCGCCTCGTATCTGATCGGCATGCAGGCCATTCAGAGCGCTCCGACCGATGGCAGCGCTCTCATCCACCTCAACAACGGAATGAGCGCCACTCAGTTGAGCTTTGGCAAGTACGACTTGCTCAAGCAGCTCGCGATGGTGGGCAAGTTTGGTGGCACGCCCGGCACCATTTTCGTGAAGGCCGATTCGCCCATGAAGACGCCGGCGGACCTGATTGCCTTTCTCAAAGCCAACCCCGGTAAGGCCAATTACGGCACCATCCTGGGGGGTCAGGAGCACATGACCACCGTACTCATGCTGCGCAACAATGGCTGCTCGGCACAGGCCATCCCGTTCAAGGGCGGTCCCGACAGCGTGACCGCACTGGCTCAGGGTGAGGTGGATTTCTGCGTCTCGGCGCTTCCCCTGGTGGTGCCCTTCAAGGGTCGCATCCGGCCGCTGTGCGTCATGACCGACAAACGCTTTGCGCTGATGCCCGATATCCCCTCGTTCCGGGACACCCTCGGCAATACCGCCCCGGTGCTCGATTACTGGGGTGGTTTCGGTGCGCCGGCGGGCACACCGAATGCGCTGGTCGAAGGGCACTACAAGACCCTGCTCGAGGTCATGAAAAACCCGGATCTGCCCAAGAAGTTTGCCGCCCAGGGCCTGGTGATCGATACCGACACACCGGCCGCGCTGCGCAAGCTGATCGCTGACGACCTCGCCTGGATGGCCCCGATCGCGGCCGAGCTGAACCTCAAGGCGGGTTGAACCTCAAGGCGGGTTGAACCTCAAGACGGGTTGAACCTCAAGGCAGGTTGAATCTCAGGCGGGTTGTATTTCCATCGTCCCGCCCCCAATTCCCCGGTATCGACCAGCGCACCATTGATGGCGCCGATTCCGGGGAATCAATCATGCACCTGCCCTGCCCGCATTGCGGTACCACCAACCGGGTTCCTGAAGAACGGCTGCCCGAGCATCCGGTCTGCGGCCGTTGCGCCACCGAGCTTGCGCCTGCCGTACCGATGAATCTCACCGCAATGGCGGTGCAGCCTTTCATCTCGCGCAGCGAACTGCCTGTGCTGGTGGATTACTGGGCCGCCTGGTGCGGGCCCTGCAAGATGATGGCGCCGCACTTTGAGCAGGCTGCGCAGCGCCTGCCGGCGGTGCGCTTTGCCAAGGTGGATACCGAAGCGTGTCAGCAGGCCGCGGCTGCGGCCGCCATTCGGAGCATTCCGACCCTGGTGCTCTATCGTGATGGCAAGGAGGTTGCCCGCCAGAGCGGGGCGCAATCCGCCGACGCCATAGCACGCTGGGTCACATCCGCGCTGGCCACGCATCCGGCCTGATTGGCATCATGTTTGCCTCAGGCGCGGGACCCGAGGGCATCAGAACATGCCCTGCGGAAAATCAGAACATGGCCTGCCGAAAGACCGTGACATCGCTCAGAAAAATCCGCACCGCATAGTCCGGTGCATGGGTTCGCAATACATGGGCTGCAATGCTCTGGGCCACCTCATCGGTGCAGACCACCTGCATCTCGATCGAGCGTTCGGCTTCCCATTGCCCAGGGCGCTCCCCGCCAGGCCCTCCACCCCGCACATCAAGCACGGTATAGCCCAGAGCCCCAAGGCGCAGGCAGTCCTCGATCAGGACCCGCTCAAGGACGGCCTCGGCAATGATGGTGAGCAATTTGCGAGCATGGCGCTCGGGTGACGATGCAAGGTTCATCGCGCGCTCCTGCAGATCAGGCCATGAGCCATTCGGCCCAGGCCATGTAGATCGGAATCCCGACGAGCACATTGAAGGGAAAGGTCACGCCCAGGGCCGCACCGATCGACAGCGCGGGATCGGCTTGCGGCACAGCCATGCGCAATGCGGTGGGTGCGGCAATGTAGGAGGCACTCGCACTCAGCGTGGCAAAAATCACCATGCCGGCAATCGGCAAACCCAGCATCATTGCAAGCCACGCGCCAGCCAGCCCCAGGCTCAGGGGTGCAGCAATCGCAAAGGCGACCAGACGAAATCCTGCCCTTCGCAACTGCGGCAGACGCTGCGCCACAACCAGCCCCAGTTCGAGCATGAAGAGCGCGAGTACGCCTTTGAAAAGGGCTGAAAACAAGGGGTCCAGAGGCTCGAAAGCCTTGGGTCCGAATACCCACCCGATCAGCAATCCGCCCGTGAGCAACACAATCGCCTTGCCAAAGAAGACTTCGTGCAACACCTGCCCCCGGGACTGCGGTTGAGTGCCACGGGTTTCGTTCAAGGCCCGGCGGGCCAGAATGACACCAACCACGATCCCGGGTGCCTCCATCAGCGCAACCAGCAGCGCCAGCCATGGCGCAGGCTCCCATCCGCGGGCCATGACCGCGCCTTGGGCAACCGCGAAAGTCACCACCGACACTGAACCATAGTGAGCAGCCACGGCTGCCGCATTGATGCCATCAAGGCGCACCACGATCCGAAGCACGGGGATCAGCAGCAGCGGAATGAGCGCTGACCAGACCATGGCTGCTGCCGCCACGGGCCAGACCTCGGCGAGTGGTTGCTGTGCCAGCTGCAGCCCACCCTTGATGCCGATCGCCAGCAGCAGGTAAATGGAGAGCGCCTCGTAGAGCGCCTCAGGCACCCGAAGGTCAGAGCGGCCCAGCCTCGCGACCAGACCCAGAAGAAAAAATCCGACAACAGGATCCAGCATGATTGATCGGCCCGTTCGGTTCTGATGGGCTCAGGCCCGTTCGGTTCCTTTGGACTCAGGCGCGCTCGGTACTGATGGAATCAAGCGCGCTCGGGGCTGATGGATCAGGCCCGTTCATCGATCCAGGCCTGCTGGATCGCCTCGAGAATCTTTTCTCCCGAGCGGCTCGGATCGTCATTGAAGTCAGGCAGCTCCAGCACCCATCGATGCAGATCCGTAAAACGGATGCTCAGCGGATCAACCTGGGGATGGGTTTCGTCGAGGGCAATCGCGATCTCGAGCACATCGGTCCACTTCATGGCCTTACTCCCGGGCATGGTTGATGGTGTAGCGCGGCAACTCGACCGTGAGATCGGCCAGACCCGCATCGACCTGACAGGCCAGGCGTGAGGTGGCACTCAGCCCCCAGGCTTTGTCGAGCATGTCATCTTCCTGGTCGGTCGCCGCAGGCAAGAGATTGAACCCCTCCCGCACAATGACATGACAGGTGGTACAGGCTGCGACCATACCGCAGGCATGTTCGATATCGATCCCGTGATCCAGCAACTGCTGACAAAGGCTCACGCCGGCAATCGCCTCGAACTGTGCGCCCTGGGGAGCCAGTGCGTCATGGGGCAAAACCCTGATGATGGTCATAGATCGTCAATTCTCTGGCCGGCAAGGGCCCGCTGAACGGCGCGATCCATGCGTCGCGCCGCGAAGGTCTCGGTTCCCCGGGCCAGAGCCTGCACCGCAGCCTCCACGGCTTGCGGATCATCACTGGACTGAACCACCTGGCGCAGATCGCGCATCTGATGCTGAATGTCGGACAGCTCTTCGGCATTGAGCAGATCGACATCCGCCTCCAATGCAGCCTGAGTGGCCTCGAGCATGCGATCGGCATCGACCTGCTGCTCACGCAAAGCCCTTGCACGCATGTCGGCCTCGGCCGAGCCGAAGGCATCGTGGAGCATGCGTGCGATATCGTCATCCGACAACCCGTAGGAGGGCTTGACGGTGATGCTCGATTCGATGCCTTGAGAGAGCTCACGAGCACTGACCGAGAGCAGTCCGTCGGCATCCACCTGAAAGGTCACGCGGATCCGGGCCGCACCAGCAGCCATGGCTGGAATGCCTCGCAATTCGAAGCGCGCGAGCGAACGGCAATCGGCGACCAGCTCTCGCTCACCCTGGACCACATGCAAGGCCATCGCACTCTGGCCATCCTTGAAGGTAGTGAACTCCTGAGCCCGTGCGATCGGCAGCGTGCTGTTGCGCGCGATGATGCGCTCGACCAGTCCGCCCATGGTCTCAAGACCCAGAGACAGCGGAATCACATCGAGCAAAAGCCAGTCATCCGATCCGGGCGCACGATTGCCAGCCAGCAGATCAGCCTGCATGGCCGCACCGAGAGCCACCACCTCATCGGGATCAAGATCCGTCAGCACGGGACGCCCGAAGAGCGCAGAAACTGCATGACGCACCATGGGCATCCGCGTGGCGCCACCCACCATCACCACACCGTCAAAGGCCGAAACGGTCAGGCCTGCATCGCGCAGGGTCTGACGAACCGATGCCAGCGTGCGTGCAAGCAAAGACGCCGAGAGCGCCTCGAATTGATCGCGGCTGACATCCAGCGCGCAGAGTCTGCCCCCCACCACCGCCTCAATGCGAGCAACAGTCTGCTGCGACAAGGACTCCTTGGCCTGACGGGCCGCCTTGAGCACCCGACGCAAATCATCAGGGGGCAAGGCGTTCAAGGCCATCGCCTGGGTGAAGTGATCGACCAGAACCTGATCGAAATCATCACCACCCAGCTGGGTATCGCCACCGGTGGCCAGGACCTCGAACACGCCCTTGCTCAGGCGCAGGACTGAGATATCGAAGGTGCCGCCGCCCAGGTCATAGACCGCATAGGTGCCCTGGGCACCCTGATCCAGACCGTAGGCGATCGCGGCAGCGGTCGGTTCGTTGAGCAGGCGCAGCACATGCAGACCGGCCAGACGGGCTGCGTCCTTGGTGGCCTGCCGCTGCGCATCATCGAAGTAGGCGGGCACCGTAATGACAGCGCCCGACAGCTCGCCCCCCAGCGTCTGTTCTGCCCGCTCGCGCAAGGCCTTCAGAATCTCTGCCGAGACTTCCACCGGGCTGCGCTCACCCGACACGGTCCGGATGCGCACCATGCCGGGCGCATCGACAAACTCGTAGGGCGAGGGGTGACGGGTGGCATCGGCCAGGCCACGCCCCATGTAGCGCTTGACCGAAACAATGGTGTTGCGCGGGTCCTCGGCCGCACCGTCCCAGGCGATCTGCCCGATCCTCGGCGCACCGTCTGCAGGGTAATGAACCACCGAAGGCAACAAGACACGACCTGAGGCATCCGGCAACACCTCGGCCGTCCCGGATCGAAGTGCTGCAACCAGTGAGTGGGTGGTACCCAGATCGATACCGACCGCAAGACGGCGCTGGTGCGGCTCGGGCGACATGCCCGGCTCGGAAATCTGCAACAAAGCCATGGGAGGAATCCGATTCAGGCGGCGGCAAGCGCCTCGCGAGCGACAGCGACCTCGCGGCCAAACTTGTCGACAAACATCCAGCGCCGGACCGCGTCACAGGCACTCGGGTAGTCGTGCAGCTCATCCAGCGCACGGGTCATTTCAGCCAGAAGGTCAGCTCGATGATCACTCAGCGTCTGCTCAAGGCCGTGCAGCGCCTCGCGATCGGCAGTCTCGCGAGCATCCTGAAGAGCCTCGCGCCACTGCATCTGCTGGATCAGGAACTGCGACGACATCGCGGTATTGGTTTCAGCCTGCACCGGGCAGCCATTGAGCTCACAGAGATAGGCGGCCCGTTGTCCGGGATCGCGAAGAATGCTGAACGCCTCGTTGGCACGGGTGGCAAGCTGCATGGCCATGCGGTGCTCAGCCCCACCTGAACTCGCAAATCGGTCGGGATGAACCGCGGCCTGAACCCGTCGGAACGTCTCGTGAAGCTGTCGCTCGTCAAGGTGGAAACGCGCCGGTAACCCGAGGAAGTCGAAGTGGCTCTTGTTGAGAAGGTTCACATGCCGCTCCAGACCGGCCCGAGCAGCTCACGCACACTGCGCCTCAGACCTTGAAGGACTCCCCGCAACCACATTCGCTCTTGACGTTGGGGTTATTGAATTTGAAGCCCTCGTTCAGGCCCTCGCGAACGAAATCAAGCTCGGTTCCGTCGATATACACAAGGCTCTTGGGATCGACCAGAACCCGCACACCATGACTTTCAAACTGGATGTCCTCGGGCTGAATTTCGTCGGCATACTCCAGCTTGTAGGCCAGGCCCGAGCAGCCCGTCGTTTTGACGCCCAGACGCAAACCCATCCCCTTGCCGCGTCGCTGCAGGTAACGCGACACATGGTTGGCTGCGGCTTCTGTGAGCTGAATGGCCATGCGGATCTCCGGAAAACCTCAGGCTGCCTGCTGATGGCTCGACTCAAGCGACTGCCCGGCCGTGGTGTCGTCATGCTTCTTGCGGTAATCCTCGACCGCAGCCTTGATGGCGTCTTCGGCAAGGATGGAGCAATGGATCTTGACCGGCGGCAGAGCGAGTTCCTCGGCAATCTGGGTGTTGCGAATCGCCATGGCCTCGTCGAGGGTCTTGCCCTTGACCCATTCAGTGACGAGCGAAGAAGAAGCGATCGCCGATCCACAGCCGTAGGTCTTGAATCGGGCGTCTTCGATGACACCCGAGGGGCTGACCTTGATCTGCAGCTTCATGACATCGCCGCAGGCGGGCGCGCCCACCATGCCCGTGCCGACCGAAGGATCCGCCTTGTCCAGCGCACCCACATTGCGCGGGTTTTCGTAGTGATCAATAACCTTGTCGCTGTAAGCCATGCTGAATTCTCCCTGATACGGTAGGGCTCTTCAGAGCCCCCTTTCGATCACCGGGCACCCGAACTTTCGAGTGTCCACACCTGACAATTGTCCATGCCGGGACCCACCCAGCATTCGAGGCTCAATGCGCGGACCACTGAACCGTGTTGAGATCGATGCCCTCCTTGACCATCTCCCAGAGGGGCGACATCTCACGCAGACGGCCAACCTTGTCCTTGAGCAGGGCGATCGCAAAATCAACGTCTTCTTCGGTGGTGAACCGCCCGACTGAAAACCGGATAGAACTGTGGGCGAGTTCATCACTGCGCCCCAGCGCCCTCAATACATAGGAAGGCTCGAGGCTTGCCGAGGTGCAGGCCGAGCCAGAAGAGACGGCCAGGTCCTTGACCGCCATGATCAGCGACTCACCCTCGACATAATTGAAGCTCGCGTTGAGGTTGTGCGGCACCCGCTGATCCATGTCCCCATTGATGTAGACCTCCTCCAGCGCCACGATCCCACGGTGCAGTCGATCGCGGAGCATACGGATGCGATCGTTCTCGGTGGCCATCTCGACCCGGGCAATCCGGAAGGCCTCTCCCATGCCCACGATCTGATGCGTAGGAAGCGTGCCCGAGCGCATGCCACGCTCGTGACCACCACCGTGAATCTGGGCATCGATGCGCACTCTGGGCTTACGCCGCACATAAAGCGCGCCGACCCCTTTGGGTCCGTAGGTCTTGTGTGCCGAAAAACTCATCAGGTCGACCGGGAGGCTAGCCAGATCGATCGAGATCTTGCCCGTCGCCTGAGCGCTGTCGACATGGAACAGGACACCCCGCTCACGACACATCCGCCCGAGCGCCGCGATGTCCTGAATCACACCGATCTCATTGTTGACCAGCATGACCGAAGCCAGCACCGTGTCCTTGCGCAGGGTTTGCGCGAATTGATCCAGGTCGAGCAGACCGTTTTCCTGAACATCAAGGTAGGTCACCTCAAAGCCCTCGCGCTCCAGCTCACGCATGGTGTCGAGGGTGGCCTTGTGCTCAGTCTTGACCGTAATGAGGTGCTTGCCTTTGTCCTTGTAGAAGGAGGCTGCGCCCTTGATCGCCAGATTGATCGACTCGGTGGCACCCGACGTCCAGACCAGCTCACGCACATCGCAACCAACCAGCTCAGCAACATGCTCGCGGGACAGCTCAACCGCTTGCTCAGCATCCCAGCCGTAGGCGTGGCTGCGGGAGGCTGGGTTGCCAAAGCGCTGCCCCAGCCAGGGCACCATGGCGTCCACCACACGCGGATCGACCGGTGTGGTGGCTGAGTAGTCAAGATAGACGGGTAATTGCATCGAGCCCTCCCTGGCTTCTATTGCGATGCACAAAGACCAAGCAAGACGCTCAGGATACCGTAGTCAGCCTTGACCCCATTCGCCCAATGGGTTGAAGGGTGGAGGTCGGGAACTCGAGTGCGGCTCGATGCTCGCGGAGCACCGAAACCTTCTTCATTGGCTCCGCCCCCCCCTTGTGGCGCTGCTTGTCGACGAGCTCCTGCAGGGTGACGCCATCGAGAAACTCGACCATCTTGGTATTCAGGTTGGTCCAGAGCTCATGGGTCATGCAGGGCCCATCGTCGTGGCAGTTCTCTTTGCCGCCACAGCTGGTCGCATCGAGCGGCTCATCCACCGCAAAGATGATGTCAGCGACCGATACGTCGCGCATCGGCCGGGCCAGCGTGTAGCCGCCACCTGGTCCGCGAGTGCTCTCAACCAGTTCATGCCGGCGAAGCTTGCCGAAGAGCTGCTCAAGGTAGGAAAGCGAAATCTTTTGCCGCTGGGAGATTCCGGCCAGAGTGACCGGACCGTTGTGCTGGCGCAGGGCCAGATCAATCATCGCCGTGACAGCAAAACGACCTTTCGTGGTGAGTCTCATTGCGTGCTCCAGGGAATCCCGAGTGGAAGACTCCAGCATACTGATACCCAACCATCTTAGTCGAGAATCCGTTCGGTGTATAGGGTCTTTGTCCTGGACAAACAATAAAAACCCACTGCAACTACAGAAGATGCCTGTGCGTTTAGGAAGGTTGTCCGGGACATGCGGTCTGCACCTCATGGTCAGATGGACAGAATCTCTCGATTGGTGCAGCGCATAAATGATCTCAGTGTTGATCGCGCACAAATAGACCTCGCCAAAGAAACCTTCATCACGGGGGGCGCAGCCAAAGAAAAGGCCGGCCCCACGACATAGCGTGTTGACCGGCCTCAGGGTGGGCTGCCAGAGCCCGACCCGCAGATTCCCGGAGGAGCCCCGTCAGGCAGCGGCCACCTGGGTGGCCCGACGTCGAGCAACTTCGAGAAGCCCGGCACAGGCGTCTTCGATGAGGTCGAGGGTCTGCTCGAACCCTTGCTGGTTGCCGTAGTAGGGATCAGAAATCGTGGCTGACTCGTGCTCGGTGGCAAACCGCATCAGGAGCTGCAGCTTGTGATGGGTTCGTTTGGGAGCCATCTGTTGCAGCAGGCCCAGGTTGTCCCAGTCCATGGCAAGAATGAGATCGAACTGATCGAAGTCTTTCTCACTCACGGCACGGGCCCGCAGGCCGGAGATGTCGTATCCCCGCTTGGAAGCCGTGGCCTGGGCACGCCGATCGGGAGCCTCGCCTTCGTGAAACGCATGGGTGCCAGCGGAGTCGACCGTGACGATCTCGCTGAGCCCGGCCTGACGGGTCAGTTGCCTGAACACGCCCTCGGCCATTGCGGAGCGACAGATATTGCCCATGCAGACGAACAGCACACGGGTGTTCATTGCCATTGACAAGGGTTCTCGCTTAGCCATGTTCCTCTTTTCGCCTTTCCCTGACTGATTGCTGGTTGAAATTGTCTGTCGGTACTGCACTCAAATGAATCTCTTTGCGGGGCAACCCTCAAGCCGCCTTACCCGCCGGAAACGGAATGATGTTGTCGCCACCGGAACCACCGAAAACACGCTGCTTGAGACGGGCCAGCTGGTCTCGGACCTGAGCGGCTTTTTCGAACTCGAGATTGCGTGCATGTTCGAGCATGAGTTTTTCGAGCCGGCGGATTTCCTTGGGCGCTCCCAGCTCGCTCACTGGCTCAGCCTGAGCGAGCGCCTTGGCCGCCCGTTCTTCCTTGCGATCCTGGGAGGCGTCATAGACCCCGTCGATCAGTTCGCGAATCTGCTTGACCACCCCCCGCGGCTTGATGCCATGCGCTTCATTGAACGCCATCTGACGTTCGCGACGGCGCTCGGTTTCGCCGATGGCCCGTTTCATGGAATCGGTGATCTGATCG
>Ga0315902_10001938_pt1 | contig 32963 bp, 24 predicted proteins | sample LakEriMetagenome_9_FD_203523 | JGI IMG/M metagenome (GOLD analysis project Ga0315902, IMG submission 203523) | Freshwater fungal communities from buoy surface, Lake Erie, Ohio, United States - Buoy 12 MA117 | ecosystem: Environmental > Aquatic > Freshwater > Lake > Lake biofilm | place: USA... | reverse complement strand
AAAATGTTGTTATTACCGGCCAAGATACAACTGCGGTGGCAAATAATTTTTTAAAATCAAATGGTAAAAATTCATTAGCTAATAGCAATGTAACTACCGTGAATGGTGTTCAGGGAGCTGTAAATGCAATGGGTATATTTTCAAAATATCCTGGCGAAGTAGCAAGTAATAGTAATGCCAAGTTTGCCTCTAGTGATTTAAATATACCCTTGTCTATGGCTCTTCCAATAAATCAAAATAATAAATATAAAATTATATCATCAGGAGAACCCAATAGTGCCAACACAGTATTATTAGGACAAACCGCACAGATGCCTACTGTTTCTGCTCAGAATGCCATCGGATCGTATGCAGGGCAAAATGTTTATGTATATGACAGAAATCCGCTTTTAGGTAATAATATTAGTTATCAAGGTGATTATACGTCGAATCTTTCATTAAACATAAATAGCGATATGGGAAGTAATGTTACAGTAAAACAATGTTTGGAAAGAGCAGCTGATAATTCAGGACAAAGTGGCTACGCATATGCATCTGTCGATAGTTATGGTAATTGTTATACTGGTGTGTCACCTTCAGGAAATTGGAATTCATCATATACCAATGACATATTTTTATGTGAGGTTTTCCAAGGGGTTACAATATCTAATGGTGTTATTGTTCTTGGTGCAAATGGTGGAATTTATAATGGTGCTCCAACTAGCATCGACCCAACAAATGCAAATCTATTAAATACTGATTTAGACCCAACAATATTATCGAATGTAGATCCTATATATGGTGCTTCTATTAATAATGTAAATGCTACATATGGTTTATCCGGCGGTATGGATAATAAAAATAATATGTTATTTAATGACAGTGTTGTAACTGCTAGCAACCCGACTGGTCAGTCATCAGTAACATTTGGAACAGTGCGTACTACAATAGAATCGGAACCAAACTGTCCTAGTTGGATGTATTTGCCACAGTATGAATGGCTGCTTAATTGGGAATTTGGGCAAGCTACTTATTGTCAACCAGAATATACAGTAAATTATTCGGACATTCACGAGTCAGGAGAAGGCACGGATGTAACAGTATCATATAATTGTGGGAAAACGGCTATGTCATTGCCAGCTCAATCGGTATATGAGGGAACACAAGTTACTGCTAGCTGTATCGAACCGATGTCGAAATATGGTATATTTAATCTTCAGATTGCAGATAATGGTATTACTAGTATAACAAATTCAGCAACTGGGGACATAGTTTGGCAATTTATTCCTACAGCTGCACAACAGGATTTATTAAATCAATCTTTACCTTTAAAAAATGGGAATACGGTTAGGTTAAATGCTCCACGTTATGATTGGGTTCAACAAAGTGGCGTTACATCGACAAATACAACTCCAAGCCCTAGTGTATTTTCATTCCCTAATAATAGTCTTGTGACGTTTTCACCTGGAGAATTCTTAGCATCGCCAAACGGAATATGTAGATTAAAATTAACTACAGACCTTAAATTTATCATTGAGTATTCTTTGTATAACTTAGCATCAGATAGTAGTGGTTATGTTATGGGTAATATTAGTAACGCTACGCCCGGCGATGAATCTTATGCTATGTATTATATCGGTAATATACAAGCAAATAATGTAGGTAGTCTATCATACGTGGATATGAATAACTATGTATATTCATATAACCAACCTAATGGAGGATTCCCTTTAGGTGATTCATATATAGAAAGTAAAAATTTTTTGCCTAATACAAATCCATTAACAACTACATCTGGTGTAACTGATCCGACCCAATGTGGTAATATTTGCTCAAATGATGATAGTTGCGGAGGATACACAATAATCAACGGTAATTGCAATACATATACTCCACAGTCATTATTTCCAAATGCGAATAGAATATATCAGGAAGGATCGACTACATATATTCGAGATGTAAAAGTAACAATGGATATGACAGATGAATCGTGTAGCAAAAGAGTTGCAAATATAAAAAATGATGTATACAATAACTTCGGAAATTATATTACTGGTCAACCTATGACCACAGATAAAAAGTGTGGAATGGCGGTAGTTTTAGACAGTGAAATCCAAAGTTTAAATAGTGCTAATGCTAATGCTATCGAGAAAGGTCAAATTATACAAAATCAAATGACGAATATATATGAAAAACAAAATAAGGCTATGGATGATTTACAAACAAACAATATGTTTTCACATATGTTTGAAGATATTATTCATAATGTAAACAAAGAAATAAAAACAAAAGAAAATAATGCTATATCAAAAATAGCTGCGAAAGACAATACTGATCTTATTTTAGTAAGCGATAATTACAAATATATTATATGGGGTATAGTGACACTTTTACTATCTATTGCGGCAATTAAGGCATTACGTATTGGAAGTAGTTAATATATAAAGTTAATGACGTAATCTGTAAAGTTATAATTTATATAATCTATAATAATTTTTATTTTATTTTAATATTGTATATTAATATTGTATATTAAAATAAATGGATCCTACAAGCGGTATTTCAAACACACAAACTGCCTATGAAAATACGACTAAAAGTTTACTGGATAATTTACAAACATTATCAATCACCGAAAATGATCTTCTTAGACAGACTATAAACGAGACTGGCGTTGAAACAAAAGCAAATGGAGTGAATACTTCGGATTTAAATAATCCTGAAACGAATAAACGAATAAAGAAACTTTTAGCAGAAATTGAAAATATAGAAAAAATTAAGAAATCTATATATCAAACTCTTACAACTTCTTATCAGTTAACTCAGCAACAGATTGAAGCTATACGCCCTGTTGTAGCGAATAGCAATGTAGCGAATCAATTAATGGCTGATGCACTTAATGTAAAACTTGAACAACTTGGAGAACAAATAGATTTACATAATAACTCGGAAAGGTTGATTGGTGTTAATAATTATTACGCAAGAAGGTATGAGGCTCATTCATCCGTTATGAAAAAAATTGTTTTATTTTGCGGTATTATTATACTTGTAATATTTTTAATGAAAATAGGTTTTATTAGCGATGCCATATCAAGTATTCTTATTATTGCTACTCTTGCTATAGGAATTATTATTATCGGAAAACAAGTATGGGATATATCTAGGCGAAATAATATTGACTTTGATAAATATAATTTTCCTTTCAATGAAAAAAATCTGCCATCAAGAACACACAACAAGATAGATAAGAAAACAGATGAAACATATGGAAGGCAATGGGTTAGTAACTTATGTAGCGATATTACAAAGACCGCGTCTAGTTTAGAAAATAGTATAGCAGGGGATGCTGGATATACCGGTGATGCTGGTTCAGGTGCAGGTGCAGGTTCGACAAATACTTCCGGTATTACTAATCCTCAGCCATCTTCGACGGTAACTACCACTAGCCCGATGACTATGTCAATGAGTAATCAAGAATCTTTTGTATCAAGTAAAGGAGGATCGAAGATGCTAAACGCTTGTAATGTTCCTTCAGTAGAAACTAATTATTATACTACAGTTCCGGAAGCATATAATTCTTAATGAAAAACTGTATTGTAAAATAAGAACAAAATAACAAAATAACAAAATAACAAAATAACTAGTTTTACTATTTTACTATTTTATATTGAATATAAAATAAAATACTATGTTATTATAGATATAGCATAATATTTTACAGAATTACAAATTATAATGGCTCCGTCTTTAGATGATATAAAGAATGAAATAATAAAAAACACAACCGATTCGAATTCCAATATGCATAAACAAATGGGTAACGGTTGCAATTCGCCGCAGATACTTGATACGTTAACAAAGGTTCAAAGCACAGCCGAATCGATCAATAATACACTTTTCTCCCCTGAAATGAATAATGCTGCCACGGATTTAAATAAACAGCTTGCTTTTCAGTCAGCAAAAAAAGCAATGAATAATGCTCAATTAAACTATGATATAGCACAACAAGATTATATTACAAATAAACCAAATGGTAGTGCCCAGTATCAGACATTATTAATTAATAGATATCAACAAACAGGAATAAATGAATTAAATGAGTTGAATAGTAAGTTTACTGATTCTAATAATTTAATTTATAGTTTAATAACGGTTGTAGGAGAGCAGGATATAGCAGAAAAAAATATGAAAATATTACTAAAAAAACTAGAAACAGAAAATGAAAAGTTAACAGATATAATAGGCTACGGGAATACGGAAGCGTATACATATAATCGTAAATCAGTGTATGAAGCAAAATTAAATGAATCGGTTAAAAATTGGACAGTTTTCCCAAGTATTATTTATTGGACATTACTTATTTTATGGGTAGGGATCGTATTAATATACTTAAGGAATATATCGGCTAAAACAATTGGATTATTAATTGGGTTTATTTTGTATCCCTATTTTTCAACAGATATTGTTTTATGGGTTCTAACCAAAATACAGATGGTATGGAGTTTTATATTTACAGCTGTTAATAACCGCATAACTGCTTAACTGCTTAATGTCTTGTATTTAGTCAATAAAAAGTTATCGTAGTATCGTAGTATCATATTATCGCAATAGTATATTATCCACGATAATATAATATAATTTATAATTTATTCAGTTTTCTTCTTCTACTTCATCGTGATTATAAATGATTGACAGATTCTTCCATCCCTTTGTTGTATATTTGCCATATTTCTTGTCAAATACTTCATAGATTTCATTACCACGAGGAACATTCCTATCATAGTGCTCAATATACCAAATCTTAAACGACTCATACATTTCAGTTTTCTTCACATAGTGTCCATCGACTTTACGAATCTTGTCACGAATAAATTCATTGATATAGTCCTGGCTATTCCTGTAACTCTCACTACTTGCCACAACTGCCGGTGTATCACTGACCATACCACCTGTTTCAAAAGCCTTTTCTACAAGCATCGCTAAGAATACAGGCGCCCAAGTTTTAAATTTCTCATCAAGGCGCTTGTCAATCAAGAATTGATACGGTGAGTCGGGGTCATCGCTTTGCGGATTATTACAAAACACCGCCTTATGGTCTACTTTGCGAATACGTCTCCATGTGCCTTCATCGTTTGCCTTCACATCCAGAAGAGTATTTGTGCAAACAACTAATTTAAACTGAGGTCGAAATGTAATCATATTTTTAAAGAGAGCGCGTCCTTGAATAGGATCACCGCCGGTAATTTCTTTCATAGGACCTTCTTCAAGGCGCATACCCTTTGACGGTTCCTGCATAACAGCATATCGAATACCAACAAGTTGTGCGATTTCCGATGATGTTCCACCAATAGATGCTCGTTTGCTCGTGATAAGCGAAATTGGGACAACCGCTTTATATTCACCCAAAACCATCGACATAAGTTCAACCAGCTTCGACTTACCGTTGCTCCCACAGCCGGTATAAATATTAAATGTCTGCGGATAATTAATACCGATCAAACACGATGCCAAGTGTTCCCACATATATGTCCGAATATCTTCTTCAGGATACAATTTATTCATGAAGTCGTGAATCTCATCCATTGTCTTTTTGTGTTTCTTCGGGTCGAGTTGGTAGTAGTCGATATTTGTGCACTTTGTAACATAGTCATCGGGTTGTCCCTTTCTTGCTCGTTTTTCCTTGAAATCAATAACACAATTATTACAACACAATAGATGCGTTTTCGTGTCGATATTCTGTAAGAATGACTTGTCGTAAAAGAGCTCTTGGGCTTCCTTCATAAGATGCCCTTTGGTTACCGCATTTTTAAGTTTCAAGCATATATCTGAAATCCTATGCTGAAACTGATTCGGCTTGTTTTCGTCACCCCCTCCATTTGTAGCTGCTGCTCCTCCACCACCTGCTGCCGTAGCAAGTTGCTTGCTTGCTTTTCCTGACTGAGCGCCGCCGCCTGCACCGCCGCCACCACTTCCAATTGAGCCAATGCGCGAAACATAGACATTATACATTTCGGTCGAGATCATTTGTCTAAGTGATATACCACAGTCGCATTCGACCCATCTATTGTTTTCGAACTCATACCATACATTGTCTCCGAAGTCAGCACATACAAATCTATTTTTATACATATTGTAAAGAACGACAGCCAAATCCACGACAGTTGTTTCAGGTTTTCCGTTTATATTGACCAGTTCGTTAGACAGCGTAATATCGACGTAATAATCTATAGTCTTTTTATATACCTCGTAATATCTCTCTTTAGCATCACTTTGCGCCCAGTAAATAATAGACCGGCGCGTCAAACCGTCTTCGTTTTCCATTGAAAATGTCTGCCACTTATCATAGAATTCCGAAATCTTATCATAACTGAATTTCTCCGACTGTGAGCTAAATAGAATCCAAGAGAGGAATAGTTTGTCGCTAGTATTACGCAGGGCCCATCCAACTCGTATCCATAAGTTATATTGATTATAATATTTATCAGGAAGACACATCGCATAATCGCTTGTTTCTTTGATGTAGTGTTCACGCGTCTCAAGACTATTAAATATTCTATCAATTTCATCCGTCAATTGTTCACGATTTGTAATTTCTAGAATATTACTAGAGCTAGAAGCAACGCGACGGCGCACAATTGTCCCTGATTTTGCCTGAGGAGTTCTGCGTATTTTGTTTCTCTTAATATCTTCGTATTCGCGACGTACAGATTCAAGCACATCAAATGCCGGATTGCCGTCATATTGAGCTGATAGTAGATGAAAGTTCTTAGTATAATCGAAAAATGATGCATTTTTCTCTTCATATTCCCACCCCCATACGCAATTCGATTTGGGAGCTGTGCTTGACGAACTCACGGAATCATTGTCGTCATCACCATCCTCACAATCATCACAACGATCTATATCCTCGTGTTCTTCGTCAATTTCCGCGTCCTCGTCTTGTGCTTCATTTTTTACATATACGAAATTATACTGATATTTAAGCACATATGCTTCATTGCCAGGCTTTCTCGATCCATAAAGCTGCCACCCAACAGGATTCACCATCCTTGAAATATTATCATCCAAAATGTCGTCCCACAAATTTTTCAACGGCAAGTGTTTTAAAATGTCGGGAATCTTTTTCAACACATTGTTGCGCAGCATATGATGAACCGCGCGGTCAGCGTGAACTCCAATAAGAATATGAATTCCATCTTTTGTATATTTTTCATCATCTGTATTCACATTTGGTTTTTCGAATACAAATACACTGATTTCTTTTTTCTGTCCTTCGCTTATATTTAAAATCTTGGAAAGTTCTTCCATATAAAGTTCGACAATATTTTCTACATCTTCTTTCTTATGCTGCCGTGTATCAATGGTAGCATCATATCGAAAGTCCAAGTCGACCAGAAGAGGACCTGCGCCTGGAAGCTGTTTCTCTGTTAGATATTCGTGACGACGATTCATTATAACGTGTTTCGAATATTTTGCCCAGAATTCAGGTAGTTTTTCTGATGGTATATAAAACGTCCCTCCTGTTACACCGTGTGGTTGACTTGGTATCCTCGTATGTGTAAATGATAGCCCAGCAGTAGCTTGGTCATTTTTTTTCATATAAAATTGCTTCATATATTGTTCGTATTCATTTGATGAGGATGGTGATGACATTATTGTGTTTTGATTGAGTTTTGATTTGGTAAGGTTCTTGTTATTGTTGTTGTTGTTGTTGTAAGTTTTCGGGGTTTCCATTTGTATATTATAAAGAAAGATATTTTTATGTCAATTTTATATGTTTCAAAAAGATTGCCTAAAATAGAGAATCTTGTTTATTGAAAAACTAATATATATAAAAAAATGACATAAACGTTAAATATACATAACATATATTGGCGAGTTAATAACTTGTATTTTAAAAATGGCTGATAATAACACATATGTTGGGAGTGGAGATGCGGCTGCCCCTACTCCGGTAAGTATTCCAAAAGAAACGATCGATCGGTTATTGAAAGATATAAGAGATATGGTTACTTCGTCGCTTGAAAGTGAGGGTATATATTACAAACATTCTGAAACTGATATTTTAAAAGCGTATGTTATGATAGTGGGTCCACCTGATTCACTTTATTTTGGTGGATATTATTTTTTTCAATTTAGTTTTCCTCTTGATTACCCGCATTCGCCTCCTTTGGTTACATATTTAACCAATGATGGTATTACACGATTTCATCCCAATTTTTATAAAAGTGGTAAGATTTGTTTGTCTATTTTTAATACGTGGCGAGGTGAACAGTGGACATCGTGTCAGACTATAAAGTCATGTCTTTTGACAATGTTATCTATTATGGACAGTAAGCCACTTTTACACGAACCTGGTGTAAAAGAAACACATAATGATTATAATAGTTATCATACAATGATTTTATATAAAAATATAGATTTTTCTTGTATTCAAGTAATAACTGATTTTATGACTACAAATACTATTCCGATTGAAGCGGATTATAAAGAACATTTTTATGGTATTATGCAAGATTGTTTAAAGAGAAATTCAAAATATATGCTTGAAATTATTCGAACAAATGTTAGTAAAAATATTAATAATTTGTATTCGGTTCGTTCATTATATGGTATGTCCTTTCAGGTAAATTTTGATAAACTGCTTGAAAGATTTATGGTATTGATGAATAAACATAACATTATTATTGAGTAATATTTATAAAATTAAAACATATATATTATAATAATTACATAAAATTGAAATAAACAAATAAAACTATATTACAATATATTATACACCATTCTGTGTCAAACTATCTCCTCATATAAAAATGCATTTCTGTGTAAACTGTAACAATATGTATTATATCCGTTTATCTGAAGAGGACCCGAATTCAATCGTATATTATTGTCGAAATTGTGGTCACGAAAATAAAAATATTTCATTGAATAGTGTGACAATTTCGAAGACATCTTTTAAAAACACAAAGCAAAAATATAACTCGATTCTAAATAAATATACAAAATTGGACCCTACTTTGCCTCGTATCAATACGATCAAGTGTCCAAATCAATCTTGTAAAAGCAATCATGGTGGTGGTGGGGAAGAGGGTGCGGCGGAGGGTGCAGAGTCAAAAAAGAAGGAAGCTTCTGGAGCAGCAGCAGCATTAGAAGCACCGGTTGTTGTCGCTTCCGATAACAAACGCGAAATTATTTATCTTAGGTATGATGATATTAATATGAATTTTGTATATCTGTGCGCCACTTGTGATACTGTTTGGAACACAGAGCAAGCTTTATCATAAATCTATTCGACTTTATAATTAAATGTGTTATTTGAGTTATCATTTAGACATTTAATACAATTATATTTTTTCATATAATTGTATTTTTCATATATTGGGTATTTTTCATATATTGGGTATTTTTCATATATTGAGATTTTAATATTATGATAAAATTGAAATAAAATCAAACCAATATATTATATATAAAGACGTCAACAAAAATGTCATTAAGCGATGAAGAAAATTTAGATATAAATAAGAAGGTAGATGGTTCAGATACTGAAGAAGGTTCAGTTGCAGGTTCCGAGACTGGTTCTGAAAAGAGCGATATTGCTGCCGATGAGGATGTGGCTGGTGTAGAGGCCGGTGCATATGATGAAGATGCGGTTGCCAATGCAAGTGATATTGATGAAAGTGAGGGTGAAGGCGAAGGCGAAGAAGGGGAAGAGCCATCATTTGCTAGTGGTGTCAAAAAAATGGCAAGCGCTTCTAAGAAATTATTGAGTAATATACAAGATGTAGTTAGCAACGCCGGAAAAAATGTGGGTGCAATTGCCGGTTCTGGTGAGGATCTTCTTTCAAACCTTACAAAAACATCTATCAAAATGCCTTCAGGACGCGGTAGAAAAAAAAGAAGCGCAACAGCGAATGCTTCCACATCTTTTGAAGCGGAAGAGGATGATCCTGCAGAAGAAGGAGATGCCGATGGAAATGATAGCGACGACGATGATATCAATACAAAATTGAAAAAATTCGACAGAGAATTAAGAGATAATTATTTACTAAATTTCCACCCAGAAACTCTTGTTCAGAATTATGATGAAATATATAATCTAGCTCGCGTGGTTCGCGATGATAATTGTGTAGTTGTAGACGCATTACATCGCACATTGCCAATGTTAACAAAATATGAAAAGTCACGCGTTTTAGGACAACGCGCCAAACAAATCAATGATGGAGCAACGCCTTTTGTAAAGGTGCCAGAAGGCGTAATTGACGGATATCTTATTGCGATTAAAGAATTAGAAGAGAAAAAAATACCATTTATTATAAGACGACCATTGCCAAACGGAGGTTCAGAATATTGGCATCTTGAGGATTTGGAAATTATTAACTAACGCTAACACTAACACTAACACTAACACTTCCAACGCTTACCACAGTCAAGACAAGTTACAAATGTTGTCATCGGCTCATCTGCTGACCTGGTTTGTAATTGATAATATGTGCATTTTTTTGAAAAACATTTGCGACAAGTAAATTTATCAGTAGATGCTTCGAGTTTAGGTTCATATTTATTTTCATCTCTAATTTTTTTGTCTTCAATCAATTTTTCCCATTTCTCGGGACTCATCTCTTGGTGCGTCATAAACGCCAACTTGTGTGCCTGTATTTCACGATTCTTCATCTTATTAAGTATATTTTCATCTTTCAGATTGATATACACGGTTCGGAGAAGATCGAGATAAATAATAACGAAATATTTATTGTCCCATTTTTTAACAATACACCTTTCTTTTGCTTTTCCTAAAGAACTATTAAATATTCCCTTTTCAAGATTCGTGGCAATTTCGTAATTACCCAATATATATTCTAATTTTTTGCGAATGTTTTCTCGGAATACTGTCGGATTCTCAATTTGACGCATTATTATGTGATTTTGTGTAATTATGAGTGTTTTATTTATGGAGTTTATTATTAGTTATAATAAAATATCTTTATTCAATTTTATAAAAGAATATAATACATAATAATTCATAATAAATCATAATAAATCATAATAAATAATAATAAATCATAATAATTCATAATAATTCATAATAATTCATAATAAATCCTTAATTATTATTCATTGATTTATAAATAATAAATAAGACAAAATAGTGTTAAAATATTTAAGGAAGATGCAATGTATTAGAAATAGAATTACTAGTGTTAAAAAATATACCCTTGATAGTTTCAATTACATACACAAAAAAAGCAAGAAACATTAAAATCCAAGGAAGTAGAACCAAAAACCAGGAAAGATTACTGTATCCCTTAGAGCACAAATATGACAAGAGCCATGTCCATAATACAATTACAACAATCTGAACAACATATGAAGTTCTTGAGTCTTTTTGATAAGTAAAGTTAAGAGAACGCAAGATAGGGTGACCATTTTGATTCATAGTAAGCTGCTGTGATATTTCACTCATTCCAAAGTAAGAAAGAATCAAAAAAATAACGGATACAATAAGATAGATCTGAGCAGGAGTACACATTTTACTGTTCATTTTAATCGCTTTTATATATTATTTATATATTATTTATACAAAATTTTATAATAATACAAAATTTTATAATAATACAAAAATATTAACTAAAATTATAATAACATAATGATTATTATAATTTTACAGTATTATAGTTATATATATATTCCTAAATTATTTACTATATGAATATTCTTCTTCGCTTAATTCACTAGATTCATCTGTTTTCCATCCATTTTCACAGTCATCATCTTTTTCTTTGTTCTTATCCTTCGGTTTATACTTATCCTTACCCATATCCTTCAGGTTATACTTATCCTTCACCGCATCCTTATCCTTATATTTATCCTTAGTCTTATCCTTATCCTTATCATTATCCTTATCCTTATCCTTATTCTTATCCTTAATGTTTTTAAGTTTATTATCACCACCACTAATCAAACGTGAACAAACATTAGGAATCTTATCTTTATTTTTTTCGATAATCGCATTTTTATTGCTAATATTGTTAACTCCTTTTTTACCTTTTTTCCTGAAACATTCGGCATCCCCATCTTCGCTTTCTTCTTCGCTTTCTTCGCAAATATCATCATCGTCTGCTTCATCATCACTAGAATCATCCGTTTCACTATCGGTATCATCATCTTCTTCGTCAGAATCATCACAACTATCTTCTTCCTCCCTTATATCAGCAATCCTTTTGGTATCCACTACAAATCCATCTTTTAGGTATCCATCTCTTGTTTTTCTATTTGATGGTATATCATCAAGCTCATCATACTCATCTTCATCTTCATCTTCATTTGCCACTAATGACTCAAATCCTCCAAACAAATATTCATAAATATCATCCCACATATCCTCCGTCAAATCAGTGTAATTATTTTTATAGTCACGAGCAATAAGAGCAGATGCGCCAAAATATAAATCGTGGTCTAATGGTGGCGGAAACTCATACTTGTTCTCTTGATTCGCCATACCATCATCTTTCGCCCACATTTCTACTACAATTTTAGACGATTCGCCATTATCGCCTTTAAAAGAATAACCCCATTCCGTCCGTTTTATATATCCATCCATCTTTTTGAATTTACACTTCTTTGCGAGTTCCTCTGCACATATTGCCTCTTCTTTAATTTCTGTTTCCTTAATATCTCCATTTTTTTCAACAATCAAAAATTTAATATTTTTGGATTTTATTTTCGTGTTTGTCTTTGTGTTTGTCTTTGTGTTTGTGTTTGTCTTTGTCTTTGTCTTTGTGTTTGTCTTTGTCTTTGTGTTTGTGTTTGTGTTTGTGTTTGTGTTTGTGTTTGTGTTTGTGTTTGTGTTTATGTTTGTGTTTGTGTTTGTGTTTATGTTTGTGTTTGTGTTTGTGTTTGTGTTTATGTTTGGCATTATGATTTATGATTTATAGTTTATGATTTTTAATTTCCGTATTGTTTGCTAAAGTTGGTCTGATATATCATTTTATGTAATCGGTTTAAATGGTTTATGATATAATATATAAAATACGATTTAAATAAACGAGACTAGTAATAAAATAAAATAATGAAACGTGGAAATGCAATAAGGAGTAAACCTGATAATAAACCAAATTCATATCCTATAAAAATATACTTTCCAACAATATCTAGAGATATAATTCAAAAAAATGTATTTGATAATAACGGTCGCAAAAGCAACGCATCACTATTGTCACCATTATCCAAATATTTAGTAAACGAGAATATGAAAACTATCTTATATGGATCAACAGGTATTTTCGACATAACCGATAGTGATTTATATCAATTGTCTCCTATTGATAGACCTGTAAAAGAGTTAACAATAGAAACAACACCAAAAGACGATGTAAAAATAAATTCTATATTAAATATTTTAGTCGATTCATCCTATATGAAACGTTATACAACTCCATCATTTCAAATACCATATGAACATCATATTGAAAAGTTAAAAATAAATACTTATAAGCTTACACCATCATCGAATACACGATTTGTTATTGAATTAAAGGATAATAGAATCCACGATTTTTATATTCAGACTGTTGTAAGCGAACTAAATATTGTAGAAATAAATACATTTTTAAAAAAGGACATAATATCGTTCTTATCCCTCTTAAACTTATATAGATAATTATATACAAAGATAAACAAAGATATTATGTGGTCCTGGATAATAAAAGTAACTATTTTTTCATTATTATTAATATTTTTAATTCATTATTTATATACCTTTTTCAAAACAACGCTTACCGCACCTAAATTAAAAGATTTAGTAAATAAACCACAGGCAAAATATAATACAATATATAAATCATTACAAAATACAGCCGATGGAAGATCGGCAAATTTAGGAGACCGTGATGATGGTGACGGTGGTGGTAATAACAAGACAGTATCTAAAAATTTAGATATGAAAAGTGAATTGATGAAATATGTAAAAGAATTATCAACAGGTTCTGGTGGATCTCCTTCTACATCTGTTTCCGAATTACAAAATAGATCACCAAATGATGCCACAGTTCTACCTAATATGAATTATGATGGTTTATCAAATGGCAATATCATAATGCCGCAAAATGAAATAACGAGTATATATTCGGCGACAAATATATTAAGCGATACTGGTGCTAATGGAATTTCTACACGTGTAAACAATAATACAAAATATATGCGCGATATCAATAATGTATCGTCGCATCCAACATCGTCAGTATCCGCACTTGATTATGGCACACCAAGTATGTCTTCTTCATATTCTTCTGCATATTCGCCTTATTAGATATTAGATATAAGATATTAGATATAAGATATTAGATATAAGATATTAGATATAAGATATTAGATATAAGATATTAGATATAAGATATTAGATATAAGATATATTATATAGATTTAAAGATTTCTTTATATATAATTGTAACTGATCGTAGCCTTTGTTTTTGATTTTTATACAAACAATGTCGTCGTCATCATCGCAATATACCATACCATATGATGAACAAACTGAAATATTGAGATCATTCCCGCCTGAAATTAAATTTTCTTATGAAAGAAGTACTCATAAGAAAGTTTTATCCGATATATATGTCATTATACCAAAAGGTAGAAAATATTTTGCCTGGTTTACGAGCCGAAATAGGAAAAATGTATGTATATTTTTGGAAGTAGGTGGACATAATCATAAAATTACAAATATGTTTTATCGCCACGTTTCTTTCGATGATTCACTTTCGTATGGCACTATTTTTTATGGAACTTTATTTAGGACAAATGCTGATATAGAAGCCGGAATAAATGATAATGAAATCTTTTCAGTAGAGAATATATATTTTCACAAGGGCAAAGATGTTGACCATTATTGCTTTGGTGATAAATTAAAATTGATAAAAATAATTTTTGATACTAGTTTGAGATATAATACTACATTTTTTAAAAAGGGTGTTGTATTTGGTTTGCCTGTAATTACGACTTCGTTTATGGATTCTTATGATAGTATTGAAAAGTTGCCGTATTCTGTGTATTCGATTCAATATAGATATTTATCGCGAGGTGGAAGCGCAAATGCTGAATTAGAAAGGAGTAATATTATCGAATATTATCATTATATTAAAAATGGCAGTGGAAGTGGTGATGGTAGCGATGGCGTTCGCAGCAATAAACAAATATCCCCTGATAATAAACCTCATAATACAGTTATTGTTGAGCCTATGCTGGTGTCAGTGCCTGTATCTACGTCAACCAATAATCGCGTAAATACGCGGGATCATCTTCCAAGTAATAGTAACAGTAACAGTAACAGTAACGAAATATCGAAAGTATTTTATGTTAAACCAGATATACAAAATGATATTTATTATTTATATAAGATAAATACTGTAAATTTTACACTTATTTCAGATGAGATCGCGCATATACCTGACTATAAGACAAGTGTATTAATGAATAAATTATTTAGAAATATTAAAGAAAATATAAATTTGGATTCTTTAGAAGAAAGCGACGATGAAGAAGAATTTGAAAATATCCAAATTGATAAATTCGTAGATTTAAATAAAACATTTAAAATGCGTTGTATTTTTAATCATAAGTTTCGTAAATGGGTTCCTGTAAATGTTGTATAATATTCTTAAAATGTGTTTCATCGGGGGAAACTACATAAATTAAAAATATTATATTTTGTAAATATATATTAATATCATTTTAATTTATTGAAATAATGTCATCACCCATTTTAAATTACGCAAAATATGGAGGAGATAGTAAACCGAATCTTCCTAATGCTCACGGTATTAATGGAGGATCTACACACGTAGCTAATACCCAAACATCTGCTGTTACTCCTGGGAATATGCAGTTTGGCGGACCAAATAATAGCATAGAAGCTATGAAAGGTAATGGTGGATATAAACTCACATATGGTGGCAAACAGTCCGGAGGCGGTAGAAGTAAAAGACATAGACATAGACACAGTCGTGCGTCGAAAAAGTATGCTCGCAAGCGCAGTCTTCGTCATCGCCTCAAGCATAGAAAATCCGGTAAACGCAAACACGGACACCGTCACACCAAACGCAGAGGTCAGCGCGGTGGATATGCCCAGTATTTATCAAATCAGGCATTCACTCTTGGCCAAAGACTTCCCGGTTTCCCCTTGCTTCCCAGTAACAGCGCTTTAGCAAACCCACCTCCTTTTATGCCATACCGCAACTGCCCCCGTGGTATGTAATGTGGCACGAGGTATTTCCCATTTAAATAAAATAATATAAAATAATATAAAATAACAAGGTAATAAAAATATTACTTTATTATTAACTCGAGCGTCTATGTGCGCTCCCCTCCCTATTATCGCATATGATTCTATTCTACAATCCCCCAAACATACTCATATCTATTAGACAGCCCTTGCCATTAAGTCCGGCTTTTCCACGCGATTCATTTCGTTGACGTTCGTGTGTGACTTCATCCTCGTCTTCGGTATCATTTTCGCGATCATCGTTATCATCCAGATCAACGCTTTCATCATCGTCGTATCCCGTTTTTTCGACTGGTTTTATATTTATATTTATATTCAATCGTTCCGCAATACTTTTTTCAGCAACTTTTGGCTTTGATGGGTGTATCTTTTTCGATACACCTTTGATCGCCTTGCCACCACCTGCCTGCTTCGGCTCCCACGATACTTTCCATTTTGTCAAGTCTTTATTATGTCCTGCCTCGTATTCCTCATTATCGCAGATCAATATCTTATAATTCTGTGACTTGTAATATTTGCGCCTCTTATACCACTGGCTCATAAATATATCGTGTGCATCTATAATATCAATCACCAGTGGAGAACTATGCTTCTGTCGCAAAATACGCCCCACGGACTGACACACGTCCGTCTTCGGCGATGCCAATATTAAACTTGTAAGCGTCTTTATATCGAGTCCCTCCGATGCCATAGCATACGTCGCTATAATCACCTTTTTACTCTCACTCAGTTTTAATGCCGCCTCTTTCATCCCTCCAATATAATACCCTACTGATCCATCCGCTATCTTCCTATGCACAATCGCGTCGTGTAAATATGTAATCAGCGATTTATTGTGCGCCAATATCATAATCTGTTGCTCAGGATTCAACTCCAATTCCGCTGTCAATAGCCGCAATATAAATTCACTCCTATGACTATAACTACACAACTTAGATATCATTGTGCTGAATTTCGGATTCCCTTTGTAATCATACTGCGTCTCATTGAAATCATCATCGTCTACATTATACACAATACCCTTCACAACAACGCTATGCTCCGACTCCGTCTTCTCTTTATGAACTACTGGCCCAATAAACATCTCAAACACTTTCGTAAGCCCGTCTTTGCGCTCCATTGTCCCTGATAATCCCAGTGTATATGTCGTATTCACTTTCATCATACAACGCGAAAACACTTCCGCTCCCATATGATGGCAATTGCTCACCACCGGATGTAGGCGCAATCCATCCGCCATTTTTAATACAAAATTGTGGTTATCTTTCACCTCGATGTCGAACACTTCATACCCATCCTCTGATTTTCCGAAAATATGCGCATTTTCTGTGCTTTCATTTGGTGTATATTTCTCCCAGTATAGAAATGCGGTTGATGTCAACATACCTTTGGGTGATAATGGTTTATATAGTTCAAAACTACTAATATCGGTATGAATATCGTCGGTAGCATTATACATACATTCAATATAATCGCCAATTATTAGCTCATCGGCGCACTTATATCCTTTCGTAGTCAATATCTTGTGCTCCGGAGTACATATAAATGAACCACACATTAAATATACTTTGACAAGCTCCTTCTTGTGCCTTTTCCACGCGTGTGTCATCAGCCCCCATTCAAAACGCGATGTCTCTTGATTGAAGCTCAGGATTTTAGGCAACGCTTCTACCAATTTCTCAACATCTTTTTCTATTCTCACATACTTACTCGATATACCGCGTGCTATACCACCGGCAATCCACATATCATATAGTGTCCCGATTTCCATAGGTCCACGAGATGTATGAACCAGTGTATTTCGCGGAAAACATTCGTCATAAATTGCCAACCCGAATTTGTTGAACGTATTCTTCGGATATTCTTTCATCGACAACGACTGTAACATGCCGATTACTATATCCTTGTCATCTATATCCAATATCTGCCCCTGTATTCGCCCCACGCGCGCGCCTGGCAGAAACTGCTCAATGCGCTCTATCCATTGATTTAGTAGAAACGACTTGTGAACAATGACCAATGTGCACTTTTTTAACTTCGCTACTATATTTAGCGCCATCACCGTCTTGCCTTTGCCTGGGTCGACATCTAACAACCCACCACCACACATCCCGACGTGTTTTATATACTTGTCCACTATCGCATCTTGATATGGTCTAAGATCGCCCGCAAACGCCAGTGAGATAGTATTTCCCGGTTGTATTAGATTTCGATCAGGCGAACCATATGTCTCAATCCCGAAATATCGCGGAACATATAATTTAAGAGGTGACTCTAGATATATCGTAAACGGTGTAGGCTGTATTGGGGATTTAGGGATATAAGGCTTCATTGTAAGCTCGCTTCTTATATAATGTTGTTCTTCGACGGATAAACATTCTTTAAATATCGAATATCCTTTATCCCCTAGATATGTAGAGTATTCTTCTTTGTTTGAAGATCCAGTATCTGTCATCTTTTGTTCTACAATATTATGGATATTATGGATATTATGGATATTATTTCTCTTTATTTTTGGAGTAATTTGTATATCTATTTTTTTATTTAGGTATTTTCAATTTTGGATATTATTTAATTCGCCCATAAAAATAATGCCATCCGTAAAGTAAAATAAAAAATAAAAAATAAAAAAATATAATATTATGATATACGGAAATGTTTAAAAAAACTCAGAATACAACTAATTTAATGAGTAGTCAATTATTTTTATTGATTATTTTTGTCGTTTATATTGTTTTTAATGTGCAGACACCCGAACCTCTTGCCTCTATGATAGACTCTACGTTTGGGTATGTAGTAATTATAGCACTTTTTGCCATATTAGCCATTAATCTCAATCCCATCGTCATTGTAGTTGGTATATTTGCCATTTACCTTTTGTTTAAACGCTCTAGTATTTCTACCGGATCGCTCGCAATGACTAAATTTCTTCCGACTGAAAATGTAAAGTCACAATATTTATCTGCCTTTAACCAGTTCCCTGTTACATTAGAAGAAGAAGTCGTTCAGCAAATGGCGCCTTTACAGCCTGGACCCGCTATGGCTCCTAAAACCTTCCTTCCTATTATGGATAACTTACACAATGCTTCCAGTGTTTAATTTTACACGTGTAATTTCGCATCATACCATCTCATAGTCATAATAGTCATAATATTCACAATATTCGCAATATTCACAATATTCGTATATTATTTTGTAGTATCTTCATTTGTCGTAAAATACAAAATAATATTCTTCATTCTTCATTCTTCATTCTTCATTCTTCATTATTCATTCTTCATTCTTCATTCTTCATTCTTCATTCTTCATTCTTCATTCTTCATTCTTCATTCTTCATTCTTCATTCTTCATTCTTCATTCTTCATTCTTCATTCATCTAGCAAAAACCTTTTTACCAAATTTTATTACTACAATCCCCAGAAAAACGGCTATTATAAATTGAGAAGCCGGAGAACTAAATAATTTTAATATTGTTTTTAGGCCATTATTAATTTCTTCTTGATTATTCAATTCATCTACTCCTTTTAATTTATATAATGATTTTCCATCTTCGCCTGTAGGCTGGCAATCTATGTATATTTTATCATCACCTGCCATTCCACCACTATAATTCGGATTATTGGAACTTAGATATACAGTATTTTTAGCAATTGGATATATTGCTCTATTCGATGGCAATAATTTCTGTAACTTGGCTAAAGCAGATGAGCCTATTGTTTGTCCGCCGCGTATTGTATCGAATACTAAATAGTTTATATTGGTGATACTACAATCCGTGGTATCATAAGGCGTTCCGTTATAAAAATAATAGGGTGCACTTGGAATAAAGTTATTCATATTAAAGTTGTCAATATTCAAATGATGGACGTTGTCGCCAGGGGATGGTGTTTGTTTAGCATATTGTAAAATAATATTTTCTAATATTATACCACCATTATTCGCCGATACTAATGGTGAATCTGATGCTATAAAGGGTATAGATACATATAACTCTTTGGGTGTTGTTTGTCCGTTGCTAGCACCTACGTGATGTATTATCAACTCTACATCGGCTTGTTTCCCATCATATGTATGTATAGATGGCTGATATATTCGTATATCTGCTATATTATAGTTATCTCTATTTAGAGATGATTGTGCTTCCGTTCCGTCCCTTTTTAAATCATATTTAATTTCTAAATATCCTAGACTGTTAATAGATACGACACATTTGCTATCATTATAATCATATTTATAAGAACATAATATGTTACAACTAGGAACACTTGTGTTCATATCTATATTTATTGGCGATGTATTACACGATGTTGACGTTGTCTGTCCTTGCGCTTGTTGTGGCATTATTGTTTATTTTAATACAGTTAGATTAATATTATAATACTAATATATTATAATACTAAAATATTATGATACTAAATATATTTTTATATTAACATTTTCGATATTAAGATAAAAGCGGCATATTATAATTTTATAATTAATTGTGATACATTATTTAAATATATTATATAAATATTATATAAATATTATATAAATATTGGTAATGGCAATAACTCCAAAACGAAGAAGAAAACTAAATAAGGAACAACACCAACGACAACGTCACAAAGAAATAAAACATAATTCGGATGCTATGTTACTGGGACAATCAGGTGGTGATACCTTTCCAGCATCATCAGTCGAAATACTGCCAGAGGGTTCAGGGTATTATACCATAAAAGTTGAAGTGTCCCCGGTAATTAAACCGCCTGCACCAGCAGCAGCACCAGCAGCAGCAGCAGCACCAGCAGCAGCAGCAACATCGGCAGAAGCAGCAGCAAAAGGAGATAATATAATATATTGTAATAGTATTATTGAAATTTCTCTTGAATGTAAGGGTAAATATATATCTTATGATAATGGTAGTAAAATAGTATGCGATATATCCCCTGGGAATAGCGATTCAATGGGCTCTTCAATGGGTATACGTGCTATTACATCCGATGGGAACACAGTTTCCATTCCACTTCCATTAGATGATAATAGTCCTCAACCCCCAAATACTGTATCCACAAATGATCTTTCTGTTGATGGTGAACCTATAAAAGTTAAAATAGGGACAAACTACTGGTCTTTTAAATTTGATATTAATGATATATTAAACAGACAAAGTGGACCAATATATGACTTAATACAAAATGCTACGAGCGGTAATGAGGTAGTTTCTAAATTTGTGTCCTTCAATAATACCAGTCCTATTATTTTAACATTTAAAAATGTAAGAATAATAGCTGATACTATTCCAAAAGATGCAATAAATATTATTTTTAAAGTAAAAAATGATGGGAATATTGTCGGTGTTAAAAACCCGGAAACTCGGAAGGGTATAAAAAACAAATTAGACAGAATTTTAGACTTTAACACTAAAATACCCGATATGGATAAAACAATTACCGAAAAATTTGAGGGTAATTTTAAAGTTATAAATGACTTTTTAAAGAAATGCGCAATTACAAGCAATGGTGGTATAATCGATATTACATTAGTTCAGGTTATTTTCATATTTTTTTATACAATAATACCTACCTCTGTTAGGAATGCAAAATGCGAGCTTCAAAATAGCTCTCTCGATGAAGACATTTCAAATAATTCAAATAATTTGTTTAAACAATTTTATAATAATCAGATATTTTTTAACTTTTTGTCTATGGTGTATATGTCTGTGAGTAGAATATCTAATTCAAGAGATTTATCGTTTAAAAATATATTTAATAATATGAGAAATATTGCTCCTCAATATAAAGATAAAGGGGTAATACCCGACCTTCTTTATATTAAAGCCGGAACGGGACAGGCCGGTGGTGCTATCGGTGACGAAAATGATACTACTAGCAATGATATGTTTAAAAAAATTTCTAGAATAATTCCGATGCAAATTTTTCATTTTAAAACCTCTCCACAGACTATGGTTGTTAAAATAACAATACCTAACATAATTCCCCCATTATGCGGTATTAGTGAACTTACGAAAGACAATTTAGAACAACATATCAGGGAAAACACTGCAAGTGGTGATGATAGAGCTTTATCTAGTAGTGGCAGTGAAGATAGCAATAGAACAGAGCTTGCAGCTATGAATAGTAGTTCCACATTGTCTAATGAGGAACAACAAAAATTTATAAATTCAAGTTATCAACAAACTCAAGCCTATATTGAAAAATCTTTGACTGATGGAAGTATATATGTCCAAGTAGGAGACTGTGTCCAATTTATTCTGGATGGTAAACTCGTAAAAGCTATTATATGTTTTTTCAAATCTGGAAAATATATTTACAACTTAGATAGTAAAATGGAGTATGAATCGAATACCAATATTATTTCCTACTGGAAAAGTTTGAAAGACAAAATTCAAACGGCAGTTAATGCACAGGAAAGAGAACCTTTAAATTTAATAAGTGTGCTTAACCTTAGAGGATTCGCTTTTTTGCCATATGAGGAAGAATCTAATGGACAACTAAATATAATATATGATTGTAAAAGTGAAATTACACGTTTACATAACGGTTATAATCCAGGTATAGTTAGTCAAGCTGATGCTTTTGCACGCTTGATTACTAGTCCCATTTCTATTTCAACTGAATTTACCGTGGAGTCTATCGGTTCCTTACAATTCAATACGGCTTCATATATGACTTTACAAAAGATTAATACACCGGACCCTATGAAACCATTTGCAAAACACTTACAAACGTTAGGTAATTACGATGAAGGAACTATCACTAGAAGTATTCAGATATATATACAACAACAAGGACTTAGTTCCCAGTGTGGAAAAATGGTTAGCCCGACTGATGTAAACCGACATAATCTTTTTAAACAAAAGGTTATGATTCTAAACCGCGAGTTCAATAATTCAGGTGCATTTAATATGAAGGTAAATCAATACAATGTATATAAAAGTAATATTTTTATTCAAACATTATTGTCTGAAAATATATCCAGCAAGGATTCGATTGCTTTATTTCAAGTACAATATGATCCCCCTGTTCCTGAATTAATATATTGGCTTTTTACCGAATTTGCGTATAAGGATCCCAATAGAGCAATGATTATGGTTTTTCAGGCATTTGCTAACGATTCTACAAAACCAGGCGGATTTAAAATTACATCACTAAAAACACTTCCTGGAGAAGAAACCCCAGGTATGAATTATTTTGATAGTGGACAGGCAGGTGGTGGTGGTGATGATGATGATGATGATGGTGGTGGTGGCAAAGGCAAAGGCAAAAAATCAAAAGTTGTTGCTGATAGTGTTACTTCTTCTTCTGCTAGTTCTTCTGCTAGTTCTTCTGCTAGTTCTTCTGGATATTATGCTGATGATAATTATGAGGATGATGAGGGGGAGGAGGAGGAGGAGGATGAGGAAAACGAGACCAGAGAACAAGAAGGCGCAGATGTGGTTGCATCAAAAGAGGCACTGCTTGAGGGAAATGAAGGCAAGAAGATTGATGATGCAGGCGCTACTACAGATAAGAAGTATATACTGATTAGTAAATATATAAGACGATTAATAGATATTGTAAGAAAAAATGGTCTATGGGATAGTAGATATTTTGATGATTTAGATTCAGCTCTTAGAAACGCTATAATGAAATATAATTCAGAAATTCAAGATGATATAGATTTATTTTCAGCCGAAACTGCTACTCCTGCAAATGCAGAAGCAGCAATGAAAAAACATATTGAAACTTATAATGCTGCTGCTGCTGCTGCTGCTGCCCAAGACAGTGAATCGAACAAGAGCACAGTATTAGATCTGGAAAAATCATCCAGCGAAACTTTATCTAGAGGTGCTTTTAATATGCTGCATCTTTTGAAATCAAGAGATGGTAGCAATATTGACAAACAACTTGGAACGTGTATTTCGGGTAATAATGTTGTGATATCGTGTGATGGACGAACTATACGTATTGACCTTGACTTGGCTACACTACTTTCTACGTGCACTGAATCAGTTGATCAGTCGGCGCTAAATGGTGTTACAGACAACCAAGGTGGTAGTAATGGTAATCGTGGTGATAATGGTAATCGTGGTGGTGATAAAGGTGGTGGTGATAATGATGATAGTAATAGTGGTGGTAGTAATAATAAAAGTAGTGGTGGTGATAAAGACAAACAAGATGGTAGTAATGGTGGTGGTGGTGGTGGTGATGATGATGATGGTAATGGTGATAATCCTGCTGCTGCTGCCGCTGCCGTTCTCAAAAAGAAGCCTGCCTCTTCCGCATTAACCGCGGCGGCATCAGCAGCTCAGGCAAAATATACAGCATATGATACTGAATATCAAAAATTTAAAGATGATCCTGTATATAAGTATTTAGATTATGATGCTGAATATAATAAGTTTACTAAAGATACTAAAGATAAGAGCTTAGTATCAGGAACATAAGTTTAATAACCTTTTACCTTAACTACAAAAGTTTCATACATTTAGGCATATTTTTGCGTTATTTAAGATTTGTAGAATTATAATAATGTAATTTCATAATAACATTACTATAATTTTTAACTTTATTTGATAATATTTATACTTAGAAAATTTAAAATATTTAAATATAATATTCTTCATATATATACATATAATTTTAGTATAATATTAATAATAAACAAATGGCAGAACAAGAATCCGGCACCAAGGCCACGCCTACATCTGAGAAAGATAACCTTCTACAAAAAATTGCTGTGGTTGATAAAGAACATGACAAAATAACTGCTAAGTTGGTAACTCTTAAAGATGCTGGTACTACTACTGATGCTGCTGCCTGGGCAGAATTCGGAAAGGAAGTAGATATGGCATCTGTTAATTTAAAAAAAGCGATGGAATTATTATTCGCATATAAAGGACCGACCGTAACACCCGGCGCGGATGATGATGTTTTTGGCAAATATGAACAATTATATAAAGCTATTACAGGAGCCTTAGTTGGTGAGGATGGTATGATTAAAAAAGAAGTAAAAACTGATAATTTTGAAATTTTAATATTTACAGAACAATTTCTAGGTTCCTATCCTGGCTCCTATCCTGGCTCCAATGATGAATCTAACCCAATAAATAAATTTATTATGGCTATTAAAGCCTATTCTTATAATAGTAATGCTAACAACATTAATACAAAACTTAACATTGCCAAAGAACTGCATAGTAATCTTAATCACGAATTATTAAAAGCAGTATTAGACGCTTTAGCACCCGCTATTATTAAAGATTATCTAATTCGCCAACCACCTAAATCACTTGATGATCTACTAAAAACATTAACCCGCGATCTTTCAACACCAGATGAAACCAACTTTCTTACAACTAAAATAAAAGCATTATTTACTGCCTCCACTAGCTCCCAAGGGGGCGGTGGTTCCTCCTCCTCCTCTTCTTCTAAAAAGAACCGTAAATCCCATAAATCGTATCATCCCGATATTGGTAAAACGCGAAAGCATCACTCTCATACCGAGCCTAAAAGGGTTTCATTTGTTCACCAGGCTTGAAGTATTATAATTTAGTTTATTTTTGCGGGGCACACTATATAAAAATAATAGTATAAAATCATATTATACTATTATTAGCGGGTTATTCGCCGGTTATTCGCCGGTTATTCGCAGCCCACCAAGGATACCAATTTATGAATCACTTCATCCATATTTTTTAGATTCGGTGTATCTCCTGTCGTATCTACATTATTAAAGCACATCTTATTCACTTCCGCAGGCGAAAATTTATATTCAATACCACTATTATCCAAATGATATAATTTATTCCTTTGTTCCTCGCTCAATTTCGTCCCATAAAACAGCTCCAATAGATCGCATATCATTTTTCGTGTGCATTTTGTAAACTCGATATGCTCATCTAGTCTCCCCGGGCGTTTAAATGCCTCGCTAATTTTACTCGGATCATTTGCCGTACATATAATTATTCTCGAGCTCGCTTCTACAAGTCCATCCATTATTGTCAATATATCAGCATCATTGATTACCGATTTTGCTTTCATTAAACTAACAGGACCAGCGACTGCATTTTCATTTTTACGTTTCTTTTTTCCCGAGTCTTGTCCTTGTGACGTGTCATTGCCACCGCCTGCACCTCCTCCGCTGCCACTTCCGCCATTTGCACGACTATCACTATCGCTATCTACTGAAATGACACCACTATCGCACGCATCAATTCCCATCACTCCATTTAATAAGTTGGCACGCATTACACCCATTGCCGCCGCTGCTGTATTAATCGGCACCTCCCTTATAGTGTCCAATATTTTATCAAACTCGTCAATCACATATATCCTCTTATTAGTAGGAATATGGCGACCATTAATATAATCCCCATAAAATATATTCTTCAAATCAGACACTTTTTTAATTTTATCAATATCATTTACATTAATAATATGCCGGTCCAACTCCCGCGCAATAGCCTTGATGGTCGACGTCTTACCACACCCTGGTGGACCATAAAAAAGTAATCCAAGTTGATACGGTATTCCACGCGCCTCATACCACGCCTTATTATTTATGAAAAAGTCGATACGCTTTATTATTTTATCTACATCCGTAAAGAAACAATTCTTGCGTAAATTTTTTGTCGTATTTAGCTGGTATTCGGAACACAGAATATTTGACAATCTCTGATCCTGTCTATTCCCACCATAGCTATCATCATCGTTGTATTTTGAACCACCGACCGCTTCACTTTGTAGAAATTCATAGATGAATATTTTACCCATCATTTTGTCCTCTATTTTTTTATTGTATAATTTCTCGCATTTTGATATGAAGCTGTATAGAACACTTATATCGCGTTTTTTATCCATTAGTAGTGTAAAATTGACTTTCTTATAGTCTGTGAAATCCGAATTTTTAGTTTCGCGATGCGTATATACTCTCTCAATTAGTAAATAAACCCCATCCTCGATTTCAATAGGTAAATTCGTTCGCGGAATATATATTTTCGCAGCATTGTTATTTTTGTCCACTACTTCGACGTATCGCAGATTTGCTATTGGTGTGGCATTTTTATTGGTTGTATTTTTATCTGAATATGAATTTGGCTTATATGCACAATTATCGCAAAAATCTATGATACTGTTTATATTGCAAGAACAAATCTTATCGAGAGTTGTTATGCTTTTGTGCACAGTCGTATTTTTTGCGTCTACTATCCTTTTCTTCGAATCTATTTTGTCCGAGTAATAATCAAGAACGTGAATGATCGGGTCTGGATAATGTATAACAATATTAATAGATGAATAGCCAACTGCATATTGGTGTCCTTGATAGAGAATCCTATGCTTGTCTCCTTTTGTCAAGTTAATTGACATCTGATTGAGCGATTCCTTGTTCATTGAGTATACGAAATTAATAAATTTAAGAGTGTGCGTGTATATCTCATTATGATGTAGTAAACATAAAAATAATATAATAATCGCAATATCAATATATTTAATACCTGTTTTCAAATTTTGTATTAGTATAATATCTCCAATCCCTCCTAAATTTGGCATTGGAAACATCTTGTGTTGTATATTGTATTAGGTGTAGTGTCAGTGTCAATACGAACTGAAAATATGTGTAGCTATATGTCTATAGTAATATCTGTTTAAATTGTTATACAAATATTATATGCGATGTATGCGGTAAATGTGATAAATCCAAGCACGTCTAGTAATAAGGTATAGAATATTGGATAGCATTATCATATATCGTAGCCTTAAATGCGTCGTTATAACCTTCTACATATACAGTATCGCCATTGTATATATTGTCGCACCCTTGGTCACTTGTGCAGCTGCGTTTCTTATATGTCACTGGCAATTTGACTGACTGGTTTTTATCGCTCATTGTATAGAATTGCCATTTATCCTGGCTTGGGAAGAGTGGACGCCCCATCAAAGAAAGAATCGTTTCGGGACCATTTACACGTGTTAAAATACCGACCTGTCTATACGCCGAATTAACAGAGCGCGTGGCAACATTAATAGGTATGCCACCGCCTACACCACCCCCTAATCCCCTATTATAATACCTATCATCCCGTAATGGTGGTGTATATGGATTCAGTAATACATCGGCAGGTCCACGTGTATATCCATAGCCGAATCTAGGTATTAAATCGATGAAGCTGTCGCCTAAACTATTGCCTACGCCACCGCCACCACCGACTCTATTTGCGTCGATGGTATTTGCGTTGTTGTGGTTGTTGTGGTTGTTGTGGTTGTTGTTGATGCCACCGCTCGAGCTATTTGCGTTAGATCTTGAATATGCTAAATATATAATAATAGAAGTAATAATGAAAAATATGACAAGCGTAACATTCTCAAAACATATTACACCGGGTGGACATTTACGAGTCATTATATAAAAATACGTATATTATATAAAAATACGTATATTATATATATTTTATATATTTATATTATTAATTTTGAAGCGGGGGAATTACGGCATTTCTCCCGTATCTCCCGTTCATCGCGTTTTATAAATCTATGCTTGAGCGCCTACTGGGACGGTAGGGCTCGCCGTTTTGCCTAAACCACCGGTCAATAATGACATACCTGGGATATTTCCCATATTTGAAAAAACCTTGCTTATAGAACTATGTTCGAATTTATCGAGAAATTTCTCTGCTGTGTCGAGAATAGGTTGAATACTCTTCAAGTTATTGATCATCTCGCTTTGTTGACTCAATGTTTCCGCACTTAAATTTGAGGCTGATCCTGCCGCTCCGGTGCCTCCTAAACTTGCCAGTGCTTGGTATGCTTGCTCTTTCTGAGCGCCATATCCTTTCGCCATACCTTTTTGTAAATCAAGCATAGAGTTTCCTTCGCTTCCTACAGGTGCAGGGCTTAAATTTGATAAACCTTCCGAAAGGTTTTTGTTTGTTTTTGTACTACTGTTAGCTGATGCAACCTTATCCATAGATACTTCAGCATCTGGGGCGGCTTGTATTGGCTCTGAACCGGCTGGTTTTACTGGAGTAGCAGCCGATGCTGTAGCGGTAGCATTTTTTTTCTTCTTTTCATCCTCGGTAGGTGTTGTAGCGCCATTTGTATTACTACCATTATTATCATTTGTTTCCATACCCTCAATCGTCGATCTGTTCTTATTTCTCATTATAACAATAAAATTGGTAGCAATAGTTGTTACCAATAAAACGACGATCATATTTTTACTAAAGTAGGTGGTTAAAAATCCTATAATAACAAAAATACAAATAGCTTCTAAATTATTTCTTAATAAATATCCAGCCGCTGTTACAATTGCGAAAAAGAATGAAGCATATAAAACATATTTGTTATGAAGAATATCTGAACTTCCAGTAATTCTGGATGAAGATTTTTTTGATTTCATTATTTTAATATTATATATATGGTATAGAAAAAAGACTTATTATTAATTGTATAATATTATATAATATTATTATGTATTATTATGTAATATTCTATAATAGTCTATAATAGTATCTAATATTCTGTAATAGTATGTAATAGTCTATAGTATTCTATAGTATATATAATTCTATTTTATATTTATTCTATTTATCAATATCTACTGTTATATACATATTCTCTTTCACTACTATCATCGCTAACATCGCTAACATCGCTAACATCGCTAGTATCGTAATCAGACGAATATGAATCACTATATTCATTTTCTATATCATCATAATGCTGGTTCCTCTCCGTATTCGCGTGTTTTCGAACTCTAACATTGTCCAGTCCGTCATCTATTTTATTGTGTATAAAACGTATTTCCTTCCTTAACTTATCTATTTCCTCTAGTAATATAAGCTGATCTTCTCTTATACGATCTAATTGGAATTCGTCGTGTTTCATATTTTCGGATATATCGCGTATATGCTTTGACAATATTTTGAGGGCGGATTTCTGGGTCTTCTTTTCGTCTAAATCTATGCTTTGTATATTTTCATAGTCTGATACAACGCGTGATAAATATGGATTATCGGTCGCGAGTTCCTTCACTTCGCGTTTCTTATCATAAACCGCATTGCATTTTTTTTTAAGTAGACATTTCATATCGTATAAATTTAAATCTTTTCTAGAAGTATTTGCAGCATACGAACCATCAGTTTTATATGATACATTACATTTGCTTTCGCTGGTGTCTTCGTCAGCGTCACTTGAATCGCGTAAATCTCGTAAATCGGGAGATTCAGGAGAAATGTATTTATTTGGGTTAGTATATTCATATTTAGGACTCAATAACGATGGTCTCATAAATGCATTTAACTCTTCATATGTAGGTTGCACTTGATCAGGGTGCTCACTATTTAAATGTATCGATTTATCTTTTTTTACCATTTATAGATATATAGATTATATATTCATATTTATTATTATACAATTACAAATATGATAGAAGTAATATCTAAATTATACACTTCCCTTACCTCCGCTTGAAATACACATTACTATACGTTTCATATTAAATATAACTTCTAATACAGTATATACTAAAGCATATAATAATCCATGAACCGCTGCTACAGCAAGCTTAGTACCATTTTTTGGAATTTGAAAAAATAATCCTGGTATATAAAGTATAAATACAACTATGAAGATCGCGTGTTTTATGAAAGTAGCCATAGCACCTAATGATACCATTTTTATTAATTTCCTATAATATGTATATAATAAAAAAGAATTCATATATTTATTATTTAAAACTCATTGCCATATTTATACCATACTTCATTACTCCAGGTATAATTTTAAATATAATATACCATATTACATAATATATAATAGATATAAAAATAGCTGGAATTATATTATGTATTAGTTTTTGCCAAATCATCATTACTTGTATTCTCACTTTAACTATATACTGATTTATCGGATTAGAGTTTTGTGAGACGCTTTTCTCTTTATCCTTTAATATTTTTAATTTTTTTTGTAAAGGGGTTAACATTTTATCTTTCTCCTTTTTTATCATATCTGGTATTGTCTTTGTAATTAATGTATTAAATTGTGAAAATATCGAACCTGATTTTGAGTTTCTTAAAGAAGATGGCATCTGTCCTAAAAAACTATTATACATTTTTTCAGGTAAACCTATTATATATTTTGTCATCGTTGAAACAATGTTTTGATATGGAACAAATCCAAACACTAAAAAATAGATAAGAAATGTAAATAAAAATCCTACAGCAAATTCCATTGGTAGTTCGTATCCACACGGTATACCACCAGCCATCATACCTGCCATTTTGCTGAACTTTCCGCCACCGCCACCTCCGCCGCCACCGCCACCTCCGCCGCCACCGCCACCGCCACCTCCGCCGCCTAATGCTGGTGATGAGTGAGATGCTTCACTAGCACCCCCTGCCGCCGAGCTAGATTGTGCCGCAGCTGCATCTATCTTTCCGCCTACAGCCCCAAGTTCTTGTGTAAGTTTACTCATATTTTCAAATATTTATTTTATAGTATATCTAACGATGTATATAGTATATTAGTATAATAGTTTAATAATTCTAATTCTATCATAAATATTTTGGATAATATTGATAAATTGAAAAATATAAAATATAAAAATATAGAAATATTTTTATATTGTCATATAAATATTTAGAATGTCCGTAAAACAAACTTTAGCCTCCACTAGTAAATCATCAGAACCGCTACTAACCGAAAATGATTCCCGCTACGTAATGTTTCCTATTCAGGATAATGAAATATGGAAAATGTATAAAAAACAGGTAGATTGTTTCTGGCGTGCAGAAGAAATCGACTTATCTAAAGATATTACCCAGTGGAATAGCGAAACGCTAAATGACAATGAAAGATACTTTATTTCAATGATTCTTGCTTTTTTCGCGGCAAGTGACGGTATTGTTACGGAAAATCTTGCTGTTAGATTTATGAGTGATGTTCAACTTGCTGAGGCGAGATCATTTTACGGATTTCAAATAGCAATGGAAAATATTCATTGTGTTACAGGAGAAACAAAAATATTAACAGATAAAGGATACTATATGATTAAAGATTTAGAAAATACAAATGTAAATGTTTGGAATGGTGATGAATTTTCACAAGTTGAAGTTAAATATACAGGAGATCAAGAAATTTATAAGGTTTCTCTTTCAAATGGTATGGAGTTAGATTGTTCTCCAGGACATAAATGGCTAATTCAAAAAGGAAATCCAAAACATCCTGAAATATGTTTATGTGAAGAAATTGAAACTACCGATTTAAAAATAGGTGATATAATTGAAAGATATATTACTCCTTTTATTGAATTTGAAAATCCAGATGAATTTCAAAATCCATATATACATGGGTTTTTTTGTGGTGATGGCACTTATTGTAATAAGTATCCTATTATTTATTTGTATGATAAAAAACGTGAATTATTACCACATTTTAAATATGATTCTTATGAAGAAAATAGTAAAAGAATTAGTTTTTATATAACAAATTATATTAATAAAGAAAAATTTGTTGTTCCAATTAATTATAGTAGTGATGTTAGATTGCGTTGGTTAGAAGGTTTAGTTGACGCTGATGGATGTATTAATTTAAATACAGCAAAAGATTCAACATCAATTCAATTAGCTTCAATACATTTTAAGTTTTTACAAGATGTTCAATTGTTATTAACAACATTAGGTATTCAAACAAATATTAAATTAAATCATAAAGCAGCAAAA
>Ga0315902_10001936_pt1 | contig 32985 bp, 53 predicted proteins | sample LakEriMetagenome_9_FD_203523 | JGI IMG/M metagenome (GOLD analysis project Ga0315902, IMG submission 203523) | Freshwater fungal communities from buoy surface, Lake Erie, Ohio, United States - Buoy 12 MA117 | ecosystem: Environmental > Aquatic > Freshwater > Lake > Lake biofilm | place: USA... | reverse complement strand
TTACTTCTCGTTTTATTGAAGGAAGCGGCTCAACGGTTTCTTCTTTTACTTCAACAAACACTATTGGAAATGCTCAGGGTACTTCGTCAACATCTAATACATTTTCTAGTGTTGAAGTTTATATCCCAAATTATACAGGTTCAAACAATAAATCTTTTTCAGCAGATGGTGTGACCGAAAATAATGCTAGTATTGCTTACGCAACTTTAGGCGCTGGATTGTGGTCGCAAACTGCTGCTATTACTTCGGTTGCTATTGTTATGAGTAATCTCGTTCAATACTCAACCGCCACCCTATACGGAATCAAGAAAGACTAGGAAAGGAAAACAATGCCAACCAAACTCGTTGTAGATTGCTCAACAGGAGTAACTACTGAGGTAGAACTTACCGCTGAAGAAATCGCACAAGCAGAAGCAGATGCTCAAGCATTCGCTGTAGCAGAAGCAGAACGCATCGCAGCAGAAGAAGCAAAGGCAGCAGCCAAGGCTGCAGCCGAAGCCAAACTAGCAGCACTTGGTTTGACCGCAGAAGAAATCGCAGCATTAGGTAAATAATCTAACATCGGGGGATGTAATGAGATTTCACGTTGTGGCATTGCCACATACGCAAGTAACGAAAGAATTTGCAGGATGCGCCTTCACCGAAAAGGTCAGGCGCTTTTGCATAATGATGACAGGTCTTGGTCACGAAGTTTATTTATATGCAGGCGAGCAAGTAGATGCGCCAGTTACCAAACTCATCACCTGCATCTCAGAAGAGCGCCGTGCCGAGGCGGTAGGCACCGCCCACTACACACAGGCAAGTTTCGACACCAACGCGCTGCACTGGCAAATCTTTAACACCAATGTGATTAGGCTAATGCAGAGCCATTTGCAAGAGCGTGATTTTATCTGCCTCATCGGTGGATACGCACATAAGCCAATTGCCGATGCTTACCCAAGCCACACTAGCGTTGAATTTGGCGTTGGTTATGGCGGAGTATTTAGCAAGTTTAGAGTTTTTGAATCATATGCCTGGATGCACTCAATCTATGCAGGATGGAAAAATCCAACAACAGTTGATGGTCAATTCTTTGATACTGTGATTCCAGGCTATTTAGAATCAGAGATGTTTCCACTTGGTGAAGGCAAAGGCGATTACTACCTCTTCATTGGCCGCCTCATTGAACGCAAGGGCTACCAGATAGCGCAAGAAGTCTGTGAGCGCTTAGGCAAGAGACTTATCTTGGCAGGTCCTGGCGAGCAATCAGGCTATGGCGAATTTGTAGGCTCAGTAGGTCCAGAACAAAGAGCGGAATTGATGGGCAATGCCATCGCTACCTTTGCCCCAACGCTCTACATCGAACCATTTGGAAATGTAGTTATTGAAGCCCAAGCCTGTGGAACCCCTACTATCACAACCGACTGGGGCGCATTTACAGAGAATAACATCAACGGTCTGACAGGCTACCGTTGCAGAACGCTGCAAGAGTTTATGGATGCAGCCGAAAACGTTAAAACACTAGACCGAAAGAAAATCAGAGAACATTCTGTTGGCCGATATGCGCTAGATGTTATCGCCAAAGAGTACGAAGATTACTTCCGCAAACTGCTAACCCTTTGGGATGGCGGTTGGTATCAATTAAGAACAGAAAAGGCAGGCAATGAGTCTATCTAAAAGACTTCGCGCAGCAGGTGAGAAGCGTGCGCAGAATCAGTTTGTTGAACCGCTGATTCCAGGCAGACCAGCATACGCATCGCCAGCAGGCGTTGATGTTAATTCTGAAACTGCAATTCGTATGTCAACCGTATATGCCTGCGTTCGTTTGCTTGGCGATACAATCTCTTCATTACCACTTGGTGCTTATGTTCGCCGTGGTCGCAACCGTATTTCATATGCTGCTGTTTATGGCGAAGTTCCAACTTGGGTAAATAATCCAAATCCAGAGACAACACGCCTTGAATTCTATGAGCAAATCATTGCTTCACTTAACCTAGAAGGCAACGCCTTCATCCTTAAAGTAATGGATGAAATGGGCGATGTTGTTGAACTATATTGCTTGAATCCACGCGATGTTCTAGTTGAGCGTCCAATACCAGGTGAGCCTGTTCGTTATCGCGTTCGTGATGCTGTAGGCAACTTCTCATTTACTCTTGATGCAAACCAAATTGTTCACATCCCGCTCTTTAGACTTCCTGGACAACTTCTAGGTCTTGGTCCAATCGGTGCAGCCCGCGTAACCCTTGGTTCTGCAATGGCTGCTGAAGTTTATGCTGCTTCATATTTCGGCAACGCTGCCAATCCTGGCGGCGTTATTGAAGCGCCAGGTGATATGACAGAAGAGCAGGTTTCAGACCTTGCTCGCGATTGGAATATCACACACACTGGCCCATATAGAGCGGGCAAAATCGGCGTGTTAACTGGTGGAGCGTCTTTCAAGCCGCTCACACTAAACGCCGCCGATGCCCAGTTGCTTGAAGTCAGACGCTTCGGGGTTGAGGAAATAGCCCGCCTATTTCGCGTGCCTGTCTCGCTACTGGGCCATCCTGTTGCTGGTGCGATGTCATTTGCATCAGTTGAAGCGCAGAACTTATCCTTTGTTCAACATTCACTTCGCCCATTATTAGAGCGCATTGAACAAGCACTCTCACCATTACTTCCAGAATCAGATGGTTTCATCAAGTTTAATCTTGATGCGCTGCTTCGTGGCACAACAATTGAACGTTATGACGCCTACACCAAAGGACTTCGTGAAGGATTCCTTTCATTAAATGATGTTCGCGCTGTTGAAGATTTATCACCACTAGGTGAAGCAGGCGACCAACACCGTGTGCCATTGCAGAACATTGATGCTGCTGATGCTCCTGAAGTTGGTATGAAACTTCGCTCTGAAATCATTGCTCAACTTGTTCAAGTTGGCTTTGACCCACAGGCAGTTCTAAAGGCACTTGATATGCCATCAATCAAACACACTGGTGTTCCATCAACTCAATTGCAGGCAGTTTCAACAATTGACCCTGCATCTCCTGAAGCAGTTTATGAGGTTGAGTAATGCCTTATTACATCTCAGAGAATCAAAGTGATTGTGATGGATGGGCAGCAGTAAAACAAGAAGCAGATGGTTCATATACAACTATTGGATGTCATAGCACAAAGCAAGATGCGATTGACCAGATGGTTGCAATTTCGATTTCAGAAGATATGGAACCAGGTGGAGAAGTAAGAGCAGTTGATTTATCTGCTCCTTCATTTATTCGTGAGAATGCTGCGCGTGGTTTGAAGTATTTAGAAGAAGGCTTTGGGGGAGATGGTTTAACTGATGGCACAAAGCGTGAAGCACGCGAGATGGCATCAGGAAGAATTACAGAAAACAAGGTTCGCAAAATGGCACCTTGGTTTGCCCGCCATCAAGTTGATGGGCAAGCACCGAAGAACAGTGACCCTTCGCACGCTGAATATCCAGGAGCAGGATTAGTTGCCTGGCTTTTATGGGGCGGCGATTCCAACTTCAGTGGTAGAGCGCAAGATTGGGCGCAACGCAAAATTGATGCACTCGATGCTGAAGCCGATTCAAGGAGCAAAATGAAAAAGATAGAACGCCGCACATATGTGGTGCAAGATGTCGAAGCACGTCAAACAGAAGATGGCGTGATGCGTTTGTCAGGGTATGCGGCAGTTTTCAATGATGCCAGCGTGCCACTACCATTCAAAGAGAGAATCGCACCAGGCGCGTTTCGTAAGACTTTAACTGAAATGCCTGATGTCAGACTTCTTATCAATCACGAAGGTTTGCCTTTGGCTCGCACCAAGAATGGCACATTGAATTTAATTGAAGATGACCGTGGCCTTCGCTTTGATGCAGAACTTGCAGATACCCAAGAAGCCCGTGATATTTATACCCTTGTTGAACGCGGAGATGTTGACCAGATGAGTTTTGCTTTCCGTGTCATCCGTCAAAATTGGAACAAAGATAAGAGCGAGCGCACATTGACCGAAGTATCACTTGCCGACGGCGATGTCTCAGTTGTCACTTATCCTGCCTATCCAACTACCACAGTTGAAGCCAGACAGAAGATTGCTCACGCTTTGGATGCCATCAAAGAAGGTCGCAAGTTAGATGAGGATTCCATCAAAGCCCTTCGTGATTATCTATCTGAATTATTAGATATGGAAGATGAAGATGATGATGAAATTGAAGATGAAGAAGAAGAGATTGAAATTGAATCTGTTCGTGCAGTAGATGTTGTTGGAGATTTCGTAGAATGGGATTCATCTGGCGGAACTGCCCGTGGTCGCATTGAACACGTTATGCGTGAAGGAGTTCTTGGAATTCCTGACTCTGACTTCTCTATCACTGCCGAAGAAGGCGACCCTGCAATCCTCATTCGCGTATATCGCGAACTTCGTGATGGATGGGTCGCTACTGAAACATTGGTTGGTCACAAGTCCTCAGAACTTCGTGCCATTGACCCACTAGCAGCGCCAACTGAAGAACAGAGCCGTAAAATCTCACTTCGTTTGGCCAAAGCAATTATCGAAAACACAAAATAGATTTCTGCTCATCCGAGCAGATTACGAAGTCGGAGCGAGACTCACACCCGAAAGCGCCGTGAATTATCATCGCCACCACCTCGGAACCTTACAAATACTCACAAGGAGAACTCAAACTATGTCATATGTTGACAAAGTAATTGAGCGCCGTGATGCAGTGAAGGCTGAAATGGATGCAGTTCTTGAGGCAGTAGCCGCCGAGAACCGCACCGACCTCACAGCAGAGGAAACCGAAAAGGTTGATGCCCTCGTTGAAGAATCACGCTCGCTCGATGCAAAAATTGAGAAGTTAACTGCTCAGGCAGTTGCAGATGCAAAGGCAGCAGAAGCACGTTCTGTTGTTGCAGAAGCACTACCAAAGGCAACAACTTCAATCGTACGCGAAGAGCGTACCTACCGCCCAGACAACGGAACTTCATTCGTCCGTGATGCGTTCAATGCACAGGTCCGTGGCGATTACAGCGCACAAGAGCGCCTAGCACGTCATATGAAGGAAGAATCAGTTGAGCGTCGCGATGTTGATACATCAAACTTCGCTGGACTTGTTGTTCCACAATATCTAGTTGACCTTGCAGCACCTCTTGCTCGCGCAGGTCGCCCAACTGCAGATTTTGCAACAAACAAGATGGCACTTCCTGCCGCTGGTATGTCGCTAGAAATCAGCAGAATGACAACAGGTACATCAACAGCAATTCAGGAGACACAGAACACTGCTGTTTCCGAAACTGATGCTGATGACACTCTGCTCTCAGTTCCAGTACGCACAATCGCTGGACAGCAAGACCTATCACGCCAAGCAATTGAGCGCGGAACAGGTATTGACACATTCGTCGTTGCTGACCTTATCCGTTCTTGGCACACAACTCTTGATGCTCAGGTCCTAAATGGAACTGGCAACAATGGTCAGTTCAAGGGAATCCGCAACGCTGGTGGAAACGCAATTACTTTCACCGCAACAACACCAACAGTTGCATTGCTATATCCAAAGTTGGCAGATGCTCTACAGCAAGTTCAGAGCAATGTGTTTACCACACCAACAACCTGGATTATGCACCCACGCCGCCTAGCATTCTTGCTAGCAGCAACTGATACCGCTGGTCGTCCATTGGTTGTTCCAGCCGCTGGAGTTCCACAGAATGCAGTATCAACTGGCGCAGGCGTTGCTCAGTATGCAAACTCAGGTTACCAACTACTTGGTCTGCCAATCGTCTCAGATGCAAACGTAGGAACAACTTACGGCGCAGCAACCAACCAAGATGAAATCTATCTTGTTGATGCTCGCGAAATGCACCTATGGGAGCAACCAGGTTCACCATTCTCACTACGTTTTGATGCAACTACCCCAGGTAGCCTAACCATCAAGACTGTTGTTTATGGCTTCTCTGCCTTCACAGCAGAGCGTTATGCAAAAGCCGCTTCCATCATTTCTGGAACTGGTCTAGTTGCACCATCCTTCTAGTCTGAAGGAATAACTAAATAGTTGTGTAGGAGCAGGTGGGAATCCCCCGACTTGCCTGCTCCTACGCTTCATAATGATTCGGGGGAATCAATGAAAACAGGACACAAAGTTTCAATCGGCGCCTGCGACCCAGGCACCGTCAATGCGGCGTGGGCATATCGAATGTTTCAACTCTGCCAAGACCGCCGTGACAAATTAGGGCCATTCGTCAGAATCAAAGGCTCTGGATTACTTTCCAAAATGCGCAATCGCATAGTGAAGGCATTCTTAGAAAATACCGATTCTGATTGGCTTTTAATGATTGATGTGGATGAACAACTTTCCACAGAAGCATTTGATTTACTTATCCAAACCGCTCACGATAAAGAGCGACCAGTTGTTTCGGCGCTAGTCTTTGCAGCATTTGATGCACACAAACATTTATATCCAAAGCCAGTGCCAGCAATTTTTCAAGATGTACCAGAAGGCTTTTTGCCTTTGTTCAAATATGACCGCAATTCAGTGTTTCAAATTGATGCTTGCGGAACTGGATGCCTCTTGATTCACCGAAGTGTGCTTGAAAAAATGCGTGAAGAAGCCGACCCAAATCAAGGCAAAGATTGGTGTTGGTTCTGGGATGGCCCGATTGATGGTAACTGGATTAGCGAAGATTTGCTGTTTTCACGCCGTATAAGACAATTAGGCTTCCCGATACACGTTCACACAGGAGCCATTTTGCCACATCAGAAATCGTATTGGCTTGATGAAAGACACCACCTATCGTGGAAAGAATAAAGTTTTGGCGGAAAGAAACCGCAACCGCAACGCCCGATTTACAACGGGCAATTGCACCAAAGGCAGAGAAGAGGAAAAAGCGTGGCACTAACAAACGCCTACTGCACATTGTCAGACCTGAAAACATCTCTAGGGATTGATGACATCCAAGATGATACTTCACTGGAAGCAGCAATTATGGCTGCAAGCAGAATGGTTGATGACTACACAGGCAGATTCTTTTACAAAGACGGAACTACTGCGACTCCAGTAACACGTTATTACACTGCCCAAGATTGGTGGACAACCAACATTGATGATACCTATTACATCAGTGAAATTGCCACAGATGATAACTTCAATCAGTTATACACAACCGTGTGGGCAACTTCTGATTATATGGTTGAGCCTGTGAATAACCCTCGCCGTGGATGGCCTTGGACTAGATTGCTTGCCATTGGCGCCTACATATTTCCTTACAACTTGCCACAATCAGTAAGAGTCAAAGCAGTTTGGGGTTGGACTGCAATTCCAAATGAAGTTCAAATGGCAACCAAGATTCAAGCATCAAGACTCTTTGTACGCCGTCAATCACCTTTTGGTATTGCTGGCAGTCCAGAGATTGGAACTGTTCGTCTAGGTTCTCGACTAGACCCAGATGTTGAAGTTCTGCTTCGTCCATTCCGTAAAGTTTCCTGGATGGCAAAATGAAACCCAGTTCCGTCCGTGATGGTCTTAAAAAGAATCTTCAAACCATCAAAGGTCTGCGTTGTTATGATTTAATTCCAGACCTGCCACAACCGCCAGCAGCAGTTGTTGGTCAATTAGATTTCACTTTTGACTTGAACAACTCACGCGGGCTAGACCAAGCCAATGTTGATGTTTATGTCATTGTTCAACGCCACTCAGAGCGTTCGGCGCAGGATAACCTAGATAAATACCTGCAAGGCTCTGGAGACTATTCCATCAAGGCAGCCATTGAGTCAGATTTGACTCTTAGTGGCGCCTGCAACACCTTGCGTGTTACTTCAGCCGAATCTGGAACGTTTATGGCTGGAGATGTGGAATTCATATCTTATCGCTATCGAATCACCGTATGGGGCCAAGGAGACTAAATGGGATACACAGTAAATTCTGACCGTTTTGCCTTAAAGAAAAAGGGCGAAGCAATAACAGAAAAAGAACTGCTTGAAGCAGGATGCAATGTTGCGGCGCTAGTCGCAGGTGGTCATCTTGTGTCAGCACAAACCGCAAAAGCAGTACCGACACAAGAAGGAGAAACCAAATAATGGCACGCATAGTCTTAACAGATGTGTCCTGCGTAATCAATTCAGTAAATTTATCTGACCATATTGCCAGCGTCACTATTTCTACATCAGAAGATGTAATTGACACCAGTGCATTTAGTTCAACAATTGCTGCTGGCCGTACCCGCGTTGCGGGTCTTGCCGATAATTCGGTGACACTAGAGTTCCACCAGGACTTTGCAACATCCTCGGTTGAGCAAACAATTTACCCACTACTTGGCACACTAACCACAGTGGTTGTGAAGCCAACAAGTGATGCAGTATCTGCAACAAATCCTTCCTACACTTTTTCAGCGCTTGTCTCAGAATGGCAAGAGTTGTCAGGTTCTGTGGGAGAATTGGCCACGGCATCCGTCACTTGGCCAATTTCAGGCGCAATTACAAAAGGAGTATAACTAATGGCCCGCCTTGTTTTAACTGATGCATATGTCGTGCTTGCAAGCACCGACATCTCAGCATACGTCACGTCAGTGACACTATCTTCGACACTAGATGTCGTGGAAACCACTTCAATGGGTTCAACTTCCAGAACCCGCGTTGCTGGCCTTCGTGATAATCAAGTAACCCTTGAGTTTAACCAGGACTTTGCTTCTGGCGCTCTTGAGACTTTAATTTATCCAAGCGATGCAACTTCAAAAATTGGAACAGCAGTTGCGATGGAGATTCGACCAACTAGCGCAGCAGCATCTACAACCAATCCAAAATACAGTTTCAGCGCATTGATTACAGAATGGCAATCAGTATCAGGCAGCGTTGGCGAATTAGCCACTGTCTCGGTATCCTGGCCAATCTCAGGTGCAATTACAAAAGCAACATCCTAACAATATGAGGGGGAACTAAGATGGATGGATTAGCAATAAAAGTAAAAACCGTTGATGGCAATGAGTCAGTCTATAAACTGACTCCACGCATCATCGTGGCTTTTGAACAGAACTTTGGTAAAGGGCTTCCAAAACTAATCGGTGAAGAACAAAAGATTGAACACATTTACTGGTTGGCTTGGAAGGCTCAACAGGTCAATGGAGTTGTTGTAAAGCCATTTGGTCCTGAATATCTGGATACAATTTTGAGCGCCGAATTGGATGCAGACCCAAATTTCGAATCCACCGCGAAAGCCTAACGTACACAGTTGCGGCAATTGCGGTGGAGACAGGCATTTCACCGATTGATTTGCTTGATGCCCCTGAAGGCATCATTGAAGCAATTGGAATCTATTTGAAAGAGCGGGCAAAGAAAAATGGCGGATGAAGTCATAGTTCTAACAGGTATCAAAGAAACTGTTGATGCCTTAAAAGAATTTGATAAATCTGCTGTTCGTAGATTCAACAAAGTAATTAACACCGAACTTGCCAACGCCGAACGCGATGCTCACAGTATTGCGCGTGGCATTAGTAATGGCAAAACAGATACTCCAATGAGCGGTTGGCGGACCTATGACGCCGCCAACCCGCAAAGGAGTTCGCGTGGTGGCGCTGGCTGGCCTGCCTGGAATACTGGAACAGTTGTTGCAGGCATTCGTAAAACAAAGGCACAAGGTAAAGTTAGACGCGATTACACAACCAGTGCTGGCGCTTTAATAAATAAATCAGCCGCTGGCGCTATCTTTGAAATTGCTGGTCGTAAAAGTGGTGGAACAATGGCACGCTCTAGTGGCGGTCAATTTATGCGCACATTGTCAGCCAGATTCAAACCTGCTTCGCGTTTGATATGGCGTGTTGTTGATAAAGACCGCGCTAAAATTGAAGCCAACGTGAAAAAGGCTCTTGATGAAGCCAAAGCAGAATTACAAAAACATTTGAACAGAGAGCAGGTATAAAGTGGCAATTGGTGCAGTAGTAGCGCGAATCCTCACTCAATACTCTGATAAAGGCTCAAAGGCTGCTCAAAAAGATATTAACAAACTTGGCAAGAATTTTGACGCCTTTGCTAAGAAAAGTGTAAAAGCATTTGGCGTTGCCGCTGCCGCTGTCGGAGCATTTGCACTTAAAGTTGGCAAAGATGCAGTGCAGGCTGCTATTGCAGACCAGAAAAGCCAAGTTCTTCTTGCCAATAGCCTTCGCAATACTACAGGCGCAACTAATGCTGCGATTGCTAGCGTTGAAAGTTATGTAGCAAATCTGCAACTCCAAGTCGGTGTCACCGATGATGAATTAAGGCCAAGTTTGGCGAAACTAGCGGCGGTAACTGGCTCAGTGACGGCTGCTCAAGATTTACTTGGTGTTGCTCTTGATGTGTCAGCATTTGCAACCGTTGATTTAAGCACTGCAACAACGGCAGTAACCCGCGCCCTACAGGGTAATTTCCGTGGCTTACAAAAACTTGTTCCAAGCATTGATGCTACTGCCATCAAATCTAAAGATTTGGCAACCATATTTGAAGAAGTCAACAAGGCAACACAAGGCTCGGCAGCAGCGCGAGCAAACACTTTAGAATTTCGTTTGAACATCTTACGCATTCGCTTTGGAGAGATTCTTGAAGAACTTGGCTATAAACTTTTGCCAGTTCTTGAAAGATTTGCTCAAACAATACAAACAAAAGTTTTGCCACAATTAGAAGCATTCATTGCAACTAATGGCACAAGATTAGTAGAAGCGTTCACATCTGCTAGTGAGGCTGCCGTCAAACTCATAGGATTATTCGTCACATTCGTTACCTTCGTTTCAAACAATATGGACTTGATTGAGACAATGGCTAAATTGATTGCAGGAATGTTTGTAATTGGTCGCATCGCCGCTTTTGCAACTGTATTAGGTAAGTTGACCGCTGCATTCGTTGCTTTGCGCACTGCCGCTGGCACCGCCGCTGTTGCAACAGCCTTTGCCACAGGCGGCGCATCAATCGGCTCAGCAGCAGCAGCCTTGGCCATTGTTGGTGGCGCTGCCGCAATCACTGGCTTAAAAGTTGCAGGCAATAATGCAAGAAGCAAAAAAGCAGGACAGGCAACTGGACCTTTAGGCAATTATGCAATGTCAACTGGTTCTACATCAACAGTTGCAGCAGCAGCAAAGGTTGACCCAATGGCTGCTATTATGGCCGCTCTTCTCAAGGCTCAAAACGCTTTGAATAATGGCAAGAAAAAAGAACTTTCAATTCAACAGCAAATCACTAATGCAATATTAAAGAAATACAAAATTACAGTAATGACTGCCGAAATTGAAGCCAAAGCAACTGCTGCTGCAATCAATGCTAATCTTGCGCGTCAGGCTATGATTGCAAGTTCTCCAACCGTCTCACTTGCAGCCCAAGGCGATGGCTCTGCTGGTGGCAATTCAATAATCAACTCAGGCACGCCAAACGTATCGGTCAACATAACCACACCACATGGAACTGCCGATGATTATGTTGTGGATATTACTAACAAACAAAATCAACTTGCTAAACGCGCAGGCGCATTAAACATTTTACATAGGACAAGATAGTGGCAAATTATGATGGGGTAACTGCGCCGTCAATCGCAGTTCAATTTTATATCAGTTCTGCTTGGACATCAGTTACTGCAACAGATGTTCTTGAAACTAACATTCGCCGTGGATTAAAACAATATGATGTTTTGAACCAATCAGGTATTGCAAGCATTGTGTTCAATAATTATTCAGGCAATTATGACCCAGACAATGCATCAGGCACCTATTCGCCAAACTTAAAGGCTGGCTTGCAGATGCGCATACAGGCAACTTGGGCATCTACCGCTTACACAATCTATCAAGGTTACTTAGAATCAAGCATCGTCAACCAAGGTCATTATCCAACTGTAACGATGACCTTCCACGATGGTCTTGCCTTCATTGCTGAAGTCGAAGCCCCTGTCTTGGCTGCACTTGCAAACTCAGAGACAGCGGCAACTCGCGTAGGACGAATGCTTGATTATGCTGGTTGGCCAGGTGGCGGTTCTCGCTCTCTAACAGGCACTGTGACGATGCAAACTACAATCCAAGGTAAATCTTGCCTGACTATGATTAACCAGGCTGTGAACGCCATTGCGGGTCGTTTTTATATCTCTCGCAGCGGCGTCGCCACGCTGGTGCCATTATCTGACAAATTCTCCCGTCCGACTCAATTGCTTTTCTCAGACCAAGGCGATGCCAACTCGGTTCTGTATCAAGGATTGGTTGTTGACCCAGGCACTTATTATGTTGTCAATCAAGCAATTGTGGACCGTGGCGCCAGTGCAAAGAAAACATCAACTTACAATCCAAGCGTCAGTTCTTATGGCTTAACATCTAAAGTATTTGATGCACCTATCTTGAGCGAAACTAGCGGCACTAATCTTGCTCTCTATCAATCACGCCAGCAGGCAACTCCTACCACCTTTGCAAAGCAAATTGATTTTAGTGCTTTGAATCTCAACACCTTATATCCTGATTTTCTAGCCTGCGAAATTGGCGACCAGGTAAGTGTTAAGCGTTTGACTGTTGATTCTCGAAGCCTGCAATATAATCTTGTTATTGAAGGAATGAATCACAAAATTACCAATGATGATTGGAAAGTTTCATTCCACACATCGCCCATCAATCCTTACTCAATAACAATTTAGGGGTAGGCAATGCCATTATGTCCACAGATTACTAACACGCCAATCACGGTAACACAGACCGCTGATTTTACTGTCACATCTGTGACCCCTCTCATTGGTAATACATATGATGGCTTAGCAAATAACATTGAATCAATTGAAATCTTGGCAGATGGCAAAACTAAAGTTTATCGTTCAGCAACAGAACCGACTGGCGCTGGAATCAACGATGGTGATTTGTGGATTGATACTGACGATGGCAATAAATTATATGTAAGGGCATCAGGTGCTTGGACATCTGCCCAAGATACATCAATTGCAACAGCGCAAGCAGCAGCAACGGCAGCCTCAGCAGCAGCAGCCTCAGCCGCAGCAGCAGCAGGGGCGGCTCAATCAACAGCAAATACTGCTCTTGCAGATGCTGCTACTGCCTACACAGCAGCGATTGGCTCACTCCAACCAAGCGCGAATACAATTGTCAACGCTAGTAATCAGATAACTGCAATAAATGGCACTGGAATTACTATTTATTCTGGTGCATCATCAACAACTGGTTCACGCATAGTTCTTAATTCTCTTGGTCTTGCCGCTTATGGTCCAGGAACTTCATATTCTGTTACAAATGCAGTTGGAAACGGTACAACAGTCACATACACTGCAAGTGGTCATAATTTTACAGTTGGCTCAACTGTTACCGTTAGTGAATTGGCACCTGCTGGTTACAATGGAACATTTTTAATTACTGCAGTTGTTTCTGGTTCAACATTCACCGTAAGCAATACAACAACCGCAACAGTTACTGATTCATCTGGTATTGCTTATGGTCCAGGTAGGTCAGTAAATATAACAAATGCAGTCGGCAATGGCTCAACTGTCACATATACCGCAAGTGGTCACGGTTATAGTGTTGGAACAAGTGTAACTGTAAGTGGATTAGCACCTGACGGTTACAATGGAACATTCCTAATTACTTCAGTTGTTGCTGGTTCAACATTTACTGTAAGCAATGGAACGACGGCAACACTTACTGATTCAAGCGGTGTTGCTCAAACAGCAACTTTGGCTATTAGTGCCACAACTGGTAATGCAGTTTTTCAAGGTAGCATAACTGGCTCCACGATTATCGGCGGAACTTTGAACATTGCTGGTAAAGCCATTATTGATTCAACTGGTCTTTTGACCGCAACGGGCGCAACTATTACTGGAACCATCAATGCCGAGGCTGGATATTTTGGCACTCCAACTAATGGTTTTTCAATAAGTTCAACTGGTCTTGTTGGCGTAGGGACAGGCACCATCGTCGGCGGAGCAATTTCAGGAACTACTTTTACAAATGGTTCAACCTTCTCTGTTACAAGTGCTGGCGTATTAACTGCCACATCAGGCACAATTGGCGGCGTCACATTGTCTGCATCAGCAATTACTGGCGGCACAATTCAGACTTCATCAAGCGGTGATGCAGTTGTAATGAGTGGCTCTTCAAACTCCTTATTCTTCAAATACGCAGGCACTGTTTATGGCCATATGATGGCCAATACCTCTGGCAATGTAATGATTCATTATGGGGCAACAGCAACGCCAGCAGGTACTGCATATCCTCAATTGTTTGTTGGCTCAAGCGCAGTATCCATTGCTCAAAGCGTAACTAGATTCGTAACCATTGATAGCAATGGTCTTGGAGTCAACGGAGATTTAAGCGTAGCAAGTGGCGCTTTCTACACGGGAACGTATGAAACAACCAGTACCGCGCAGACAGTTGGAGCCTATATTCCACAAAGTGGCGCAGTAATTGCGAGGCGTGATAATCAAATTCCAATTTTTGCACATCGTTTCAATGCAAGTGGAACAGCAGAACTTATTCGTCTTGTGTATAACGGTTCTGATGCTGGTGGTATCCAAACATCATCGGCTGGCAGTCCATCATTTAGAAGCACATCTGATTATCGTTTGAAGAACAACATTCAAGACTACACAGCAGGAACAAACATTATCAAGAATCTGCGGGTTCGTTCGTATGAAATGAACAACAATCCAGGCAAAACAGAGATTGGATTCATTGCTCACGAATACGCTGAAACTGTCCCAGATATGGTCAATGGCGCCAAAGATGCTATTGATGCCGATGGAAACCCAGAGTATCAATCAATTTCAACAACCAACTTGATTCCATATATTGTTGGAGCGCTCAAAGATGCGATTCTTAGAATTGAATCGCTTGAACAGGGGGAATAAATGAATGAAGAACTAGATGTCAATGAGATATTGGCAGCAATGAGGCAACAAATCGGGGCAATGGCTCAAGAGAATGCAATCTTGGCAGCCAAGATAAAGAAGTTAGAAAATGGACTTAGTAACGCAAATCTTTCCGATACACCGAACAATTGATGACCATATAGACGCCTTTGAAGAAATTGGCGTCTTGCTGAAGGAGAAAAACACCGATGACACCAGCAGACATCGCAACTATCGCCGTTGCCGTTAGCACACTTATTGGCTCATTTGCCATTGGTGTTAAATGGTTAGTTCAACATTACCTAGCAGAACTAAAGCCGAACTCTGGCACCAGCCTAAAGGACCAAGTTAATCGCCTAGAAGAGCGCGTTGATGAGATTTATGGGCTATTGCTGACAAAGCAGAGGCGCACTCGCAAGTGAATCAACGCGATAAATTTATTCAAGCAGCGTGGGCCGAAGTTGGCTATGTTGAAGGACCGAAAGAAAATGAAACAAAATTTGGCAAGGCAATGGGCGCCAACTATCTGCCTTGGTGTGGCAGTTTCATTATGTGGTGCGCCAAGAAAGTTGGCTTAGTCATCCCCAATGTAATCCTCACATCGGCAGGGGCGCAGTCATTCCAATCGCGTAAGCGTTGGCAGGACGCCGCCACCGCCAAGCCAGAGCCAGGCGACCTTGCCTTCTTTGACTTCCCAGGTGATGCAGTCGAGCGGATTAGTCATATTGGCATCGTCATCGGCGTGGAAGCCCGCAAAGGCATTGTCCATACAATTGAAGGCAATACTTCAGGAGATTCTAAAGGCGACCAACGAAATGGCGGTATGGTTGTCTTTAAGACTCGGACCTATAAGAAAACCAGGCGATTCAGATTGAAGCGTCGGGAGCCAGTCTCAATTGTGGGATTTGGCAGACCTAAGTTCAAGGAGTAAGAATGGAAAAGTTAAAAACATTTATTCATAACAATCCTGCTCGCATTGCAGCCTTTGTCTCATCGGCAGTTGCTCTGCTAGTTTCAGCCATCTCACCAGAGATGCCAACCGAAGCAGCAGTTGCATTTGTTTTATCTGCTCTTGGTCTTGGTGAGTATGCTCAACGTGTTGAGGATAAGAAAACCGAAGAAGCGCTTTACACCGAACTTGAGGACCTAGACGAAGAGGAATAATTTATGAAACGGGGGGAAGTTCTTAAAGAAGCCGAAAGGCTGATGTATGGTGACCGCCAAGAAGATTACGGCGCACCTTATGAGAACCATAGAAGAATTGCAGTCTTGTGGTCTGCCTATCTTGGGACAGATGTATCGCCAATGCAGGTTGCAATCTGTATGGCGCTGGTGAAGATTGCCAGACTGCAACAAAACTTCGAATACTCTAAAGATGACACTTTCGTAGATTTGGCAGCATATGCAAGTATTGCCGCCGAACTTGCCGAAATAAAACGCAATCAAGATAAACAATAATCTTTACCCCTAGCGATAGGAAAAACCCCTACACAGCCACCTTTCCTGTGTAGGGGATTTTCTTTTATTTCTAAGGTTTTACATAGTCACGCAGCGCGTTAGTAATTACTTCGCTGACAGTTTTATCCTCTGCCTTGGCTTTGGCTTTTACCTTCTGCCAAAGCAAATCACTAACACGGACGGAGCGAATCTTCTTCATTTCTTCTCCTTTCGATTACAGTTGCAGGGGATATGAAAACCTTGCTGCCAATCAATCTGATGGCATTTAGGGCATCTTCTAATTTCCATTGCTGGACCCTTCACGAACTTCGGCAAAAGCATTAGCGCAAACTTGAAGAAGTTCAATTGCGGTATTGCAGGTGGCTTCCATAATCTCGCCACTGCCATCATTGGTGGCTTCGCGCAGTTTGTCAGCGGTGTGTTCCATCGCGATTGTCAGTTGCAGATGCAAGTTGCTCATCGCGCTCATAGATGCGCCTCGCTCATAATGCGCTTGATGGTGTCAATGCTGACATCATTGCGGTGCATCTCAGCAAGAGCCACAACAAAGTGGTAACTATCTTCTGAAACATCCCAAAGTGATTCTTTATCAATGCCTTGCTCGGCAAGATAATCAATTGCATCGGTTTGCAGAGTTAAGTAGTAATTGCCCATTGCGCTCATCGCATATTCCTTTTCATCCAGCGTAGAACGATAATCAAAGCAAGACCTGTCCAAAACCAAAATTGGACATATGCCTTCCAGCCGCCAAGGTGCATTCCAAAGAGTACGTCTAGCATTATGCACCGACCTTAGTGACTCGCTGCTCAAGCCAGGCGATGTCCTCATCCACCAGGTTGAAGTGACCAAGGCGTTCAATCAGACCAATCAACTGGCTCTTTTCCTGCATTCCTAGTAATCGAATTCGCTCTGCGCGATTCTTCTTTAGCGCTTCTAGCAGTTCTTGTTCTGTTCTCATTATGCAATCTCCATTCTTTCAATTGAAATCAAACGGGCTTTGGTTGTAAGGATTGTTGACAGGAATCTGGTTCTTGCACCTTTGCGATGGCACCAGATGATGCTGGTACCTTCATCTTCTTTGACCAGACCCTTGTATGTTTCAATGCGGTCAGTGTCAATAACTCCGTTGCTGTAATGATAGTACCGAACAGTTGCCCAGTAGAATCCCTGCATTATCAAATCGCGTTCTGCATTGTTCTTTGTTTTCGCTGCTCTAGCCATTGTTATGCACCTACCTTTACTGTGTGGTAGCGAGTAAGATATTCTTTTGCTTCTGCAAGAGTCTGGAAACGGTCGCCATTGAAACTACCATTGGCTTGTGTGATGTACCAACCGAATGAATCTGACAATCCGAACTCTGTCGATGTGAAATACTTGATTTCATCGCCACAGCAGGTGATGTAAATACCAGCCTGTTGTTTAGTTGCTTTGAAATTATGTGTGCGTTGTGTGTGGTCAAATAAACCGCAGTCAAATTGTTGTGCCACGATTATGCACCTGCCTTTGGAGAAAAGCGATTGATAAGACCGATGCGACTGTCTTGCTCCATAACTACACAGTTTTTTTCGGCTACAAAAGCATCATAAAACTTCCAAAATTTGTTTTGCTTTGCTTCTGTTTGCTTTGCAAGTAACTCAAGAATTGCCCAACGGTTTTGACTGTTATTGTTGTAAGCATCTAGTAAAGCATCTGCCATTTCAGGAAACTCTGAAATTTTTACATTGCTTGTGATTCGTGTTGTGCTGACCATTTTCTTCTTCCGTTTCTCTGGGCTACTACGCTTCGCCCGATAAGACAATTAAAGCACCTTGTCCATACAGTGTCAATACAACCCTAGATTGACCCCATCGGCGTGTCGCCCATAGGCTGTCAGGGGCGTAGGCCATACTTACGCCAAACGAAAGGGGGTCCATATGGACCAGATAGTCATTATTGGCGCTTTAGCGGGGATTCTAGGGGTTATCGTGGCGGTTCTACGATACGACGCAAGCCCGCTGGATGAGGCCATTAAGCAGGCCCAGGAATGGGATTCTAGCCAGAAGAAGATGCAGCAGGCATTGGAGCGCAAATGAGACATAGAGAGCCACTCTTTAGCGTCCACGCCACGGGCGATGGGGAATTTGCCATCTACCTTGAAGAACGAGATGCCAACCTAGACCTGCTGGAAGATGTCACCGACCAGGTGAATCTGATTGACCTTGCAGGACTCAAAGAATTTGCCAGTGTTGATGCTCTCAAGCATTTAGATGCTGCAAGTCGCCTAGATAAAGTCCGTGCTGGAATGCCCAATGTCATTTGCAAGATTGCAAAATTGACAGAGGCAGAGGCGCTGACCCTGGCGGAGCAATTGATTATGATAGTGAAAGAATATCGGGCAATAAATAAGAAGCCTGCAAAACTAGAGTTGGTAAAGTAATGGCCAACCCCAATGGTCGTAAAGGTTCTGCCTTTGAAATCGCGGTTCTCAAGTGGTTGCGTTCTCGCGGCGTCTTAGCGGAAAGATTACGACTCAGCGGGGTTGCAGACGAAGGCGACATCGTTGCCATCATCGCGGGCAAGACTCATATCCTTGAGTTGAAGAACCGCAAGGCCATTTCTTTACCTGCCTTCTGGGAAGAAGCGGTTATTGAATCTAAGAACTACGCCAAAGCGCGTGGCTTGGATGAGACGCCACCTGCGTTTGTAATTATCAAGCGCAGGAATTCTTCCATCGAGAAGGCTTTCGTGGTTCAGGATTTGGATTCCTGGCTGAAGGAGAGGTTGTGAATTTTTTTGAATTCATACCCATCATCCCCAACTTGCCAAGAGCCAAATGCAAAGAGATTGAAAATGCCAACATCTTCTTTCCTGAATCGCGTGCTGAAGAGCGAACGTCGCTCCCTGCCATCCGCAAGATGTGTGATGGCTGTATCGAACGAAAGGAGTGCTTGGACTATGCACTCGACAACGAAATCCCCTATGGAATATGGGCGGGTTTCACGCCAGAGCAACGCAAACGAATGCTTAACGCACGTTATGCGAATGCTCCACGCGCCAACTATGCGGAAAAGGTCCGTGTGATGTTCGGGTCGGGTTGCACACCAAAAGAAATCGCAGCAGCACTTCATCTTGAGCATTCGTATGTAACGACTGTTCTCAAGCGTGCTGGTGTGAAATTGGAAGGAGAAATCCAATCACAACTAACAGACGAAAAACGTGGCGGGGAATCGCCATTATCATCGGGGTTTCAGCAATGACATCACTATTAGTCAACGCTGCATTTGCACCACAGCCAGCAATACCCGCCACCGTCATCTACAAGGAAAGACCAGCACTTATGCAGGTCAATCCGAAGGAGATAGCGCGGGAATTGCTAACAAAGAAGCAGTTCGCCTGCTTCACAAAATTGGTCGGTAAGGAATCCGCTTGGAATCCAAAGGCCAAGAATCCTAAGAGCAGCGCCAGTGGAATTGGTCAGTTGCTTGATGGAACATACAAGAATCTAGGAATGAAACATTCTGATTCTGGTGTCGCACAAACTGTAGCAACGCTTGCGTATATCGGTAGAAAATATGGTTCTGGTGGCCCTTGTGCTGCCTGGACCCATTTCAAACGCAATTCTTGGTACTAAAAATGACTAGGGGGTAACTATGTCAATGCAAATAGAAAAAGGTGTTGTTGTCTTAGATGACAACACTGCTCAATGGCTAAAGCAATACCGAGAAGCATTGGCCAAGATTAAAGAATGGCAAGAAGTTGCCGATATTGCTCGCTCTCGCCTGGAGACTGCTCTGGGCGATTGCGAGGAAGCGGTTCATAATGGTCAAACCGTCATCCGATGGACCCAGATTGAATCTAAGCGCTTTGATACCAAACGGGCTAGAGAAATCTTGCCACCACAAGTAATCGAGATGCTTGAAGTAATTCAGCAGACTCGCAGATTCTCTTTGATTGATAATCAATGAGCATCAACAATCCTTGGATAACTCCAATCACGCCGTCAATTCCAGACGAAGAAATCTGGGAAGATGAGGATGACGAATGACCTTTGCATCAATATCTTCACCAGGTCAACAAGTTGCGCAACAATTGAAAGAATTGATTGTGCAGGCTGGAACTTGGTCGCCGAGAAGCAAGCAAATTGCCATCGGTCCTTCAGAGATTGGACACGAATGTTCACGCAGGTTGGCTTACAAACTGCTTGATTGGGAGAAGCCAAATGAAAGCGGCTCTTCCTCTTGGGCAGCCCAAGTCGGCATTGCAATCCACGCATACTTGGCTGAAGTCTTTGGCAAAATCGAAGGCTATGAAGTTGAGCAGCGCGTTGTGATTCGTGCAAACCTATCGGGAACTGTTGACTTATTTGACAGCATCCGTGGCATTGTCCTGGATTGGAAAACTGTCGGATTCAATCAGTTGAAAGAACGTCGCAGTGAAGGTGCGACCATTCAACAGCAGGTCCAGATTCAACTCTATGGTTACGGTAAAGCCCAATCAGGTGCTACTGTGAACAAAGTTGGTCTGGTCTATCTGCCAACATCAGGGGCTTTAGAAGATATGCACTGCGAACTCTTTGATTACGATGAGAGCGTTGCATTGAAAGCCTTGTCACGCATTGATGACCTTTACACGCTACTTTCAACGGTAGATGTAGAAGCCAATCCAACAATGCTTAATGTGATACCAGCAGCGCCATCGCGGAACTGTAATTGGTGTCCATATTTCATACCATTTAGCAAAGATTTAGCGAAAGGATGCAACGGTGACACCCAAGCCTAAATTGATAATCTCTTCAATGAATAGATTTCAAGCCTTAGTTTTGCGTTTAGTTGCAAGATGCCTTGGCATCCGTGGCGATGCCTACATCTGTCTGTTAGTAACAGAAGATGAGTTGCCAGAAGATTATATCGCTGTATTTGATGAAGAACCTACAATCAACGACATTGCTAAAAACAATGAAGAAGATGCAATGAATAGAGTTAGAGAAAACAACTAACAGAAATGGAGTCGGGGGAATGGCCTTCGTCGCACCAAGTAATGCAAGCGAGACAGTGAAAGTCGCTGACCTAGCGAATCACTTGCTCATCATCTCACCTATCGAATATAAGATAGGTATTCCAACCGTTCACGGAGAAGCAGAAGCAATCGAAGTGAACGTCATTGACCTTGATACCAACAAGGAGCATTCATCGCTTCTTTGGTTCAATGTCGCACTACGCAATGCTCTCAAGAGTAAAACAGGTCAGAAGGTCCTTGCCCGTATCGGACAGGGAACCGCGAAGCCTGGCAAATCCGCGCCGTGGATTCTCATTGATGCCACAGGTGATGCAGCAGCACTAGCAAAGGCAAATGCCTATCTTGGCAATGCGGGAGCAAAGCCAGCGGCAACGCCTGCGCCTGCGCCTGTTGACCCAAACAATCTATCGCCAGAAGTTCTGGCACTGCTTGGGCAACTAGGAGCAAAGCCAGTATAAATAGAATCTTGGTTGGTTTCCCTTCCGTTTCCAACCAAGACGGAACGCCTGGGGGACACGTCATCGGGGTCAAAGATGTGTGGTGGTTCGATTCCACCAGTTCCACGCAAGGACTATCGAAAGGAAGTTATGCCAACTTATCAATTCACTTGTGGCGATTGCGGTGACATTCTTTTGCAATCATTTTCATTTGATATGGAAGCAAGAGTTAACTGTGGTCATTGTGGTTCGATAATGCGCAAGGAGTTCACACCGCCTGCCATTCATTTCAAAGGTGATGGATGGGCTGGCAAGAGTTGAATTGTCAGCACATTTATCGAGATATTGGAAAACCAATATGTCCTGATTGTGGGCGAGATACCCACGAAACGGATTTTGAGTTTCAAAGAGAACTACATCAGCAATGGATTAGAGACGGAAAGGCAGATTGGAATATCTGCCCACTAGGGGGAACGATTCGGGGATGGTGGTCAATATGAAATCTGACATCTTGCTTAGAGCGCTACAACTTGCCAACACTGGCATTTCAGTAGTGCCAGTTGCAACGGATGGAAGCAAGAGGCCAGGACTTGATACTTGGAAGCAATATCAAGAGCGCAGACCAACAACCGATGAGTTGATGCGTTGGTTTTCAGATGCGCAAGGTGTCGGAGTCATTTGCGGGAAAGTCTCTGGCAACTTAGAGATGTTAGAACTTGAAGGCAGAGCAGTAGCAGCAAAGATGCACTTAGACATTGCAGAGATTGCAAAGAACTCTGGCCTTGAATACTTATGGAACAAACTCAATGCAGGCTATGTGGAGACAACTCCATCAGGCGGGCTTCACTGGCTCTATCGCATTGATGGAGAAGTTCCAGGCAATACCAAACTTGCCAGGCGCCCTGGAGAAAATGGCAATATAGATGTCTTAGCCGAAACAAGAGGCGAAGGCGGCTTTGTGATTGTGGCACCGACGAATGGCTCCTGCCATCCGTCAGGCGGAGCGTGGACAATGCTTATTGGCGGGCCTGCGTCCATCCCCACTATCACCAGAGAAGAACGCGACGCCTTGCACCATCTGTTTTCAATGTTTGATGAGATTCCAAAAGCCGAATACATCGCAGAGGAAATTAAGACAAAACCAGAAGGACCACTAACGCCAGGTGATGACTACAATCGCAAAGTCTCTTGGCCACAAATTTTAGAACCACTAGGTTGGACAAAGGTTTATACCACTCGTGATGGTGTCACCGCTTGGCGCAGACCAGGAAAAAGCGAAGGGGTCAGTGCCACCACCAATCACGCTGGCACCGATAAGTTCTATTGCTTCACCACATCATCAGTATTTGAATCAGAGACTTCATATTCAAAGTTTGCTGCCTACGCCTTGATTGAGCATCAAGGTGATTTCAAAGTAGCAGCCAAAGCCCTGCGCCAATTGGGATACGGTGAAACCAAAGAATTGCAAGCCTTGAATCTGCCTGATTACAACCCATCAGGTGTGCAGATGCACGATGAAGAAGGCAATGTCATCGTTGATTCATCTTGGATACCAAAGGAAATCGGAGACTATGAACTTGAAGCCGATGTCCAGCCAACGATGCTGAAAAGAGAAGATGGCAACTTCATTTTATATCCTGGCAAAATCAATGCCATCTTTGGTGAATCAGAATCAGGAAAGACTTGGGTTGCACTAGAAGCAGTGCGCCAAGAATTACTTGCTGGCAACACTGTCTTTTATATTGATTTTGAAGATAGCGCTCGCGGCATCCTCAACCGATTAAAGACCCTGAAAACGCCTACAGAGCGATTTAAGGCATTCCTTTATGCAAACCCAGATTCTCCCCACACACCAGCGGTATCAGAAGCGCTAATGGCATCCTTGGCTGAATTTAAGCCATCTCTGGTCGTTGTTGATGGAGTCAATGCAGCGATGAATCTAATGGGGCTGGATTTAGAGAAGAATAAAGATGCAACTCATTTCAGTCAGACAATACTTAGACCACTTAGAACCTTTGGCTCTGGCATCTTGACCATTGACCACGTTACTAAGAGCAAAGATACTCGCGGCAATTACGCCATCGGAGCGCAAGCCAAGAGAGCAGATATTGATGGGGTCGCTGTCAGTGTGGCGGTTGAGCAGCCATTTGGCCGTGGCATTGACGGCGCCCTGTCTCTGACCGTCACTAAAGATAGACCTGGCTTTGTCCGTGCCATCTGCCCCGACGCCAAGACCCTTGGCATTGTGAATCTGCGCTCTGTCGCCGATGGTGGCATTACAGTTTCCATTTCAGGTGGAACGGTGAAAATATCTACAAGGGACCAGAAGATGGAAGCAATCTGTGACCTTCTTCGCCGACACGGTTATGAGATGGGTAGAAATCAGATTGCTGAACAGTTGAGAAGTGAAGGCAATGGAATGAACAATGAAGAGTTGAAGTTCGTGATGGATAGCCTAGTCAGCGCTGGTCATATCAGCCATCGCAAGGATGGGCAGAAGTATCTTTATGGCTATCAATCCGATTTCTTTGCAAATGATGTAAAGGCTTGGAATTCAAATGATTAACTGTTCCTCCGTTCCCGAACTGTTCCCGACTATTTTCGGGAACACCACCGACAAGAGTGGCCAAACTGTTCCTCCGTTCCCCCTCTTTAGAGGGGAACGGGGAACAGTGGACCAGTCACCCCAAAGGAATATATGACTGGAGATTTCAAACCCATCATATGTAATCGTTGCGCCGCCGTTGTTTGGTCAGGTATCTCTTGGGCAGGCTTTGCCAAAGTCTTGGGTAAGGAGCGCCTGACGATTGAGGAAGAAATCATCAAGAAGATTTCAGGGCTACAGACATTTGAGGCACATAGAACCAGAGTCTCATTTGAAGCGGTTGAAAGGTCGGTTAATAGAATCAGATGGGCTACCCCAGGTAAAGACCGTGTGATTCTGGCAGAGCATCATTGTTCCAATATGAGTTTGTTTGAGACGATAGAGAGCGCCCCGAATTATTGGGCAGCACCAGTCAAAGCCAAAACCGAATCAGAAGGAGTTCCGTTCTAATGCAATGCGTCATCTGTAATCGTCACTCTAAGGATAAGGCAGCCTGCATCAAATGTCTGGCGCGGGTTAGGGCTGCACTAGCGGAGTTACCTGAACTTCATTGGCAGGCAGGTTTCTTCCTGCAACCAGGGCGCACGGGCAGTGGCATTGTCAGCGCCGAACGCTCGATTGGGATAAATGTCAATGCCTTGGACTTTGTGATGGCAAATGACTTACTGAGCATCCTTCATTCTTGGGAGAAGGTCATCCGTGAGGATAGGCGCCTGACCCCGCCCGCGCTGGTGCCACGCGAACCAACTATTGAGGCTGAAGTCCAGGCAACCTGTGACTTCCACCTGACCCACCTGGAATGGTCAATGTCGCAGGTTTGGGCCTTAGAATTCGTAGGGGAAGTTTTGGGGTTGCACGCAAAGGGTCGGGCAGCCGCAAAGCAATTCAAAGAACAAGTCAGGCGAATACCTTGTCCGACTGATGATTGCAAAAAGTTTGTAGTCATTGATGTGGAGAACTTAAACACTGATGTAACTTGCTTTGGATGCAAACAAAGTTGGACTGTCTTGAGATTGGTGGCGCTGGCAATGAGTAACCCAAATAGGAAGTTCTTCCTAGATGTAGAAGCCATTGCCCTTTGGTTACAGATGACCCAAAGAGAAATCTATCGAATCATCAAGAAATTCAACATCGAACGACGTGGCAAGATGTATGACCTTTCGGCCATCATTGATGCTAAGAAGATTTGACAAATGTTGTCAAAAGAACCTGATACACTACCGTTATCAGATTCTGCTATCTCCAGTCAAATTGAAGAGATAGATGAGGCCCTGTTCCACGCAGCGGTTACTCGCAACAAGTCAGACTTCTCCAGCGAACAACGTGAGATTGTTGAACAGTTCATTGACGAACTACTAGACACACGATTGGAAATCAAAGGATGCTAAACATTCAAATTAGTATCGGGGAAGTTGAGACAGAATTATCAACAGACGAATCATTGCCTTTTGATGCAATCGAGACTCTGCTAACAAGAGCAGTGCAATCCACATTGACGATGTATATGTCATTGCCTATCAATGACCGAATGGCTTCACTCGGTTTGGAAATGGATGATGAAGAAGATGAGGACATCGAATGAGGACACTAAGCAATGCCGTAAATGTCTTAGAGTTCTCTCATTAGATAATTTTAGATTCACAAATATAAGTGAAAACAGAAGGCACAACATATGCAGGACGTGTCGGCAGATTCATCGGAAGGTTGTTCGCAACGGTAATCGTGAAGATTACGAAACATTGCTCGACGAACAGAACAATGCGTGTGCAATATGTGGCATCACTGCTCAAGAAATTGGTAAGAAGTTAATCATTGACCACAATCACGAAACATTAAAGATTCGTGGATTGTTATGTTGGAGATGTAATTCAGGTTTAGGATTCTTCAAGGATAGCCAATCACATCTTGCAATGGCGATTGAATATCTTGTTAAACACGATGATGCTTCCTAGGCCTTGCGTTGATTGCGGAACTATTGTTCGTGATGTTAGATGTTTGCAATGCAAACGAATCAAAGAGAGGGGCAGACCCTCTAGGCTAGACCGAGGCTACGATTACAAGTGGCGCAAGTTATCTAAACAATTGCGTGCCATTCATCCTTGGTGCAAACAATGTGGAGCAACAAAAGATTTAACAGTTGACCACATCATTCCATTGGTTGACCTGGACCCATCACTGCGTTATGAAATTTCCAACTTGCAAGTGTTGTGCAGAAAATGCAATAGCGAAAAAGGCGATAGATAGAACACCCCCCCCGTGGCATCTCCCCGTACGCCCAAAATCCTCATAGGCTTGAGCGTGTATCTACCCCGACGCCCTGGCTTCGTACATCTCTGCGAAATTATGAAACTCAGTTTTATTTTGTTTTTTATTTGAAAAGGAAAAAATGACAGCGGGCAGACCACCAAAACCAATCGAAGTAAAAAGGGCAACAGGCAATCCAGGCCAAAGGCCTTTGCCTGCGTTGGCCAGTGTGACGCCGCTTGCGATGGCACGCGAAATCCCACCAACACCTGCGTACCTTCAAGCAGAAGGCGCAAGATTATGGGAACGCGCTTGGGCAATTGCAATCACTTGGCTCTCGCCTGATTCAGATATGCAAGCGGTGGAAACTGCGTGCCGATTGGCTGATGCAAACGTCGCTGCACAAAATAAATTTATGGCAACACTTGAAGCAGCAGATGCACGTGCATTCACAGCAGTTAATAAAGCCTTTCGTGAATCATTAGCGGCTTTAGGCTTTGACCCAACATCACGTTCACGCCTTGGTGTTGCTGAAGTTCAAAAGGCATCAGCCTTAGATGAATTGCTAGCGCGAAGAAATAAACGGGATAACTAATGACAGCCATTGGGGGATGGCCACCGAAATACATCTCGGCAGTGTCACCCGACGAATATCAACGCTCTCGCGGTGATGATGTCATTGACTTCGCCGAAGCACTTTGCAAGATAACTAAAGATTCAGTTGCAGGTAATTCTGGCGAGCCATTGATATTCCGCGATTGGCAAAAGGAATTGACTCGCAATCTTTTTGCTGTAAAAGACAATGGCAAGTTAAAACATAAGATTGCCTTGATTGGCCTTCCCCGCAAGCAAGGTAAATCAGCGTGGCTATCATCTATCGCATTAGAGCATCTAGTTCTTGGACCACAAGGTGGCGAGATTTATTCTTGCGCTGCTGACCGTGACCAAGCCAAGATTGTTTTTGGCACTGTCAAAGAGATGATTCGATTAGAACCTGAATTGCAATTCTTGCAGGTCTATCGCGATGCCATTTACAATCCAAAGAATGGCACAAGTTATCGAGCGCTATCGGCTGAAGCATTTACCAAAGAAGGTCTATCGCCAACCTTTGTAGCCTTTGACGAATTACACGCACAACCAAATCGTGAACTCTTTGATGTAATGTCACTAGCAATGGGCGCAAGACAAGACCCGATGTTGGTAGCAATTACAACTGCTGGTGTTAAAGTAGATTCAAGCGGTAAAGATTCACTTTGCTATGACCTTTACAATTACGGAAAACGAATTGTAAGCGGTGAAGTAAATGACCCATCATTTTTCTTTGCTTGGTATGAAGGCAATGATTTAATTGATTACAGAACTGAAGAAGCCTGGCTGATTGCAAACCCAGGTTATGGCGACATATGTGCCGCCGATGACTTTGCCAGCGCAGTGTTGAGGACGCCAGAAGCAGAATTCAAAACTAAACGATTGAACATCTGGACATCTACTCAGACTGCCTGGCTTCCTTCTGGAACCTGGGAAGCATTGATTGATAAAGAACGTGAGCCAGAGCCAGGCGAAGAAGTTATCTTGGCATTTGATGGTGCGTTCTCTAACGACTCAACTGCTTTGGTTGCTTGGTTACTTGGTGGAGAAAAACCACACTTGATGGTTGTTGGATTATGGGAAAGGCCAAGCGATGCAGACAACACTTGGCACGTTCCAGTCGCAGAAGTCGAACAAACCATTATCAACACTGCACGCGATAGTCGTTTTAGTGTGCGAGAGATTGTTTTCGACCCTGCCAGATGGCAGCGAACATTTATGGTCCTCGACGAAGAAGGACTGCCAGTAGTCTCATATCCAAACAGCGCCGAGCGTATGGTGCCAGCAACGCAGAAGTTTTATGAAGCAGTTGTTAATGGTTCTTTCACGCACGATGGCGATGAACGCTTAGCACGTCATATGAATAACTGCGTGACAAAGCAATCTTCACGCGGTGTAATGGTTAGCAAATCAAATAGCAAACGCAAGATTGACGCAGCCGTTGCCAGCATCTTTGGCTATGACCGCGCCACTAGCGCCCCTGAAGCAAAGGCGCCAGTTCCAAAATTCTTTTCACTTAACCTGTAAGGAGTAACAATGAAAAAAATAGATTGGGCAATTGCCGCTGAAGTTTTTGGCGTTGCGCTCTTTACCGTCGGGGTTGCAATGATTTCACTTCCGCTAGCGTTAATGGCAATTGGCGGATTCCTAGTCTGGGCAACGGAGAAGTAATGACTGCTGGTATTTACAATTTTACAATAGACCAAGGTTCTAATTGGAATCTGAATGTTATCTATAAAGATTCCGCTGGAGCCGTCATAAACCTAACTGGCTACACAGCAGCAATGCAATTACGTCAGAACTATAATTCTGATACTGCTGAATTGACGCTTAATACTTCCAATGGTGGCATTGTTATCACTGGCGCACAAGGTAAGTTGTTTTTGTCAGCGACAGCAGTGCAGACTGCTGCTCTTGATGCAGGTTTTTATGTTTATGATTTAGAGATTTCATCAGGGGGAGTTGTCACAAGACTTATCCAAGGTCAAATCACAGTTGCAGGCGAGGTAACCCGTGTCTAATACAGTTGAGATTTTTGAAGATACAAACACCGTAGTCATAAGCGATGTTGGTATTGCAGGCCCTGTCGGTCCAACAGGTGCTACTGGTCCTGCTGGCGCAACTGGTCCTGTCGGTGCTACTGGTGCTACAGGTGCAACAGGTCCGACTGGTATTCAAGGTTCAACAGGACCAACAGGTGTTACTGGTCCTGTTGGTGCAACAGGTTCTATCGGCGCAACTGGGCCAACTGGTGTTACAGGTCCTATCGGTGCAACAGGAGTAACTGGTCCTATCGGTGCAACTGGCGATATTGGACCAACAGGTGCAACAGGCCCGCAAGGTATTCAAGGAATTCAAGGCGTTCAAGGAAATGTTGGCGCAACTGGTGCTACTGGTCCTCAAGGCAATGTTGGTGCAACAGGTCCTCAAGGCGATACTGGTTCAACTGGTCCAGTAGGCGCAACAGGTGCGACGGGTTCAATTGGTGCAACAGGTCCTCAAGGTTCAACTGGTCCAGTAGGTGCAACAGGTGCTACTGGTCCTACAGGTATTACTGGCGCAACTGGACCGACAGGTGCAACTGGCGCTACTGGTGCAGGAATTCAAATTCTTGGTTCTTATGCAACTCTTGCAGCGCTACAAGCAGCACATCCAACTGGCAATCAAGGCGATGCTTATATTGTCGGCGCTGGTGACCTTTATGTGTGGAACGTTGTTAACAGTCAATGGGAAAATGTAGGAAACATCCAAGGGCCAACAGGCTCAACAGGTCCTACTGGACCTATTGGAGCCACAGGCGCTACTGGACCAACAGGTGCGACAGGTGCAACAGGCGCAACAGGTGCAACTGGTGCCGATGGTGGCTCTGCTAACTATTACGACTACAGAGCAAATACAACTAGCACAACGGGCGACCCTAGCAGTGGTGACATTCTTTGGAATAATGCTACACAAATTTCTGCCACTCAAATCAATATCAGTCACATAAATGATGATGGCGTTGATATTGACATATTTTTAGCGCTTATCAAAACAAACGATGTAATTATTGTTCAGGATAAATCTTTATCCGATAACTACCAAAAATGGACAGTATCGGCAACACCAACACTTCAAACAGGCTATGTTGAAATCCCAGTAACTCTTACAGCATCAGGTGGTACAGGCACAACAAATTTTGCAAGCAATCATCAGTTAATTGTTGCAATTGTTTCAGCAGGCGTAGTTGGGCCAACAGGTGCAACAGGACCAGTTGGTGCTACAGGGCCAGTTGGTGCAACAGGTGCGACAGGTGCGACAGGTCCAACAGGACCTATTGGCGCAACTGGACCACAAGGCGTTCAAGGCGATGTTGGAGCAACAGGACCAGTCGGAGCGACAGGACCAGTTGGTGCAACTGGACCAGTTGGCGCAACAGGCCCAGTTGGAGCCACAGGACCACAAGGAATTCAAGGTGATGTTGGAGCAACAGGACCAACAGGTGTAACAGGACCTGCTGGCGCTGAAGGAGCAACAGGACCAACAGGACCACAAGGCGCAGTTGGCGCGACTGGTGCGACAGGACCACAAGGTGTTCAAGGAATTCAAGGCGATGTCGGTGCAACAGGACCTGTTGGTGCAACAGGACCAGTTGGTGCTACAGGTTCCACAGGACCCATCGGTGCAACGGGTGCAACAGGGGCAACAGGTGTTGCAGGTTATACAGTTTTAAGTGGAACGGTTGACCCAACCACTGAAGGTGTTAATGGTGATTTCTACATTAACACTGTAAGTAATCAAATTTTTGGTCCAAAAGCTGCAGGAACTTGGCCAGCAGGTGTAAATCTTGTTGGCCCAACAGGTGCCACAGGTCCAATCGGAGCAACAGGCGCAGTTGGTGCAACAGGTGCAGTAGGAGCAACAGGACCAATTGGTGCAACAGGTCCAATTGGTGCCACGGGTGCAGTTGGTGCCACAGGACCGCAAGGAATTGCTGGCGATACAGGCGCAACAGGGCCAGCAGGTGCAACAGGGCCAACAGGTCCAACAGGACCAGTCGGCGCAACAGGTGCGACGGGTGTTACTGGCGCTACAGGACCAGTTGGCGCCACTGGTGCAACAGGACCATCAACACCTGTAGATGAATTAACAATTCAAGTAATAATGCAATCACTCTAATCGAAAGGCAGTCGTAACTAATGGCGACAACATCAAAAACCCTCTTCCGTGGAGCGGCAACAACAAGCACTGGAACTACTCTTTACACAGTGCCAAGTGCGACCACTACTGTGGTGACGAACATCATTGTTACTAACACGGCAGCAAGTGCTGGAACATTCACACTTGGTCTAGGTGGCACAAACCTTGCCACCACAGTTGCTGTTGGTGCTAATGATTCAACTGTTTTGGATTTGAAACAAGTTCTAACCGCGACTCAAACCATCACAGGCGGCGCATCTGCGACCACTATTAATTTCCACATTGCAGGCGTGGAGATTGCTTAATGTCACCTGCATATAAATTCACAGCGCCTGGCACATTTGTAAATCCACGCACTGTCTATAAGAGTATGTTAGTTGGTAATGCGACGTTTTTTGCTGGTTCTTATGAATCTATTGCTACTGTTACATCTACTGGTTCTTCTGGAAACTTGGTATTTAGTTCTATTCCTGGAACATATACTCACTTACAGATACGCGGCATCTTACGAACAAACGACACTGGAACTTTCAATAATACAGCACTAAGATTTAATTCAGACGCTACTTCAAGTTATGCCTTCCATACTTTATCGGGTAACGGAACAACCGCATCAGCAAGTGCTAATAACAGTTTTACTAAAATCAACGACTTTATGAGAGCAGCAAGTGATAGTTTGGCATCAGGTATTTTTTCAGTAGCGGTCATTGATATTTTAGACTATGCCAACACCAATAAATATAAAACTATGCGTGTTTTGCAAGGTGGCGATAGTAATGGTTCAGGAATTGTTGGATTAAATTCTGGTCTTTGGATGAAGACGGATGCAATTACTACTATCACCATTGAACCTTCAGGTGGAACAGCAATAACTAATTCAACCTTCGCACTCTACGGAATAAAGGTGGCGTAACTATGCCAGCAGGACCAACATACGAACCGATAGCAACGACAACGCTAAGTAGCAGCCAAAGTAGCGTTACATTTTCGTCAATTAGCGGAAGTTATACAGATTTGGTTTATGTCATCTACAACAAAACTGGGGGAGTAAACACAGGTATAAGATTTAATAGCGATGGTGGGTCAAATTATTCTCTTACTCAACTTTACGGAGATGGGTCTGCTACCGCATCGCTTAGGTCAAGTAACGTAACATACGGGATTGCTGGAGTTATTCAAAGTGATGCAACTGTTGTTGGACATATTATGAATTATTCCAACACGACAACAAATAAAACTCTTATTGGCAGGGGTGGTGCTGGTAGTGGAACATATGTTGATATTTGTGTGACATTATGGCGCTCTACTTCCGCCATTACGAGTGTAACTTTTTATCAAGGCGAAAATACAGGTACCTGGGCTTCTGGCTCAACCTTCACCCTTTACGGTATAAAGGCGGCGTAACTATGGCACTAACTTATACGGCAATAGCAACAACTACTGTGGGTTCAGGTGGGGCTGCAAGCATCACCTTTTCAAGCATCCCTGGAACGTATACTGATTTGGTTGTTAAGGCTAGTGTTCGTTCTAACCAAGGAAACATTGCTAACAGTTTAACGATTCAATTTAATGGTTCAAGTGCAAATTTTACTTCTCGTTTTATTGAAGGAAGCGGCTCAACGGTTTCTTCTTTTACTTCAACAAACACTATTGGAAATGCTCAGGGTACTTCGTCAACATCTAAT
>Ga0315902_10001933_pt1 | contig 33008 bp, 32 predicted proteins | sample LakEriMetagenome_9_FD_203523 | JGI IMG/M metagenome (GOLD analysis project Ga0315902, IMG submission 203523) | Freshwater fungal communities from buoy surface, Lake Erie, Ohio, United States - Buoy 12 MA117 | ecosystem: Environmental > Aquatic > Freshwater > Lake > Lake biofilm | place: USA... | reverse complement strand
AGGTTTTTCATTTCCCGAATTCCCTCAGGGAAAGAGTCGAGCTCCATGCTTACAAGGTCTAATTTTATTATTTCTTCTGGATGAAGCATCGCCTCCTCAATGGATTCATAGATGGGAGTTGCTTGAGCATGAATAGAAACATTTAAACCTGTAAACAAAAGGATTAGGAAGCAGTGTATCTTCATTGCTATCGGGTATGATTAAAAATTCGCTTATAAGGCAGCATTCTAAGGTAAAAATTCTTTTTTTATGTTTTTTCCGAATCCTTTTTTGCTTTATCCTGCCCTCGAAGGATTTCTAGAATTTCACCTTGCATGGTTTCCATTTCCTTGATTTTTCGCTTTAAGTAGCGTATTTCTTTTTGCATTTTCTCGTCCTCCTCGGCATTTTCCTCTTGGTTGATTGATGCCATCTGATCCACAAAAATGGAGTTAATTAAAGAAAGTCCTAGGAAACTTCCTGTAAATACAATGGCCACGAAATATAGTTTGGTGAAGTAAACAAATGCAACAGATGAATTTTTTTGAATGTCCTCTACGATGTCCGAAAACCCATCCCCTGAAAAAACCTTAAATATGGTGAAAAAGGAGTCGAAGGCGTTTTTAAAATGCTCGGGAGCACTGCTTTTGAATAGCAGAACAGACATCAACGATACGATGGTGGAATAAATGACAAACGAGATAATGATAAAAATGACGGATTGCATGGCCCTAACAACCCGAGTAATGATGCGTTTGCTTTCCGGGATGTATTCTACGATGCGGATAATTTTAAAAATACGCAGGGCCCTTAACAAGGTGAAGCCAGCAAAAATCTCTAAGTCTTCGAAAAATAAAACACCCACGCTTGGTAAGGCAATGAGCACCGAGTAAAAGTCAATTCGGTTCCATCGATCCGAATGAAATGCCTTGAGTCTTGTGCCAAATGTTCTACCGTTAGTTGCTTGGATTTTAAAGGTGATTTCCAAGCAAAAATAGAGTGTGCATGCCACGTCTAGAAGGTCCATAACGTAGAAGTAGGCCGCGAATTGATCAAAGGTATGGAGGTAAATCACCCCGACATTCAGAAAAATTATCAGCAACACCAATTGTTCGTTAAAGACGATCGGCAACGGTTTCGAACCATCGTTTCGCTTTTTATCAAGGCTCATAAGCAACAGCGTTTCATTAACATGTGCTTCAAAGCTATGAATTTTGTTGAGGATTGGTAAAACTTGCTAGTTGTTTTAACGGTAGCACGCATTCAAACCGTAAAGGATTTATCGGGGTTCAACTGGGACAAGCTCGTTGCTTTTTGGTTGAAAGCAGGGGATTAGAAACAACCCAAATAACAACATGTCAAAAAACCAAACGTGTATAAGAAAGTAGGTGCCGAGGTGAAAGATGACCAGAAAAACGAGCACCCAAACGTCGTGTTTTTTGGTGAAAACGATTACAACTACTGCCAACTGGCACAGTGTTGCCAGCACGCCTAGCCAGAAGGACACACCTGAATGATTGACTAAATAGTCGGATAGGTTGTTTGGGAATTGGGCCGTTTGGTGAGCAATTAATTGGGAAAGGTGTTTTGGATCGAAATAATTCAGTCTTGCTAGTTTCCAAATTCCGGAACTTACATAAATGAATGCGAGGTATACGCGTGTCCAGTTAAAAAACCGTTCGTAGTTTGAGTTGCTCATAAACGGAATTACCCCAATAAACAGCACTATCAACTTGTGGCTATGGTTGATGTTAAAGGAATTGAAAACCAGGAAATACAACACTGCAAATAGAAAAAACAAGCGAGGTAACCATCTTCCACCGATGTTGAAGGCGCACGAAATGGTTATTATGAGCCAGGATAGATCCAAGGTGTACCCAACCCACGCGTTATGTTGAACCAGCGATGGAATTCCCGTAAAATGAACCAGCCAATAGGCCCAGTCCGCTCCTGGGTTGAACAATGGACATGCATACATACCCGAAAAGAGCAATCCGCAATTAAACCGATACAGCAGTAAGCCAGCACTGAGCATGAAAAACAACAGTTGTAACTGCTTTTTAGGTTCATCTGCAATTGAAAACATGCGCTGTTTTTTTACGGTGTTTTGTTGCTTCGACGGTTATACGGTACACCTGAAAAGGTCCTTTGAAACCTCTTTTCTTGAGGTAGAAGGCGATCCACTTGTGGAATTGTTTTTTGTTCCAAGGAGCGAGTAGCTTGTTTTGAGCCCAACCGCGCGTGCTTGGATCCGAAAATCTTTTTTGAATCAAGTCATCCATGCCCTTGTTTTCTCCTTTTTCGGAAACATAAAAATCTGCAAAGTGCAATTGATTTTGTACAAATTCGTCGGTTAATGCCAGCAATTCAAGTACCCGACCACCTTGTCTGATTTCAAAATAAACGGCCTGCTCAGGGGCTTTTTCTGAAAAAAAACCAAACAGGAAAAAGGGAAAGTATTCCACCTGGTGCAGGGTGAAAAAAACCTGTAGCATGATGAAAACACCCAATCCAACAGTCAACAACTTATTGACTAGTGCTTGTCTCATGGTGCCTTTGGGCCGATGTATTCCAGGCAAGGATTGGTACCTGTATAGCATTTGTGTTGACGCACAAAGCTTACAACCGAGTCACGGGAAATGTGGAAACTAAAATCAATGGAATTTCTCCATGTTTCAAAGCAAGTCGCATCCTTTACCTTGTAAAGTTGAGCATCGTATGCGCTGTATTTTTTCATGAAGGAGCTGCTTTCCATCCATTTATCCAATAGGACGAGGCTATAGGTGCCAGGAGCGAGGTTAACGTTACATACTCCCTCTTCGTCTAAATGCAAAAGAGTGGGTTCATGTATGGAATCGGAAAAGGTTTCTCCTGAAATCAATCCAAACACTTCGCCAGTCACCGCTTCATCTGTTCCATTGACTTGTTCTGGCGTGGGAAAGGCTCCTCCACAATGGGGTTTATGGTCGATTACGTTCAACCGAATGTGGTAAGAATCTTGCGTGGAGGCGCATCCCGAAATCAATAGGATTCCCAGCAGCAGGGTTGAAACACTTCCTTTCAACGACTTGACTTTTTCCATCGTTCAAATGTAGGGAAATAATTTAAGCTCCGTTTTATCGATGGACTTTCGTGTGCCCAATCCGCAGAAAATGATGTACATTTGAATTAAAATTAGAAAGAGAAACAGATGTCAACAACAGCAACAGCATTCGATGTAAGCGAAATTTTAGCCGAATTAGGCATAGAAGCCAACAATAATGGTGCTTCCACAGGTGGGAAGTGGTTCAAAACCAGGGGAGAAAAAATAGATTCCATTTCACCTGTTGATGGTCAACTGATTGCCTCTGTAAATTCCGCTACGGAAGCAGATTACGAAGCGATTATCCTCAAAGCACAAGAAGCATTTACCCAATGGCGTATGGTGCCGGCACCCAAAAGGGGAGAGGTTGTACGTCAGTTGGCAGAACGACTTCGTCACTACAAGGAGCCACTGGGAAAGCTTGTTTCTTACGAAATGGGTAAATCCCTGCAAGAAGGCTTGGGAGAGGTACAAGAAATGATTGACATTTGTGATTTTGCCGTGGGCCTTTCGCGTCAATTATATGGATTGACGATGCATTCCGAACGTCCCGGACACCGGATGTATGAGCAATACCATCCACTTGGTATCGTAGGCATCATTTCCGCTTTCAATTTTCCTGTTGCAGTTTGGAACTGGAATACTGCCTTGGCCTGGGTTTGTGGCGATGTATGTGTGTGGAAACCATCCGAAAAAACACCGATTACTGCAATGGCATGTCAGCAAATCACGAAAGAAGTGTTTGATGCGAACGATGTGCCCGAAGGGGTTTCAAGCCTCATTATCGGTGGTTCCGAATTGGGGAAACTGATGGCTGAAGACACACGCGTTCCGCTCATTTCGGCTACTGGTTCGACGCGGATGGGGAAATCAGTGGGTGCCTCTGTAGGTGCTCGCTTGGGTAAGTCCCTTTTAGAACTTGGTGGCAACAATGCCATCATAATAACCCCTTCTGCTGACCTGAAAATGGTTATTCCAGGAGCTGTATTTGGTGCTGTAGGTACCGCTGGACAACGTTGTACCACCACACGACGCATCATTATCCATGAGTCGGTTTACGGTCAAGTGAAAGAAGCGTTGGTCAATGCCTATAAACAAATCCGCATTGGAAATCCACTCGACGAAAATAACCACGTCGGACCGCTTATTGATAAAGCTGCGGTAGATATGTACCTTCATGCACTCACTGAGGCTCAGAAAGAGGGAGGAAAAATACTCGTTGAAGGGGGCGTTTTGGAAGGTAATGGGTACGAATCCGGATGTTACGTGAATCCGGCGATTGTGGAAGCGGAAAACCATTTTCAGATCGTGCAGCATGAGACTTTCGCACCTATTCTCTATATCATGAAATACAGCGGTGGCATCGATGAAGCTATCCGTATCCAGAATGGGGTTCCTCAGGGCCTTTCTTCAGCGGTCATGACCAACAACTTGCGTGAGGCGGAAGCATTCTTGTCACAAGCAGGTTCCGATTGCGGTATTGCTAACGTTAACATAGGTACTTCGGGTGCTGAAATCGGTGGCGCATTCGGTGGAGAAAAGGAAACCGGCGGTGGACGTGAATCAGGCTCCGACGCATGGAAAATTTACATGCGCCGTCAAACCAACACCATCAATTATTCCGATAGTTTGCCGTTGGCTCAAGGAATAAAATTTGAACTCTAACTAAATTCGATTAATATGAACCAGCTATTTTTTAAGTTTGCTTTACCATTCATTGTAATTACCATTGCATTGTCTTCTTGTTCTTCGGCACCGGATAAAAATGAAAACGACAACAAGAGCAACGATACAAAAAATGTAAAGGAAGAGAAGTCATTGCCACCAGAGGCGAAAAAGGTGAGTAAAACCAAGGATGAAGTACTTGCCCTCGTCAAAGACTACATTAAAAAGAACAAAAGAAAACTGAGTATTGAGGGAGAAATTGAAGAATACCTATGTGTTTCCGGAGATTACAGCGGAGATGAACTCAATGATTTTTTTGTAACCGTGGTTTATTATCCTGGAGGTGATTTCTTGTACAGGGAATATTTCTTCTATTCATCGGAAAAGGAAGAGGTTAATGTGTTGAAAATTGGCAAGACCCTGGACAAAAGCGTTCATGAAAACATTAACAGCATCAACGTACAGCGCATCGAAAAAGGTAAGATTGTCGGGAAAGCATTCCTAATGATGGCTTTCAACGTTGAAGAGGAGTTTACTGCTGACATACCTTGTACCTTCACCATTGAAAACAACAAAATCCTCATAGACAAGACACACAGCAAGGCATTTAATAGAGCTAACAAACGCATATTGACTCAATTTCAGGAACGTCAAGCAGAATTGGAGTCCATACAAGATATGGAACAGGAAGAGCCTGGGGCTGAATAAAACGAAAGATAAATGCGTACGGATTGGAAATTAACGCTGGCTATTGCCTGTTTGCTTTTAATGAGGACAAATGCTCAAGAAATCAATCCTTGGGCAGATACAGCCAAACTCAACCGTGTGCAACAGGTTATCATTGAGCCCATGTTTGGGTTTCCGGCAGTTGGAAATTACCTTTTGAACAAGGGCAATTTGGACCAAGGCAATGCGTTAATCGCTTACGATAAAAAAGGACTTCCTTTTCAATTGGGCGCGCGCTTCGAATACATGGCCAAACACCGTTTTGGTATTGCGCTTGAAACCAATTACGAACGAACTGGATATGAACGCTCATACTATGAAACCGATCCTCTGACCGGAATATTGGATACGAATTCAATCACCCAGGCCAGCTGGGTGGAGGGTCGTGCACGTTTTGTGCTTCGTTTTCAGTACCATTTTGTGCAACGTGAAAGACTTGATATGTACGCAGGGCTGGGAGGAGGTTATGTCCTTATCAATGCAAACGGGACATCCAATAACCTTCCTGATCCTGCCGTAGAACCCACCGGAATCAAGGAGCTTTACCTGGAAAGGCTTTCTGAGCCGATTGCCGCACGCTTGTTTCTTGGCTGCCGTTTCCATGTTTCAGATCACTTTGGACTCAGCACTGAAGTTGGTATCGGTTCAGGAAGCGCTATACAGCTGGGTTTCTTTTTCCGAATGAACTGAGTCGGTTTTCTAGACAATGAAAGGTGAATTTGTAACGTTGTTGAATACCGATGGCTTGGTGCGTTATTGTCCTAATTGGCTGACTGATGAGGAATCAAATAACCTGTTCCAAACACTTGCTCATTCCATAGAATGGAAACATGAGGAAGTCGTTTTTTTTGGAAAAAAACATGTTTTACCTCGCTTAGTTGCTTGGTATGGCGCGCAACCGTTTCAATACACGTATTCGGGAAATACCTGGAACGCTCAAGCTTGGACAGATGAATTACAATGGCTAAAGGATAAATTGGAGAATGAAACCGGTGAAATGTTCAATTCCTGCCTATTGAATTTCTACCATAACGGTTCGGAATCCATGGGTTGGCACAGCGATAATGAAAAGTCACTGGTTCAACACGCCCCCATCGCTTCTATCAGTTTAGGTGCAGCGCGTACGTTTCAATTCAAACATCGGACGAATAAGGGTAAAGTTGCTATTGAACTGGAAAATGGCAGTTTATTGTTGATGGAGAAAGAAACGCAAGACTGTTGGCTTCACGCCCTTCCGAAACGGTTAAAGGTGACAGAACCCCGAATAAACTTGACGTTTCGTAAGATGAGGTAAGTTAATGGTGCTCATTGAGCAACAACGAAATGTCATGAATGAGTTTGTCAACCTCTTTTGGAGAGGTACCATCGTAGTACCCGCGAATGCGCATATGCTGATCCACCAGAACAAAATTATTGGTATGAATGAAATCGCTGCCAACATCGCCTTGGTTCTCGGCTTCAGCAGGTTTGAGTAGAAAAAAAGAGGTTCGGGCGAGCCTGTATAATGCTTTTTTACTCCCGGTTAAAAAATGCCATTGGTCCTTATTTGCCTCATGCATGGTTGCATAAGTGGCAAGTGCTTTTGGTGTGTCTGCCTCCGGATCAACGGTAAAACTCAAGATTTCCACCTTCGTATTTCCAGAAAATGCTTTTTGGACGCGTGTCATTTGACCGTTCATCACCGGGCAAATCGTTTTGCAGGTGGTGAAAAAATACTCTGCAACGAACACTTTTCCTTCCACTTGTTTATGGGTAAACGTTTTTCCATTCTGGTCCAAAAAGGAAAACGGACCAATTCGATGACCATTTCCAAGCCGAAGTAACTCCGGGTCAACCATTTCTTCAGGTACATCCACTGGATTTACAACGGGAAGCTCTTCCTTTTCTTCTGGTTTAATCATGTAATAGGTGAAAGCAATACCGATCACTGAAAAACCAATTAGAAAAATCAACCGTTGTCTCATTCCTATGATTCCTTTTTGGCAGGTTTATGGTTGCTATTCTTCTTGAAAGGAGGTTTTCGCTTTTTCTTTGGTTTTGCTTGCACCACAAAAGGAGGACCTTCACCAAGTGTCTCGGGTAATTTCAGTCGGGGAATTTCCATTTCAATTAAGCGTTCAATTGCTACGAGTTTCCGCATATCTTTTTCGTTTACCAACGTTATCGCTTCGCCCTTGGTATTCGCACGGGCGGTTCGTCCAACCCGGTGTACGTAATCCTCTGCATCAAAGGGGGTATCGAAATTGATGACGAGGTTGATCTCTTTGATGTCGATGCCACGGCTCATGACATCGGTTGCCACCACGATGCGAATGCGTTTGGAGCGGAATCCGCGCAACAATTCTTCCCTTTGTTCTTGCTCAAGGTTGGAGGAAATTCCTCGAGATGGAAAGCCCTGTCTGCGCAAGCCATGGACAATTTCGTTCACTTTGCTCTTGGAACTGGTAAAAATGATGATGCTGGAGTAATGTTCCCGCTCTTTCAGCAGGTTGGCGATCAACGGTACTTTTTGTTGGTCATAGGTGAAGAAAACAGACTGTGAAACGCCTTCTGCAGGTTTGGAAACCGACAAAGTGACCTCTTCCGGATCCTGTTGAATACGTTTGGCAAGTTCCCTTATTTTTGGTGGCATGGTGGCACTAAACAAGAGTGTCTGACGTTGGGTTGGAAGTTTTGATATGATTTGCATCAGGTCATCTGAAAAACCCATGTCCAACATTTTATCGGCTTCGTCCAGTACCAAAAATTTCAATTTCGAGAAATCCACATATCCCTGCGCTATGTGCGAGAGTAGTTTTCCTGGTGTGGCCACAATGATATCGCGACCTTCCACTAATGCTTCTTTTTGTTCGTTCCAATCTTTACCGCTTCCTCCGCCATAAATGGCCATCGAACCTAAGGAAACAAAATAACCTAACCCTTGAATTTCCTGGTCAATTTGTACCGCGAGTTCACGGGTAGGGACGATTATCAAGGTGGCGATGGAATTGTCTTCTTTTTGTTCCAGCATGTGCAGCATCGGAAGGATAAACGCAGCGGTTTTTCCTGTACCGGTTTGCGCACAGGCAATGATGTCTTTCTGGTTCAAAATGGCAGGAATGGCAAATTGTTGGATGGCGGTGGGTTCCTTAAAACCCATGTAGTCGATGGCGCTCAGAACAGATTCACACAGATTTAGGTCGCGAAAGGTCATATCTACGAATTTACGCAAATCCGCAATGGTTTCCGGTCTTTTTGTGCGCGTTTTTTCTGAAATTTACACGGAATGATTGATACGGATAAGTTGATTGAAATGGCGTCCCAAACCAGTGGTTGGGAATGGCTTGCGGTGTTTACGGCTTTGTTATATGTCGTATTTGCTTCATTCCGATGGGTTATTGCTTGGCCGATTGGCGCTGTGAGTTCGCTTATCTATGCTTATATCTTTTTTGGAAATCGGTTGTTTCTTGAAACAGGATTACAAGTTTTTTATGTCGTGCTCGCCTTTTACGGCTGGTTCTCTTGGTCAAAACCGACGGAACGTTCCAAGAACATTCGCACATTACCTTTGGAAAAACACATTCTGTTAATTGGCTTTTGTTTGGGTAGTTGGTTACTTATAGCCTATGTATTTGATCAATTCACTTCTCAGAACAGTCCTTATGGCGACGCGTTTGTAACGGTTTTTTCGTTGGCTGCTACATGGATGACGGCACGTAAATACTTGGCAAATTGGACGTACTGGATTGTAATAGATGCCGTCGCGGCTAGTTTGTTTTACAGCAATGGCCTTGTGCTATCTACATTGCTTTATTTAATGTATGCATTGGTGGCAATTTTTGGGTATTTCACATGGAAGAGACATCTAACCACCTAAAAGGCATTCGCCTAGCTGTAACGGGACCCGAATCCAGTGGTAAAACAACGCTGGCGACTGCTGTAAGTAACTTTTATAACGGTAAATTTGTGCCTGAGTATGCCCGCGAATACCTTCATGCGTTAGGGCGAGGTTACCAACAATGCGATTTACCCAAAATAGCTCAAAAACAATTTGATTTGAATAATGCTGACGTTTCATTTCCATTGGTGATTTGCGATACGGAAATGACGGTCATGCGCATTTGGCATCGGTACAAGTTCAACATGAACGATAAGTTGATAGATGGTCTTTTTCAGATTCAATCTTTTGATCACCTCTTTTTGTGCATGCCCGATATACCCTGGGAGCCTGATTCGTTAAGGGAGCATCCCGGCGAGCGTGAGCTTCTTTTTGAACTTTATCTAAAGGAATTGCAACATCAGGCGATATCCTTTAGTGTTGTCTGCGGAACGCTGGAACAACGGATGTTACAAGTAAAACAGGTTGTAGACAGATTGGTCCGTTAGCGTCATTCATCCTCCCAATCGGTGAAGAAATCTTCTATTTCTCTGCGGTCTTTTTTAGTGGGTTTTCCCGTCCCCCATTGGCGGTAAACGGCTTGGGCGGAAACGTATGCTTTTAATTTTTCGCGCTCCTCTTCTGTGGTAATGTCTAGTAGGTAGTCGTTTACAAGTTTAGCACCGACTCGTTTATCGAGTAATTGAAGCACCTTGTAGGAAAAAGTTGCGTTGTGCTTGGTAACCTGAATGCGGTCACCGATTTGAGGTGTTCGGGAGGGCTTGATGGCTTGCTCATTCACTCGGATTCTTCCTTTGTTCAATGCTTCCGTTGCTTGTGAGCGCGTTTTGGATAAACGAACGGCCCAAAGGTATTTATCCCATCTCAAGCTCATATTTAAGCTTTTTAGGAAGCGAATCATAAACAAGCGTGTAGGATGCGCTGATTAATTCTTGAAGGAGTGAATCTGGTACATCTTCGTTTACATTTACGGTAATCCAGTGTTTTTTATTCATGTGGTAGCCTGGAGAAATTCCAGCGTATTGCTCCCTTAATTCAATGGCTTTTCCCGGATCACATTTGAGGTTGATGCTGGTAAAATTGTCCACATCGGCAAGGGCGAACATTTTGCCACCAACCTTCATGACGAGGGTTTTATCATCAAAAGGAAAGGTTTCACTTACGAAAGGCTTCTGCAAGCAAAAGTCGATGAAGCGATTAAATTCCACTTATAGGGATTAGTGAACGGCAGGAGCTTCGTCGTAACGACCAAGGTTGCGTAACATTTTTCCATGCTCTATGAGCGCTCTTATAAAGGTTTTGTTGGAATGATAGGGCAAATTAAACTCTTTGGCCGTTTCCTCCACAATTTTAGAGAGCTTGGGATAATGCACGTGGCAAATGTTTGGGAACAGGTGATGTTCCACTTGAAAATTCAATCCACCCACAAACCATGAAAAGAACTTAGCTTCAGGTGCAAAATTAGCCGTTGTAAACAACTGATTCACCGCCCAATCTGCTTGAATGTTACCCGACTCATCCGGAACTGAATAAGTAGAGGTTGGAACTACGTGAGCAGGTTGGAAGATGCAACCAAGGGTAAATCCGGCGATGAACTCCATCAACAAGAACCCTAAGACGCTCACCCACCAAGAAACAGGACAAAGCCAAATAGGGAGGGCGATCATAACGAAAGAAAAGACCAACTTAGAAACGATAATAATGGCTAGATGCGTACCGAAACGAATTTGCTGGGTTTCGATCAAGCCTTTTTCTCGGTAGCGTAAGGCTTGTTTGTAGTCTTTGGTTAAGAACCACATGAGGGTCATTAGGCCATAGAAAAACCAAGCGTAGAAATGTTGGAATCGGTGGAGAGATCTCCTTTTTTCGTGGGGTGAAAAGCGCATCACCGCACCCGGGTTGATGTCTTCATCAATGCCGCTTACATTTGTGTAGGTGTGGTGTAAAATATTGTGCTGAATGCGCCAATTGACGTCGCTTCCTCCTAAAAGGAAAATCACATAACCCACAAATTGGTTCACTTTCTTGTTGGAGGAGTAAGCCCCGTGGTTGGCATCGTGCATGACAGATAGGCCTAAACCCGCCATTCCAAAACCCATCAGTGTCCACATTAAAATGGTTTGCCAATTGGATTCTACAATGGTAAGGTTCAAAACAAGTGGGGTGATGTATAAGGTGAGCATGAACAACGTCTTAATGACCATGTTCGCGTTTCCATGTTTGGAAATGTTGTTTGTTTTGAAATAGGTATTAACCCGTTTCTTGAGTTCCGTGTAAAATGCCGCGTTATGGTTTTTTTCGAAACGTATGGGAGTAAAATTCATTTTATTGGTTCTAATAGTACTTTGTAAATTTACGGTTAAAATTGACCTGCACCATCAAATTACTTTTAATTAACGCGTATCGTGTATTAATTGTTTGATTTCGAGTTGCATTTGCTATAAAACAGAGGTGATGTCAACGCATTTTCTGAAAAAAGGTGGTCATGAGTTCAGCACATTCTTTTTCGAGCACACCATTAATCACAAGTGTTTTTGGGTGGTACAATTGGTTTTGAAAGCGACCCGCTCCTCGTTTTTCATCTCGTGCGCCAAACACCACTTTATCAATTTGCGACCAGTAGAGTGCTCCGGCGCACATGGTGCAGGGTTCGATCGTTACGTACAAGGTACAACCTCGCAAGTATTTTCCGCCAAGGAATTCAGCCGCTGCGGTAATTGCCAGGATTTCTGCATGCGCGGTAACGTCGTTAAGCCGCTCGGTTGTATTGTGCGTCCGTGCAATGATCTGATGGTTGGCAACCACGACCGCTCCGACGGGCACTTCATCGTTTTCACTAGCTTTTTGAGCCTCTTGAAGTGCTTGCCGCATGAAATATTCGTCGTTGAAAGGGGTGATCATAGGCCAAAAATATGGGAAACTTGTGGATATGCAAAAAATCCCCCGAAGTTCTCGGAGGATTTTTGTGTTGAAATATGCAATGCTTTTATTTGAAAATTAAAATCACATAATAGAAGAGTGCTGCCAACAAGCCACTCACCGGAATCGTTAGGATCCAGGCCCAAAGCAGGTTGATCGTCACGCCCCAACGCACGGCTGAAAGCCTTTTGGTGGCGCCAACCCCGATGATGGACCCAGTAATGGTATGTGTTGTAGAAACAGGAATGCCCATTTGGCTCACGGTAAATAAGGTCAACGCCCCAGCTGTTTCGGCGCAAACGCCTTCAAGAGGGGTTACTTTGGTGATTTTGGTCCCCATTGTTTTAACGATTTTCCAACCGCCAAACAAGGTGCCGATGCCAATCATCAAGTAGCAACCAAAGGATATCCAAAACGGCATGGTGTCTGAATTGACCTTGGTTTTGATTTTAAATCCTTCTTTGAGTTCTTTTTCTTTGATGCAGCTGACAAACATACCGGCTTTTTTGTATTTAGGATTCAATTCCTTGTCTTTAAAGATCAACTCCTTGGTTTCAGAATCATAAATATTATCGCCTTTGGTATAAATATGTAATTTTTCAAGGGCCTCGTCGGCTTGTTTAAAATCTTTTAAGGTCGAAGCATTCGAATATTTCGGATTCAGCTTTTCCTCGTGAAAAATAACTTCTTGGCTCGACATATCGATGATGTCGTCACCACTGGCATAAAACGATACACTGTCGATCTGACCGAATTCCGGTTTGAATTTTTCTGTCTTTCCTTTATCGTTGGTGTGCTCGATTTGAATGACTTCAGATATCTTTAAGTACGGATTGATTTTATCCTCTGCTCCTGCTTCCCGCTGCATGTTTCCATACACCATTAGTGCCGCACATATAATTCCCATTACTTTCTGAGAATCCGCACCACCATGACCGAGTGAAAAAGCAGCGGAGGAAAGCAACTGCAAGCGCTTATACATGTTGGATTCTTTCATGGCGGTCTGGCTTTTTCCATGTACCAGCATGTAATAGACGTAGGCAAGGACAAACAGAATCATCATTCCAACGACGATGTACATCATCTCTTTTTTCATGTCCATGTATTCCACCATATAATCGGTAAGGAAATAGAACACCACTGTTGCGCCCACAATCAAGAAAAACTTGAGTAAGAAACGCCTACTTATAGTTACCAAGGCAATTATAAAAGCTATAATACCACCGATGATGGGTGCCAAAAAGATGAAAAGGGTTACTTTCAATATTTCCCCTGAGGCAATCACGTCAAATCCAGCATGCGCAACAGCAGCTCCGGCAAAACCACCGATGAGGGTGTGTGAAGAGGAAGAAGGAATTCCCAACCACCAAGTGAACAAGTTCCAAACGGTTGCAGCCAACAAGCCGGCCAATATGACCCATAAGTCAATGGCACTGCTGTCCACTGTTTTAGCGACGGTATTTCCGACGCTCATGTCAAATACCCAGAAAGCTGCCACATTGAAAACGGCTGCCCATACGACTGCTTGAAAAGGTGTTAACACCTTGGTAGACACCACGGTGGCAATCGAATTGGCCGCGTCATGAAACCCGTTGACCAGGTCAAAGAGCAGGGCAATGACGATAACGACAAGTAATAAATTCAACATAACTAAAGGAAGTAAGGGGAGTTATTAAGCGTATTTAACCACAATCGATTCAATCACGTTTCCGGCATCTTCGCATTTGTCGGTAACGGTTTCGAGTGTTTGATAGATTTCGCGTTTTTTGATGAGTGTTTTAGCGTCCACATCTGAATCAAACAGGCGTTCAATGCTAAGGTCGAAAATTTCATCGGCCATGTTCTCAACGCTGTTGATTTTAACCACACATTCGACCACCTTTTGAGTGTTTTTAAGGTTGCGCAATTCTAGCACTGCTGAATTCACCGCCAACACCGCCTGAAGAATGGCGTCTGCTGCTTTTTGAATCCCAGAATCTTCCGTTGGATCGATTTTATAGAAATTGACTTTCTTTCCTGCGGCATACATGAAATCAGCAATGTCATCCAATGCAGTTGCCAAGCTGTGTATATCTTCTCGGTCAAAAGGAGTAATGAAGTTTTTTCCAAGTTCCACAAAAATTTCGTGAGTCAATAAATCGTTTTTGTGCTCGAGGTCTTCCATTTGCTTAATGATCGAAGCACGCTTGTTAAAGTCAGCTTCGTTTACTACACCAACAAGGTGGTTAGCTAATTTTTCAAGGTTTGCACTCGCGTTTTCAAAAAGGTTGTAAAACACTTTGTCTTGCGGAATGAAGAATTTTAGTAATTCGGATGCCATAACAGTTTAGATTTTTGGTAAATGTATGCGATATGATTTTTTTTCAGTGCGACGAAATGCTTTGTTAACGTAAACATAACGTTGCGTACAATGTAAATACAAAGTAGACTAGACAGCGGCAACAAAATTCAACAGAAAGCAATATTTATTAAGATTTTGAAATTCACCTAATGTTAACATACTGTGAAGAGTGTTATTTGATTGCGTACCCTTTTCACCTAAAATACATCCATATTTCGTACTTGTTGACAACAGTCATTCGTTGAAATGTTACCAAAAGGTTACTCAGGTTACCCTTAGTTTAAATATATATCAACCCTGTATTAATTTAATATGAACACATTTACATTTGCCCCGAACAAAAGAAAAAATCGGAATGAAAAGAGGAATATTTTTATTGGCTGTAATCTGCATTCAAAACTCGGTAATGGCCCAATCGGATTCGGTTAAGATAAAATCCAAAGAGGAACCAAAATCAAGTGCTTGGTATGAGAATTTTCAAATCCGCGGCTACCTGCAAGCAAGGTACAACCGGTTGCTTGAGACAAATCCAGATTTAGAATGTGAGCAGTGTGATAGGTCTTGGGGCGACGACGGCGGGTTTTTCATTCGTAGGGCACGAATCATATTTTTCGGTCAAATATCCAAACGAGTATACCTTTACATACAACCCGATTTCGCTTCTTCGGCAGGAACCACAGGACATATTGCGCAACTACGGGATGCGTATTTTGATGTGGGACTTGATAAAAACAATGAGTTCCGTATTCGCCTTGGACAAAGCAAGGTGCCTTATGGTTTTGAAAACATGCAGTCTAGCCAAAACCGACTACCCCTTGATCGTAACGATGCCCTTAACAGTGCGGTAACGAACGAGCGTGACCTTGGTGCTTTTTTCTATTGGGCACCCAAAAAAACGCGGTCACTCTTCTCTTCGTTAGTGAAGGAGGGTTTGAAAGGATCAGGTGATTATGGTGTTTTTGCCTTTGGGGCCTACAATGGTCAAACAGCAAATCAAACTGAGCGAAATGACAACCTTCACGTCGTAGGACGATTGAGTTATCCTTTTCAGATTAAAAATCAGGTCATTGAACCGGGGATACAAGCATATACAGGGACGTTCACATTACTAAACACCTCTTCAGGGGTTAAAAAAGCAGAAAACAGTGAGTACCTTGACCAACGACTTGCAGCTACGTTTGTCTTATATCCAAAACCCTTCGGGATTCAAGCAGAATATAACATCGGAAAAGGGCCAGAGTTCAATAAGTTTACGGATTCAATTGAAGTGCAAAACTTGCAAGGTGGCTACATAACCCTTTCTTACCTGCTTAAATTGGACAAACAAACGCTCATTCCTTTTGCACGTGCTCAATATTACGATGGAGGAAAAAAACACGAACTAGACGCAAGGAGTTATAAAGTGAATGAATACGAAATAGGCCTTGAATGGCAGCCACATAAATCGTTTGAGTTGGTTGCGATGTACACCTTTTCGTACAGAAGATTTGAAGACTTTGCCAAACAGGAGAATTTTCAACAAGGCCGCTTATTGCGCTTGCAGGCACAGATCAATTTTTAACTTAGAAAATAATATTGTACATTGAGGGAGCTTTTGGCTCCCTTTTTATGTTTCGGCTACTACTTATAACCCATTCTCTTGCAGTCGTTTACTTCGTAAATGCGCAATATCCCGATTCCATTCGGCTCAATGACCTGCGTATACTTGCCTCACACAATAGCTACAAGGCCAAGCCCGATCAACGCGTTTTGCATTTTCTCTCGCGATTTAAAAAACGATTAGGGAACGACCTCAATCCCATTCAACTCGATTACGGACACGAAACGCTTGAAAATCAATTGAATGTTCACGGCATATTGGGATTTGAACTCGATGTGTGTCCCGATCCAAAAGGTGGACGTTATGTTCGCCGAAGGTTGAATGCTTTTGTTCCTGGGATTCGACAGAAATCTAAGGTCAAAGCCTTGAAAAAACCAGGGTTTAAACTGCTGCATATCGCCGATGTGGACTATGAAACGAATTACACCACCTTCAAAGAAGCGCTTGTTGCACTTCACAACTGGTCCGAGCAGCATCCTAGGCACTTGCCCTTGTTCGTTAATATTGAAATTAAACGAGACGCGCCCGGGAACCATTCCAAAACACTGCGCTTTTTAGGCTTCCGAAAAGCATTAACAGTAGATTCATTCGACTTAAAGGCACTTGACGATGAAATCCTTTCGGTATTCCCGGTTTCCGACAATCGCTTGTTTGCCCCAATCAATCTGCAAGAAGGTTTTTCTTCAGTGAACGAACGGCTCAAAACAATTGGTTGGCCACCCCTCAATGAATGCCTTGGAAAAGTATTTTTTATCCTGGATGGCGACATTGAACAGCGGTACACCAATGACTTGACGAAAGGCATTTCTCGGCCCATGTTTGTATATGGCGAACCCAATGCACCTGCGACCGCATTTGTCATTAAAAACGATCCGATAGGAAAGGAAGAGGAAATTCGCTCACTTACAGAATTGTATATGGTACGCACCCGTTCGGATGCGGGAACACTAGAAGCCCGAGCCAACGATTACAGCCGTTGGGATGCCTGCATTCACAGCCAAGCACAGATCATCTCCACCGATTATTACCGTCCTGATCCAGCCATTGGTTCGTTTTACGTTCAGCTGAGCCACCACCTCGATCCTTATATGAACCAAGTTTTTTTGCGTGAGAAATGACGAACGAAAATCCGGTCATAGCGTTTACCTTTAGGCTGCGCGTAAAAGCTTTCTTCCGCCAACTTTTTTGGTGGGGCGCCGGTCTGCTTGCACCTTTTCAACCCGTGTCGAGGTACAGAAAATGGTCCGAACGTGCGCTTCAACAACGAGGGATTCACCGACAAGTCTTGGAGGCCGACGGGTTTCATATCGTCTACTGGAAAGGTGGGAAGGGTCCGGTATTGTTGATGCTTCACGGATTTAACAACGATGCTGTGTTAACTTACCACGTGGAAATGAGAGCGTTTTGCAAGCATTACACGGTAGTTGTGCCAGATTTGCTTTGGTTCGGTGAGAGTTTTTCGAATCATGAACCAAACGTGCAAACACAACGACTTGCCATCGAAGCATTATTGCGATCACTGAAGGTTTCAGATTTCAGCCTTTTAGGACAAAGTTATGGAGGTTTTTTGGCGTTGGACCTCGTATGCAGCAACCCCGAACTCCGCATCGATAAAGTCTGTTTCGCTAATTGTCCGGGACCTGTATTCGATAAATTGTTGGTTAAAAAGGTATGTCAGCGGTTTTTGGTCAACCAACTCCATGAATTGTTTGTTATTGAAGACCACCGAACTCTTCAGCGCCTGCTGGATTTGGTGAGCATGTTCGATACCCGTATTCCAAATAAAATGCTTCAGCAGATGTTCGTAAATACAAGTCCCGAAATGCGAATGAAGCATCGGGCATTGATGAATGATTTGCTCCATCGGGAAGTCGACCCAAGTGTTCTTGATAGGTTAAATGGCATGGATTGTTGTGTTGTCATGGGTGCGCACGACGAATTGTTTTTCCTTTCGGAAGGAGAAAAGTTTGCCAAGGCAATCAATGCTGAATTGCTGGTGCTACCTCATTCTGGACATGCTCCTCAGTTCGATGACCGGAGCAGTTTTGTTAGAACGTTAAAGGTTTTTTTTTGTGACTGAGCTTTAAATTTGTTGAAATAAATACCCACTGTTATTTTTTTAAGAACTTGAATATATACCAAGAAACACCAATTATCGTTAATATAATTCCAACCCAAAAGTAGATGATTCGTGTAGAATCGTAGTCAGAAATGGACTCCTCTTTGTTTAAAAAGTAGGTTTTGCCCTTTTTTATTTCATAAACCGGGATTTCTTTTTCATGCATATCCAATAATTCTTTTGGAATTGATAAGCTTATTGTATCACCTTTTCTTACTTGTTTTTCGAAGGATTCTTTTTTAAATGAGCCTCTGTTGTAGTCCAGAACTTGAAAGATATTGGCTCTGTTCTTAAGTTGAATATTAAATGTTGACATTAAAGTATGGTCGGAATTGTCGATGAATTTATAGTGCTTAACAACGCCTTCTACCACTATTAGGTCTGAAACTTTATAATTTGTTATTGAAAAATAAAAAATAAATGCTATTATTCCACAGAATAAACTTACGAAAAACCATGTCTGTGGTTCTTTTAGCGTATCAGATTTATCGTATCCCATTGTTTTTTGATTAATTAAGTAGTAATAGGTTGAAATAAATGTTCAAGGGGTAAATATAGAAATTAAGGAAGGAAATTGTATAAAAGAGTTGTTTTACATTGCTGCAGCTGCGTATTTTTTGCTTTTGGATAGGTTGGTTAAAAATTTATTGAAAAATTAATACCGCCAACTTCCAATCAACGGAGCGAATGCCCATTTTTACGTCATGAACACCGTCAACCGAGAATTAAGCTGGCTTTCTTTCAATGAACGCGTTTTACAGGAGGCCATGGATCCCAATGTGCCGCTTATCGAACGTATTCGTTTTTTGGGAATATACTCCAACAATATGGACGAATTCTACCGGGTGCGGGTGGCATACGTTCGAAGAAAAATGCTGCTCGGAAAGGTGAAAATCAAAGGATTCAAAGGTTCAGCCGAAGATTTGTACAAGGCCATTCGGAAAGAAGTTATCAAGCAACAAGGAATCTTTGAGAAAACATATGCAGAGATCCTCGAATTGCTCAGGTCCGAGCGCATTCATGTGGTAAACGAGGCCGAGTTTTCCCCTGAAGACCAGGATTACCTGAAGGATATGTTCAACCGAAACGTACGCCATGAGGTTTTCCCTATCCTCATCGATTCCAAACGTCCGTTCCCAACCCTCCGAGACGATGCCATTTACTTGGCGGTTTCATTGACGGATCAACAAGATAAAAAACGCTTTGCGCTCATTCAACTTCCCTTTAAGCAACCTCGTTTTTTTCGACTCGATAAGGAAGATCACAGCCTTGTAATTCTTCTAGATGACCTCATTCGTTTGAATTTGTCCTCGATTTTCAGCGTGTTTGAACCGAAAATAATTAATGCGTATACCTTTAAATTTACACGCGACGCAGAACTCGACATCGACGACGACTTGTCGGTCAATTTCATGCAAAAGATTAAAAAAAGCGTGCAACTCCGCAAAGTTGGCGACCCACTTCGCTTGGTGTACGATAGCACCATGCCGAAAGACCTGCTGAAAATTGTTACCCATGCACTTGGAATGAGCAGTGGGCTGAACACGATTCCAGGAGGCCGATACCACAATTTCAAGGATTTTATGTCTTTTCCCTTCGGTGATCGAAAGGACTTGCAATACGTGCCGCAACCGCCCAATTTTCATCCTTTACTCAAAGACCAAAAGCGATTACTGCCCGCAATTGAACGAAAAGACATCCTTTTGCATTTTCCTTATCAGCGCTTCGAGCATATTGTCGATATCCTACGTGAGGCAGCGCTAGATCCAAAGGTGAGGGCCATTCGTATCAACATTTACCGCCTAGCGAAAAATTCCAATGTGGTCAATGCATTGATTTCAGCAGCATACAATGGAAAGGAGGTAACCGTCGTACTCGAATTGCAAGCCCGCTTCGACGAGGAGAACAACCTCCATTGGGCGGATTTGCTCAAAGAAAGTGGGGTGCGGGTTATTTTGGGCGTTCCGCATTTGAAGGTGCATTCCAAGCTGATGCAGATCGAACGGATGGACAAAGGCAAGGAAAAATTATATACCTACGTCGGTACCGGAAATTTCAACGAAAACACCTCGCGGATTTATTCCGACCTTGCCATTCTCACGTGCCATCCTCAAATCAGTGCCGAGGTGAAAAAGGTATTCAAACTGTTCGAACACAACCTCGATAGGCCCATGTTCCGTCATTTACTCGTTTCTCCGTTCAACAACCGAAGGAAAATACTTGCCCACATCGATGCCGAAATCAAGCATGTGAAAAAAGGAAAAAAAGGACTCATTCGCATTAAAATCAATAACCTTACAGACCAGCAACTCATTCAAAAACTCTACGCAGCAAGTGCTGCGGGCGTGAAAGTAGAAATGATCATCCGAGGAATTTGCTGTTTGATTCCAAGAAAAAAAGGGCTGAGTGACAACATTGAAGTCATTAGCATTGTGGACCGTTACTTGGAGCATGCGCGTTTTTTGGTATTTCATAACGATGGGGATCCAGTTCATCTAATAACCAGTGCCGATTTTATGGAACGCAACATGGACAGCCGCATCGAGGTGGGAATGGTAGTGAACGATACTGACATCAAGGAAGAACTCGATCGTATTTTTGATTACCAATGGAAAGGAAGCTTGAAGGCAAGAACGATTTCAGGTGATTTGAAAAACACCTTTAAACGGCGAGACCTTCCTCATTTCCACGCGCAGTACGAATTGTACCAGCATTACCACGCCCAGCAGTCGTTGAAAGAACCAAAGGAATCAGAAAGTATTTAATCGGAAGTCGTTTTCATTCGTATCGGCGCGTTATATTTGCTGAAAAGTTTTTTCAGTGAGGTACGCAGCCATCGATGTAGGAACCAATGCCGCCCGGCTCAATGTGGTGGAGGTAAAAAACGGAAAGAAAGGCATTTCCATTGAACGGATTTTTCAAGACCGTGTGGCACTGCGCCTTGGTGACGATGTATTCAAAAAAGGATACATCACCTCGCACAAATCATTGCAGTTCATCAAAACCATGCGTGCATTCAAACTTCTTTCCGAGGTGCATGAGGCACAAGTAATGCGCGCTGTAGCCACCTCCGCGATGCGCGAAGCCGAGAACGGTGCGGAATTGCGCAACATGATCTTCGAACAATGCGGTATCTATTTGGAAACCATTAGTGGAGAGGAAGAAGCCCTGTTGCTTTTCGAATCGTTCGACCTGCTTTCCGTAGACCGTAACTTGCCCTACCTCGTGGTAGACGTGGGAGGTGGTAGCACCGAAATCAGCGTGTTCGAAAATGGAAAGCGCCGCGCCTCCCGTTCGTTTGAACTAGGCACCTTGCGCATCCTCAATGAAAAAGTAACCTCTTCCGAGTGGCAAAACATGCGCGACTGGCTCGAGCGGGAAGTGGATCATAATGTGCCCCATCGCCTGTATGGTACGGGTGGGAACATCCGTAAAATCCACGCATTAGTAGTGGGGAAAGAAGAACAAGCGCCTGTCACCATGCCAGCATTACAGCAACTTTTGGCAGCCATGGAACCGCTGTCCAACGAGGAACGCATGTTGGTGTACAACATCAAAGCAGACCGTGCAGACGTCATCGTGCCTGCTATGCACGTGTTTAAGTTCATTTTGAATCAATTGGGTATCCTAGAGGTGCATGCGCCAAGGCTCAGTTTGAGCGATGGCATCCTTTTGCATTTGTACAGGGAACAAAACGATCGTTGATACACTTCATGTTTTCATTTTTCCCGTCGTATCTTTGCCCATGACCTTAAACAACGACCTTATTTGTGCGCTTGCCACTCCTAATGGAATGGGTGCTCTTGCCGTGATTCGCCTCTCCGGAAAAGGAAGTTGGGACTGCGCAGAGCGGTTTTTTTCCCGCACGCTCGCTGATAAGCCGTCGCATACCGTGCATTATGGAAACATGACACACGCATCAGGTGAAGTCATTGATGAGGTGGTCCTTACACTTTTTGCAGAACACCGGAGTTTTACTGGTGAAGAAAGCGTGGAAATCACCTGCCACGGTTCGACCTACATCCAGCAACAATTGCTCACGTTATTCATTGACAACGGTTGCCGAATGGCCTCGCCGGGTGAATTCACCCAACGGGCGTTCATGAACGGCCGAATGGACCTGTCTCAAGCAGAGGCGGTCAGCGACCTCATATCCGCTCAAACGCGCATGGCGCATGCGGTGGCGCTCAAGCAACTGCGCGGTGGTTTTTCGAGCGAATTGAAAACCCTGCGCGAGAAACTCATTCATTTTGCTTCGCTTGTAGAGCTTGAACTCGATTTCGCCGAGGAGGACGTTGAATTTGCCGACCGCACTGAACTTAAAGCCCTACTTTCGGAGGTACTTACTTATATATCGCGCCTCATTCGCTCGTTTGAACTCGGAAATGCCTTGAAGGACGGCGTTCCGGTTGCCATTGTCGGGGCTCCAAACACAGGGAAGAGCACCTTGCTGAACCAACTCTTAGGCGAAGACCGAGCCCTTGTGAGCAACATTGCGGGCACCACCCGCGACGTGATTGAGGAAACAATCAACCTCGGCGGCATCTTATTCCGTTTGATTGATACGGCTGGCATCCGAGAAAATGCCGACGTGATTGAGGCCATGGGCATTGAGCGCACGCACGAGAAGATTTCCAAAGCCTCCTTGGTGCTGTGCATGGCGGATTTGTCGGTCGCTGGCAGTTTGGAAGAAGTATCCCGATGGGCAGAAAACTTGCGCGTGCAACACACGGATAAACACGTTTTGGTGGTGGGCAACAAAAAAGACCTTGCCGCAGAACGCATTCATGATGGTTCGGGTGTGTTGCCGATCAGCGCACAGTCCGGCGAAGGCATGGATGCACTCCGCAATTGGCTGGTACAAACCGTTCAGGGCGATTACGACGTACAGAGCGAAACCATTGTGTCGAACTTGCGTCACGCAGAAGCACTAAAGCGCACACAAACCGCTCTCTCGAGCGCCTTGCACGGATTGGAAACGGGCATCTCCGCCGATTTTGTCGCGATGGACATCCGCCAAGCCATGTTCGATCTGGGCAGCATTACCGGCGACATCTCGACTGAAGACTTGCTGGGTAATATCTTTAGTAAGTTTTGTATTGGAAAGTAGCTTCCATTCATTCAATATTACCCTTAACCTTATTTTCCATCCCATAACGTGTCATTAAAAGGACAAAATAGCATGTATTTGCAGCGGATCCCTTGGGGAGAAAACTGCAAGATGCGGGAATTGTGACGAAGAAACGCGCTCCTAAACAATGCAAAAAGGAATGAAGCAACAAGTACTGTCAAAGTGGCGAACCGTCGCCAAAAAATGGGGCATCGGCAACACCGAAATTGAATAAACCAAACGGGCGTTTCGGCTGGTTGGGTGACGTGTGTGGCATTCAATGCTATTATGGTTTAATTCTCATTTTACCCGCAAACCGTCCTTGCCAATTCATATTTACCTATACCTCTAGCTAAAAACAGCCGATACCTTAACCTGTTGCTTGTTTGGCTTTTCTTTTCCACCTCACAATTAAATCGTATTATTCCCCATCACACTGAAGTGGAAAAAAATAAGGGTGAAAACACACTTAAAATCCTTTATTAGATACATTAATGCGACAATAAGGTTTAAATAAAAAGCTTATTTTTACATTTGTGTAAAATTAGTAGTTGATATGAGTAGAAATACGGTTATTCCAACCGAAAAGCGCATCGAACGTCTGAACTTCGAGAACCCTTGGTGGTCTGATGGTAAGGTGCAGAAAGCGTATCGAACGATGTCGAAACGCTTATTTTTTGAGTTGTTCTTTCCGTTTGTAACCGAAATGAAAGTGAGAAGGGCACTTGTACTCATGGGGCCTAGGCGCGTGGGAAAAACAGTTATGCTTTACCACTCCATACAGGCATTAATCGATCAAGGAGTGTCGCCTCAAAAGGTGTTTTTTATAGGCATCGATAACCCTATTTACATGCACCTTGGGTTAGAGGACATCTTGCTTCTGGGAAAAGAAGCCGTTCAAATGGATAGCTTGGATGGGTGCTACGTGTTTTTCGATGAAATCCAGTACCTGAAGGAATGGGAGCGACACCTCAAAGTGTTGGTCGATTTATACCCTAAGACTAAATTCATTGCCTCCGGTTCTGCCGCCGCTGCATTGCGCCAACAAAGTACTGAAAGCGGTGCCGGTCGATTTACAGACTTCCTATTGCCTCCCTTAACATTTCATGAATACATTCACCTGAAAGGGCTAAGCCACCTGTTGCAAGATAAGTCGATTCTGTATGACGAAGAGGAAGTGCCTTTTTACACGACGCACGACATCAACACATTGAACAGTGAATTTCTACATTACATAAATGTGGGAGGGTATCCCGAAGTGGTGCTCAATGAAAAGATTCAGCAGGATATGGGACGGTATGTGAAAAGCGATATTGTTGACAAAGTGCTCCTGCGAGATCTACCCAGCCTTTATGGCATTAAAGATGTTCAGGAATTGAACAGTTTTTTTTCCTATTTAGCCTACAACACAGGCAATGAGTTTTCCTATGAACGAATGTCCAACGACAGTGGAATTCAAAAGGAAGTCTTAAAGCGTTATTTAGAATACCTCGAAGCCGCCTTTTTAATCAAGGTGGTTCATAAAATAGATGTGCATTCGAAAAAGCTTCAGCGCATAACGAGTTTTAAGGTCTACCTCACCAACCCTTCGCTTCGAACGGCCTTGTTTTCGCCCATTGTTGCTACCGATGCCGAAACCGGAAACATGGTAGAAACGGCGATTTTTTCCCAATGGATGCACAGGGATAAGCTGAACTTAAAATACGCCCGTTGGAAAATGGGCAGGTCTGAGGGTGAGGTGGATATTGTGTTGATGGATAACAAACGTTTTAAGCCCAAATGGTGCGTGGAGGTGAAATGGAGCAATCGCTACATTCAAAAACCTCAAGAATTGAAAAGCTTGATTCAATTCTGTGACCAAAACCAATTCAAAGCGGCGCTAACCACAAGCATCAACCTATTCGGCAATAAAACGGTGGGTGATTTGAATCTTACCTTTGTCCCCGCAGCAATACTTGCTTACAACATAGGATTCAACGCCTTGAATCAGCAATATGATTGGTAATCGCATTGAGCTGATCCAACAGGAATCCCTACTTTTTCAAAAACCTCAACAACAAATAACCTCCGATGCCAATGCCCACGGTCCACTGCAGCCAATTCTCGGACATTCCATCGAGCCATCCACCACCCGAATCGGCTGCATTGGTTGTTCCTGTGCCGCATACGCCACAGGTGCCTCCGCCCGAATTGCAGTACTCACACGAGCTGCAGGTGGTGCAAGCGGTGCAATCCGCAGAACCCGTGCATCGTCCGGCCATGGCGGAATGTGATCCAAGTAAAAAGAGGATGAGAAGGGCATTGAACAGAATGTTGGGTAGAAAGGAATACGGTTTTATTCCAGCCAAAGACCTTGCATTTATGGCGTTATTTTCCATAAGGTGTAGGTGTTAGATTCACGGTTAAAAATAGCGATTTCTCCTTTTTATAAACCACCATTAGAATAAACGCTTTTTCCAATAAGATGGGTGCAAGCATGAAACGCACTGACTAAAACCTCCTATTTACAAAACCGAATGGAATGCCGTTCCCCGTTATTGCCACGTAATACCACATAATAGGTTCCGTTGCTAATGGTGGAAATGGGCATCGAGAAATGGGATGAACTTATTTCGAAGGAAGCCAAGATCCTTCCCGCAAAGTCCGTTATTTCTGCCTTTGAACCGACCAACGATTCATCCGCCTCCAGGTTCAAGCGTTCGCCCAACGGGTTCGGGTAGATGCGCAGGTTTGGAGCGAACTCCTCCGTTAGGTTGGCATTCCCAGCTACCTTCAGTCTAATAATACTGTGCGTATTGGGATTGGTGTTCGACCAAGATGCGCCGTTGGTGGCGAGGTAAATTTCTTTCTCAGGCCCCACGCAAATGTCCCTCAATCGTCCGAATTGATTGGTTAAATAATGGGTTTGCGACACGTATTGCGTACCATCGGGGCTCAATTCCAACGCAATGACTCTTTTATCCTTTAGCACAGTCATGAGCATTTTGCCATCCCATTCCGGGAAACTCGGATTTTCGTACCACAACATATCCGAGGGTGCAATGGTAGGCGTCCACACCGTCAACGGTTCTTTGACATTGTTTGCCGTGCAAAACGTTTGCTCACCGGAGAGGTCACAAAACCCTTCCACGCTAGGCCATCCGTAGTTTCGTGCGGGTTCCAGTAATTGAAATTCGTCGTCGCTTGAAGCGCCGTGCTCAGACAAATAAATCAAGCCATTCGGTCCGCGATAGATTCCCTGCACGTTGCGGTGGCCGTATGAATACACATGACTTGTTGGATCTGGGTTGTCTGCTGGAATAGTACCGTCCGTATTCATACGTAAAATTTTCCCACTCAAAGAAGCCATGTTTTGCGGTAAGCTCGTGTTTTGGGCATCCCCTGTCGAAACGAGCAAGGTATTGTCGGGTAAAAACTGAAAACGTGCACCAATGTGGGTGGTGTTTCCCGTGATATCCTCCAGTAGCGTAACTGGATTCACAAGGGAAGTGCCGTTGAAGGTGTATTTAACAAAGCGCTCGCGGATGCTACTGAACGAACCGTAAGTATAGGCAAGGAAAACTTCTGAGTTGTTCAAGAAATTCGGATGCAGCGCCATTCCAAGCAATCCAGACTCCGATTGCTGGTAAACGGTACCAGTCAAGTCGAGGATAACTGTTTTCGCTCCGGTTACCGTATTGATACGGCTGACAATGCCCTTGCGTTCGGTTGTCCAGATGTGGTTGTCGGGCCCATAAACAATCTCCCAGGGAATATCGAGTCCCGTGATGAGTGTATCCACTTCCAATTCCGTGTTACCGACCATAATGGTTGATTGGCTTCGCACCATAAAGCAGCTCAGGGTGATGAAAATTAGCGTTTTAAATTTCATAGTACAGTCGTTTTAGTTGCCTAAAAATAGCGTTTTGTTAGTTGCGAAGGAATTTAAATTCCTTCGCAACTAACAAAACGCAACAAAATCAACGCTTTTCCTTAATCAGGAAAACACCCAACACCACCGTTATAGCAGCGACGGTAATCGGATACCACAACCCAGCGAAAATGTTGCCGGTGCCCAGAACCATGGTTTCTGCGATTAGGGGCGTCAAGCCACCAAACACACCGTTTCCGATGTGGTAAGGCAACGAAAGGGAAGTATAACGCAGTCGTGGGGGAAAGAGTTCCACCAAAAACGCAGCAATCGGACCATATGCCATGCAGACAAATAGGAGTTGGACCAAAATAATCAGGCCGATGATCAGCAGGTTTCTCTGTGGAAGTGTAATGGTGTTGGTGGTTTTCTTAACCTTTTGATGGTTTTTATCCGCGTATTCTATCACTTCGGTTCGGCTGCCACCGTTTGTATACATGTGTTCCAAGGTAATTTTCTCGCCTTTTTTGGCAGTGTTTCCCTCGGATTTCACCAAGGTAGGTTTTTCGGTCGCAGGTTTCCAGGATTTCCAATCTGCTTGAACGGCCATTTGTTGGTAAAGAAACATGTAACTGCAAGCGGCCAATGCCATACCGCTGAGCATAATCCACTTTCTGCCCACCTTGTCAGACCAGCTTGCAAAGAGGATGAAGAAAGGTGTCCCGATCAGTAATACGGGAATGAGCATCCATTGAATTTGTTCGGCGTCGATGCTGAGCGTTTTGATGCAAAAATTCATCGCGTAAAACTGCCCTGTGTACCACACCACTCCTTGTCCAGCCGCAGCTCCGAAAAGAGCGATAAGCACGAATTTCAGGTTCGACCATTTACCAAAACTTTCTTTTAAGGGATTTTTGGAGGTTTGTCCTTTCGCTTTTAACTCTTGAAACACCGGCGATTCCTCCATTTTGGTGCGAATATAATAGGAAACGATGATCAGGAAAAAGGAGAAAAGGAAAGGCAAGCGCCAACCCCAGGTGTTGAAATCGTCGGCCGACATCATCGAGCGGCAACCCAAAATCACGAGGAGCGATAGCAGCAAGCCGACGGTGGCGGTAGTTTGAATAAAGCTCGTGAAGTACCCTTTTTTGTTTTCAGGTGCATGTTCAGCGAGGTAAATGACCGCTCCGCCGTATTCTCCACCGAGAGCAAGACCTTGAAGCGCACGAAATATAAAAACTGAAATGGGTGCAAGCATACCGATGCTTTCATACCCTGGAATAAGTCCGATGACAAAGGTCGAACCACCCATGATCAATAGCGTCAACAAAAAGGTGTGTTTCCGACCAACGATATCGCCTAATCTACCGAAAACTAACGCCCCGAAAGGTCGAATCACGAAGCCAACACCAAAAGCTGCCAGTGTAGCTAGGAAAGCTGCCGTAGGGTTTTCCTCAGGGAAGAACTGGGTGGCAATGATTGGTGCAAGGCTGCCGAAGATGTAAAAGTCGTACCATTCAATGAGGGTTCCAACAGAGGATGCAGTAATGATTTTTCGGATGGACTGATTTGAATTCATGACCACCAAAATATTAAATTTTACCTAATTACGCGTTGCGCAGGATTTTGAAACGTACCGTTGCGCAGGATTTTAAATCCTGCGCAACGGTAAAACGGTCACACGCCTAGCTCTTTCAACCTCCTCGCATGCGACAAAAACGCTGCTGCAAACGACGGTTTCAAGTTGTATTTTAAGCCAAACTCTTTTGCCGTTTCCTCCACAATAGGCGCGATTTTTGGGTAGTGGATGTGGCTCATGTTTGGGAAAAGGTGGTGTTCAATTTGAAAGTTGAGCCCGCCGACGTACCAGCTGAGCAGGTGGTTTTTACGCGCAAAATCTGAGGTTGTATTTAATTGGTGTACCATCCATTCGGAATGAATGATACCCTGCTCATTCGGGAGTGGTTGCGCTGTTCCTTCTACCACATGCGCCATTTGGAAAACCGTACTCATGATCATTCCGGCAGTAAGGTGTAGAAGGCAAAAGCCAATCAACACCTGCCACCAAGTGTAGGCTGTCAACCAAAGTGGTAAACCAAGGATAATTGACAAATAGAGTGTTTTCACTGCAATCAATTTCAGCATTTCTACCTTCGGATTTCGACCTTGAGCTTTGGTCATTCCGCTGCGGTTGAAGTCGGTGAGTTGTCGAAAATCTGCAAAGAGCTTATAAAGCGTCATCAATCCGTAGAAAAAATAGGCGTACAGGTATTGAAACCTGTGTATGCGTTGCAACGGAGCATGTTGGCATAGCCGCAACAGACCTTTTGATTCGATGTCTTGATCGTAGCCGTAAATATTGGTGTAGGTATGGTGCAATAGGGTGTGCTGAACTTTCCAGTTGAAGGTGTTACTTCCCAATAAAAACATGGAAGAGGAGCAGAGTTCGTTTACCCATTTTTTCCTAGAAAATGCGCCGTGTGAAGCATCGTGCATCACCGACATGCCGATTCCTGCTTCGCCAATTCCCATTGAAATGACCAATAATACCGCCACCCAGATCGGTACCGATACGGTTAAAAGCAACACAAAAGGAGTCAGGTAAACGGCAAACATGATACTTGCTTTTAGCATCAAGAGTCCATTGCCTTTAATGGAAAGTCCGCGCGTTTTAAAATAAACATGCACCCTTTCTTTCAGCACTTGGGTGAATTGTTTCTCCCTCGGATCCTTGGCGATAAATTGTATGGTTCTCATGACTTGCACGGATTTTTCCCACAGCTGGGAAGGATACGCGTTCAAAGGTAATGTATGGAAAAATGAAAAACATTGACCTGCGTCGCCTGTTGCGCAGGATTTCGTCCCACGCCTGTTGCGCAGGATTTCGTTTCGCCTGTTGCGCAGGATTTCAAAATCCTGCGCAACAGGCGAAACGAAATCACTATTTTTAACCCATGATTCTTACGTCTTTTGTTCAATCGATTTACCATTTTTGTATGAAGTCACCTTTGTTCGTTGCCCTTTTTAGTGTATTCAATTCCTATTCACAACAGGCGTTTCCAACCTTTGGCGACAGTGCCCAATGGAATGTTTTAATATCTTTTTTTGGTTCTGCTGGTGTGACAAGTAGCTACACGTATGAAAAAGATACTGTGTTTTGCGGTTATTCCTATTCCAAATTGCTTACTCAGTCCTCTTCCGATGTATATGTTCGAACTGACAATGTGAGGGCTTTCATGCGCACAACCTCCAATTGCTCGGACAAAGAATATTTAATGTACGATTATTCTTTGGGACCTGGTGACACTGCCTATGTTGGCTATAATTTGAGTTGGGGGGGAGGACCTGATACCACACCAATGGTAATTCAAAACGTCGATTTTGTTACTTATTTTGGAGTGAGTCGCATGCGAATGGAGTTGTTATACGATTCCAATAATTCTGGGCAATTGTTCGAGCCGATGTATTGGGTTTACGGTATAGGTTCATTAACCCATCCGTTTTATACCTATGAATGCCTTCACGATGGCTGTGAGTTAACCTTCACCACCCTTTGTTACCATAGCGATCAGCAACAACTCTATCAAAATTCCTCCTATAACGGTTGTGTTGTATCGGCCGGAGGTTTAGGAGCTTCCGAGTGGATAGATGATATCTCTATATTCCCACTTCCTTGTGTCTCCGACTTGACAATTGAGTCAAGTATTAGCGCTATAACTAAGGTTGAATGCTACGCCACTACGGGAGTAAAACTTAAAGAATTTCATTTTACGGCAGGTAATAAACAGCAAATCAACGTGCTTGATCTTCCGCAGGGAACTTATTTTTTACTGATTGAAACCGAAAAAGGAAAAGTGGTAAGGCCAATCAGTAAGGTGTGAGTTGGACTATTCCCTCTCACCAAACCTTGTAGACCGCTCGGCAAGTAAATGGTACTTCTCTTCTTTTTCCTTTAGTAATTGGCGAAGTAGTTCGTTTTCTTTTTGAAAAAAGTCACGCTCAGACTCCCGCGACGAAATAGAGAATTGGCGGTAGTAGTGTTCGAAAAAATTGTGGTCTAAAACCAAGCAAATGCGCTGCAATAACCCCGTGTCAATCGATTCACGTTGGTAGATTTTATAGATGTTTGGTTCAGAAACATTCAACAGGGAGGCGAATTGAGCGGCCTTTAAGCGTCGCCTCTTCACTTGCTCTTTAATCAACTGCCCGATTTGAATGCCCGTCATCCCTTTAAAACTAAGGGAAACTGCGGTGCTACAAAAAACGATTCAATGTTTGTGGCTATAAAATAATATAGTAATATTGTGAAAATATTTATTTAATTGAAATAGTAAACTATCGTATATGTATAAAAAATTACGCCACTTTTCACTTGCAATTGCTGCAGTTTGCGCTAGTACTCAACTTTTCGCGCAAGTCAGTGCATACACTGTCGCTGCCACAGCCGGAACCTATACCCCCATTACGGGTGGAACAGTTCTCTATTCAGGAACATTTGACGACGGTCTTTCGACTGCCATTACGATTCCAAGTTTTTCATACAATTGTACTCCCTACACTTCCTTGAAAGTAAATGCAAACGGTCATATTGCACTTGGAACGTACACCAGTTCCACCAATTATACGCCGCTATCTGGTGTGGTAAATGCGTCTGGAGGCTTGGTAAGCGCCATGGGACGCGACCTTGCTTCGGCAGCGACAGGTGCTCCGGAGATTCGCTACGAATTGGTGGGCAATGAGTTTGTGGTACAATGGAAAGACGTGCGCCGTAGCGGAACGCCCAGTGAAGTGTTGAATTTCCAGATTCGCTTGAATACATCAACGAACGCGATTGCTTTTGTTTACGGAACATGTACGCCAGGTGCCAATACCATTTACCCTGAAATCGGGTTGAAAGGCGTGAACAATACCTTTGCCACCAACATTAAAAACATTACCCTAGCCTGCGGTGCCACTGGCTGGTTGGGTGCCACGGCAGGAACAGCGAATAACTCCACCGTTTGTTTGAGCGCAGCGACCTTACCTGCTTCTGGAACCACGTTTACGTGGAGTGCTCCGGGTGCCCCGGCTGCTCCTGCCTCCATTACCGGCGCCTCTGAATTGTGCGATGGTGCTGGCCCACAGACGTATAGCGTGACTGCAAATGCGTCAGCAACAACCTATACATGGACTGTACCTGTCGGCTGGAGTCTTATGGCTGGTGCAAATACCAATAGCATCACTGTTATGCCGGGTGCGGTTGGATCAGGGGTTATCACCGTTAGCCTTGGAAATGCATGTGGTACAAGTGGAGCCACCAGCTTATCGGTAACCATCAATCCCGTTGCAACCGTGAATGCAGGGGTTAATCAAAGTGTTTGTTCGAATGGAGCTGTTTCCCTTTCTGGAATCATTGCTGGAGGCGCTACCTCAGCTACATGGTCTGGTGGAACGGGAACTTTTACTCCTAGTTTCACGACCTTAAATGCCTCGTACACCCCAAGTGCAGCCGACATCGCTGGAGGTACGGTAACCTTAACGTTAACTTCGAATGACCCGACAGGACCTTGTTCCGCACTGAGCGACAATGTAACCATTGATTTTTTTACAAGTTCAACCGTCAACGCTGGTGTGGATCAAGTGATTTGTGCAGGTAGCTCTGTTAGCTTGAGTGGTACTTATGGTGCTTCCGCTGCGACGGCAGTTTGGTCAAGCTCTGGTTCAGGAACGTTTACTTCTACTACTACAGCCGCTGGTACTG
>Ga0315902_10001932_pt1 | contig 33009 bp, 32 predicted proteins | sample LakEriMetagenome_9_FD_203523 | JGI IMG/M metagenome (GOLD analysis project Ga0315902, IMG submission 203523) | Freshwater fungal communities from buoy surface, Lake Erie, Ohio, United States - Buoy 12 MA117 | ecosystem: Environmental > Aquatic > Freshwater > Lake > Lake biofilm | place: USA... | reverse complement strand
GCCCTGCTTGCGTCGTGCGGAAGTGGCGAGACCACTACAGATGAATCAACAAAAAATCAAAAGTCAGCAGCAAAAGAGGCAGCTATGCGTGAAAAACAACAGCTGGATTCTATCAATAAAGCACTTTCAGCAATCAATGTACGCGTATTCAATCATGAGGCACTTTACTTTGATTCGGACGGAGTATGCATGAATGAAAGACAAGCTAAAATCACTGAGATACGAGACTTTCACAAGACGGCATCTTACACCTGTAAACAAGGGAACTACATACAAAGACTTGATTTAGAGGGTGTTTTCAATGGGATCGATATTCAATTCCTGGATGATAAAAATAAATTGTTGAAAGAATTTAAAAACTACAACTTACAAAACGTTGCCAGCTTTAGTGCACTCGACTATCAGCCAAACGGAGGAGGTGGAACCGTGGAGAAAAAAGACAAGAATTTCCATGAATGGTTTGAAAAGGCTGGTGCCTTGAAAATGCTATACAAGGACAGCGTTTTTTACTCGGCAACTTGGAAAAATAGTGGCTGGTTCATTCAATAGTTCGAAAGAGTATGAGAAGAGTATGTCCTCTGGCTAAATTTGACTTTCTTCGCAACGAAATTATTTGTAACGTTGTTGCACAGTGTGTTGAATCATGAATGAACCGACTCGACTGTGTTAAACTATTTCAGAACCAAAACAAGATCATTAAAATGAAAAAAATTACAACAATCCTCTTCATCGGACTGACAGTCTCCGTCTCCCTCACAAACTGTTCAGGAAATTCAATGGAAGAAAAGTCGAATTCCAACAGTGAGTCACAAACCAATACCTCCGAGAGTACGAGCGAAGAAACAATGAGTGAAAAGAAGAAAGTGCTCACCTCTTTGATCGGTGAACACAAACTTCAATCGATTTCCGGAGCAATGGGCATGAATGGCATGTTCGATTATACAAAAAATGCCGGTAAATGGTCTGCAACTGAATCCGCTTTATCAATGGGAATGCGTGAAGCCTACGATGTAGATCTTTCAAAGAACGATCTGAAGCATCTCAATTCGATGGCAATAACAGTGGGCGATGATTTATCCGTGTCGTTGATGAGTAACGGGAAAGAGTTCTTCAAAACTTCTTTTAATGAAAATGGATTGGGATACTTCCTCAAGAATTCACCTGAAGACTATATCTCAGGAGTACCGGAAAAATTAACGCCGGAGACCACGTTTCTCGACGGGTCACTTTACTTGTTCGCTAAAGATTTTATTTCTGAAAATGACATGAACAAGATAAATATCACTTCGGCTTATGTTGATGCGGCAATGCTCAGCTATAATACCAAATCAAAACAATTTGAGTTGAGTCTGTTTCTCGGCGAATGCTGTGATAATGCAACATACTTCTTTAAATAGTTTTTTAATTGAAATCTGAAGTTCCGATTGTTCCTAACCTTATTCCAGGACGAAAAATGAAAATATCGCTTTTTACCAAAATACTTACTCAATTCTTCGACATCACCTTTTACACGGTGTTACTGTTCCTCTTCGCATCATGCACTTCGGAAAGTAAAGCAACCTCAATAGCAGCAAGAAAAATCGAGGTCGCCGACACAATCAAAGAAGAAGATGAAGATCCGTTAAAAGACCTTGGCTTTAAAGAAATAAAGCTGGTAAAGATCATCCAGAGTAAAGTTGCCAACCCAAAAGAAGCAAATTCTGTATATGAGTCCGCTATCAATTCACCTAAATCAGTCATCTACTCAAAAGACGGAAAGAAATTTTACGTGAATTCACTGGAAGGCTACACTACAGTGGTCTTCGACTCTAGAACATTCAAAAAGATCAAGGAGATCCGCCACAAATTCAATGCAGAGAATAACAAGCTGTTCAAGAACAATGAGAACACTGTCTTCGATTACCAGTTCAAGCAAAAGAAGGACGAATACAACCATTTCATGGGTAAACCCGTCGAAAGTTGTCTTTCTCACGAAGGAAAATACCTGTGGGTAACCTATTACCGAAGAGATTGGGATCCGAATGCGGAGTCTCCTTCAGCCGTAGCCATCATCGACACGGAAAAAGATGAGATCGTTCGGGTCATGCCTTCCGGACCTCTTCCGAAAATGGTGGCTTGCTCAGGAGACAATAAATACGTCGCTGTTACACATTGGGGGGACAATACAGTAGGTTTGATCGATGTCTCGAGTGAGGATCCAATGGATTTTCGATATGTATCACACATTGTGGTTGATAACCGATTGGCAATGAACTTTGCGCATAGTGTGAACCGCGATAACAGCTGTGGAAACTGCCTGCGTGGTACTGTTTTTTCACCGGACAACAAAAAGATCCTTATAGCGAAAATGGGTGGGAACGGGATCGCTGTCATTGATGTAGAGTCGAAAGAATACCTCGGAACGATCACGGGTTCTTACCTGAACCTCCGACACCTGGTAATCAATCAGGGAGATCTGGTTTTGAGTTCCAACTCCTACGGAATGGTTCAAAAAGCAAAGCTGGATGACATTCTATCCGTTGGTTTCAATGAGCAGAAGCAACTCAATTTCAAAGGCTGGCAGTCCATCAGTGTCGGTCCGGGTGCGCGAACAATCGATATTACGGAAAATGGCAAATATATCTTTGCGTGTGTCAACAATGCGTGTAAAGTCGCAGTTGTTGATGCCAAAACCATGACCAAACTCACTGAGATCGATGCTGCCCCATTCCCTGTTGGGATGGCTTTATCGCCTGATAATAAACAACTGATCATCACCTCACAGGGTAAAGAAGGAAGTGCAGGTTCAGGCAACACGGTAATGGTGTTTGAACTCGTTTATGACAAGGTTGGTGGATAACCTCTATATCATAGGATTTTTTATTTGAATGCTGTTTCAAAATCGTTCTTTTCAGAATTAGTTTTCGATCAGCACTAAAATACCTACTCTCAGTGTAAATAGTATTTGATCTCCTAAGCGACCTCCAACTCATATGCATTGATTTCAATTCAGATTGTTCCATTTTTTCGATGCAAAAGAACTTTCTCGAGACCAAAGTAAAGCTCATTTCACATCCCAATTATCATTAGATTTGATGCACAATAACTGATTATGAAGAAAACAATTGTTCTGTTACTACTCTGCAGTATTTCGTCTTCCCTTTTGGCTCAATTGAAGGCTCCGGATCAGTTTCTTGGCTATACACTCGGAACGTATTTTTCCAGACACCATCAGGTAACCGATTATTTCCGCCATCTTGAAGCAAATGGATCCGGGATGATAAAACTCCAAACGTACGGAAAAACCAACGAGAACAGGGAACTGATGGTCGCATTTATCTCAAGTCAGGAAAACATCAGCAGACTTGATTTGATACGAAACAATCATGAAAATGGTAGAGAAGAATCGGTTGCCATCGTTTGGCTCAGCTACAACGTGCACGGGAATGAAAGTGCGGGAACCGAAGCGGCTATGATGACAGCGCATGAATTAATCACAACGCGGAAAGATTGGTTGAAGAATACCGTAGTGATCATTGATCCTTGTATCAATCCGGATGGAAGGGATCGTTATGTTAACTGGTACAATCAGCAAATGAACACTCCTTACAATGCTCATGTGGAAACTGCGGAGCATGATGAACCTTGGCCTTCAGGTAGACCCAACCACTATCTTTTCGATCTCAACCGCGACTGGGCTTGGCTGACACAGGTAGAAAGTCAACAACGAATCGCTCTCTACAACCGTTGGCTCCCCCATGTGCACGTTGATTTCCACGAACAAGGAATGAACGAACCGTATTATTTCGCACCTGCAGCGGAACCTTATCATGAAGTGATCACCAAGTGGCAGCGTGAATTCCAGAATGGCGTTGGACGAAATAACGCAAAGTATTTTGACCAGAACGGATGGTTCTATTTCACACGTGAGATCTTTGATCTGCTCTATCCCAGCTATGGAGACACCTACCCTACTTACAATGGTGCCATCGGTATGACCTACGAGCAAGGTGGTAGCGGAAGAGGAGGATTGGGTGTGATCACTGCAGAAGGCGATACACTGACACTACGCGACAGGATCCAACATCACCATATATCCGGTATTTCTACAGTTGAATTCTCTGTTGAACAAAAGGATAAACTGATTCGGGAATTCAACTTTTTCAATTCGAACAAGAGCTACAAGTACAAAACGTATGCTGTTAGCGGAAATGAAGAGAAATTATCTGTCCTTATGGACCTGCTTGACCGTCATGAGATCCTTTATTCTTTCGGTGATGGTAACACCCTCAAAGGATACGACTATGCTTCGGGAAAACAATCCAGTGTCAAGCTTTCGGAAAATCATCTGCTCATCCAAACCGATCAGAAAAAAGGGACATTGGTCAACGTGCTTTTTGAACCAAAAACATATCTGAGTGATTCCCTGACCTACGATATTACCGCGTGGTCACTACCCTACGCCTATGGTTTGGACTGTATTGCATCAGAGAATAAGATTACAGGGAAAGCTGCAAAAGCTGCTGTTGATCCTGCATTTCCGGAATCAGAAGTATATGCCTATCTCTTGCGATGGGACAGCATGGAAGATGCCAAAGCCTTATCTGAGTTGATACAGAACGGAATAAAAGTGCGTTATTCTGAAAGTGCCTTCAGCTTTGGTGACAAGAAATATGCCCCTGGAACCCTGATCATTGTGTGCGGTGAAAATGAGACAAAAAGTTTGGAATCACTGCTAAATGAACTTGTGCGAAAATACCGCATTTCTATTGAAACCACTAAAACCGGCATGGTTGATACAGGAAAGGATTTTGGATCATCCGCAGTGAAGCTCATTAAAAACAAACGAATAGCGTTACTCACCGGTGATCAGACTTCTTCTTTAAATGTGGGTGAGATCTGGCATTTTATGGAGAAAGAGCTAAAATACCCGATCAGTATGCTCCATGCAAACAGTGTCACTACTGAATCACTACAATCCTATGACGTATTGATCGTGCCGGAAGGATGGTACAGGGACTTGAGTGGAACAATTGGTTCATGGGTATCATCCGGTGGAACAGTTATCGCTATTGGTGATGCTTTGAGCATGTTCAATGAACAGAACGGGTTTTCCCTGTCACCCAAATCAGATAATAAAGAGGAAGAAAAAGAGGAGGACAGGCACGAACATGCCCATATTCCCTACGATAAACTTGAACGTGAATCAGTAAAGGAGATCATCACTGGCGCGATCTTTAAGTGTAAAGTGGAAAATACGAATCCATTGGCTTTCGGTTATGGAGAAAACTACTTTACCCTGAAACTAAGTGGCAATGGATACAGCTGGATGAAAAACGGCGGCAATGTGGTATATCTCGAAAAAGATGCAACTCCGATCGCAGGATTTGCCGGATCGAAAGCTATTCCCCGTCAATCGGAGTCACTCATCATTGGTCACGAGCACAAAGGCAGCGGAACCTTGATTTACCTGGTTGATAATCCGCTGTTCAGAGGTTTCTGGGAAAACGGTAAGTTATTCTTCGCAAACGCACTGTTCTTTAATTGACATGAATTTTCGATCCTTTGGTGCTACACTGGCCGGAATTTCCGTGGCATTCCTTCTGATTTATCTGATGGAATTGTTGGGTATGCAGTTGTTTCCACCGGAAAAGAAGTTCAAACCCGAGAATCTGGTTCAGCTGAAGGAGCTATTGGCCAGCATTCCGATCGCTGCTTTGATCGTTGTTATTCTTGCCCATGGATGTGCTGTATTGGCAGGTGCTTGGGTGATCAACCGGATCGAACCTTCGGCGCAGGTTGGACTGCTTGTATTCTTCTTACTGATCTTTGTTTCTACAGCAATGAATCTACTCACTCTGCCCCATCCCTTTTGGTTTGAGGTAACGGATATGGCCGTAGTTCTGGTAAGTGGTCTGATTGCATGGAGAACGATCAATTGGAAATGATCATTTGTTTCTCAAAATGAATGGCCATCTCCGTTCCGGTTTAAGTTCAACGAGGCTTACTTTGTAGTTACTCAGTTTGGGATCTGCTCTGTAATAATCAGTCGAAAGAATCTGAGCCTGACTCAATAAAGCAGCATTCAGCATAGTTTGGTCGTTATTCCTGGCCTCAATTGTTTCCACATCCGTTCGAGTCCGCACAATGTACAACTCAGTCAATGAAGCAATCGATGTTTCCTGCCCGATCGGATTGTTCTTAATTACAAACGCAGTTTCCGGAAGACCCGGTTCGCTATAGCAGAAGGCCAGCTGATGTTGTGCATATTTTCGGTATGCGGCACCATTTCCATCGAGTATGAAGGCGATCTTTCCCAAAGTTTGGTTCAAGGAAGGCCAACCAATTGTCTGAAGCCGCTCCCTAACCGAACCGAAAGTATCCTGCAGTTGCTTGGGCAAGAATAGCTCCTTTTCATTGAAGATAGCTCGAATATCAGCTTCCACTAAAGTGTAAGCCAAAGAGTCAAAAGGAATGGCTTTTTTAAATCCTATAAATCTCAAGAAACGTGAATAATCTCCCGGTGAGGCATCCTTGAGTTCCAGGTTAATAAAGATCGGTGTATGATCAGGATTAGATACACTCCATTCTTTGATTTCCGCCAATGCCTGCCTGAATGTGCTGTAATTGGATTCATAATCTATATCAGCAATGTGCAGCATCTTTAAACCAGGAGAACTCATTAGCGTCTCTTTTGTCCGCTGCCGTAAACCAGGAACAAAAAGATTGATCCGTCGCTTTGCGAACCTCCCTCCCTTTGGGTCGTTGTACAAGTCCAACTCCAATCCACGCACTTCAAATTCTGAGAACTGGATAGAAAGAAGTTCATGGCCGTAATCCATACGAACCGGATCCATCTCATTACCAAGCCTCCTTTTAAAACGACTCAAGAACTTTATCACTCCCGGATCCGGCTTCTTCTTGTAACTGTTGTGTGAAGCAATAAAGCGGATATCATTCATCCGGATGGAATCGGGATACTGTGCCGAAACCTGAAACGTAAAAAAGAAGCATACTAAAATGAAACAATAAGCACTGAAACAGGGCATTTTGAGCTTTGAACCCATAAAGTTGATCATTCCTTTCGGGTATTGATGTGGAAACCCAGACCAGCAGAAAGCATCAACTCATCCATGCGCATTGTACCCCCGGGAATGCCGCGCACATTGTTATTCATGTAAGTCAACTCAGCAAAGAAATGGAAGTATTTCCACACATAATAAGCCGTGCCTGCCTTCGCCGCAAAAGAGGGACCGGCTGAGGATCCTGATTTGAGAGGTATGCTGGTGACCGACAAACCGGGCTGAAATCCAAGGTAATTATCCCAGTTCCCTATTCGCGCATGATAAAAGACACCAAAATATGTATGAATTGCCCCGTTGTAGAGGATGTCAGTGGCTGCATCCGCTGCGCCATTGATGTAATAAAACGTCTCTCCGCGCAAACTTAATCGCTCATCGAGTTGATAGGCTACGAAACCGTTGATATAGACATTCTGAATACTTCTATTGAGCATCAGCGATGGAGAAATTGTGGCGGATGCTTTTAACGTGCCGGCACGAATGAACATTTCCTGAGCGGAAGAAATCATCGAAAAAATCAGAAATATACAGGCTGTAATTCCTTTCACCATAAGTCCGCTATCTTATAGTTTAAACCCAAATGAAAAAGGAGATGTCCCTCGAGACTCCCGCCTTTATCGGAGTGAAAAACAACTTGACCGCCATGAAGATGTGCATCAACATGATTGCCCAGGTGCGTCATATACTGAGCTACAAGGGAAATATCAAGTCTTTCAGAAAAATTGATGTGCATTCCAGCGCCACCCTGAACTGCAGAGCTCCAGCGTTCAATGTAATTTGCCGAATTTGAATTATCCGCGATCTTTGTGTAGTCGAAGCAATGTCCTGCCAGCACATAAGGTTTTATGAATAAATCCGCTCTTTTCAAAGGATAAAACAGGACACTCCAGCCGATGTGATAATCTGTTCGGTGGGCATAATCTCCCACATCACCGGTGATATAGTCAAAAAACCAATCTGAGTTTACCTGATCGGCAAATTGAATCCTGAACTGTCCTCCGACTCCAGTGCCGGTATTGGCAAATCGACCATGGTTAAATGTACTTAACGTGGTTCGAACTCCCAAGCTGAACATACCTCCGTAGTTATTCTTCACGTTGAGCGGTTGAGCCAACGAGATGTTCGAAAGAAACAACAGGAAAAAGAGCAGTCGCGTGTTCATCGAATTTGCAATTTGTTTCAGAACGAAAAGCATCCGGTTTTAGTCTGGAACCATCAACGAATTAAACTATTGAGTAATGGCGTCCCCCCTATGATCAGGTGGAGAATCATTCTTTTTCTGTAAATCGATCGATAAGCTGCTGGGTTACGCCGGTATTGGAAAATCCTCCGTCATGGAATAAATTCTGCATGGTTACATACTTCGTGAGATCTGAGAACAGCGAAATACAATAATCAGCACAAGCCTGCGCATCGGCATTTCCGAGCGGAGACATCATTTCCGAAAAACTGATGAATTCACTGAAGCCTTTCACTCCGCTACCTGCAGTGGTCATTGTAGGAGATTGAGAAATGGTATTGACCCTTACTTTTTTCTTTACGCCATAATGGTAGCCGAAGCTTCTTGCGACCGATTCCAAATAAGCTTTATTGTCGGCCATATCATTGTAATCCGGAAATACACGTTGTGCGGCGATATAGGTCAGCGCTACGATGGAACCCCACTCATTCATGGCGTCCAGCTTCATGGCTGTTTGCATTACTTTGTGGAATGAAAGGGCAGAAACGTCAAGACCTTTCATTGTGTAATCATAATTCTCCTCGGTGTAATGATTTCCTTTGCGCACATTGACCGACATACCAATGGAATGAAGCACAAAGTCCAGCTTGCCACCCAAAATCTCCATAGCTTCTGTGAAGAGTTTTTCAAGATCTTCAACACTTGTAGCATCTGCCGGAATTATCTTTGATCCAGTTTTCTCCGCCAGACCATTGATCTCACCCATTCGCATTGCGATCGGTGCATTCGTCAATACGAACTGCGCTCCTTGTTCGTGAGCCTTTTCTGCCACATGCCATGCAATGGATTGACTATTCAAAGCTCCAAAAATGATCCCTCTTTTACCTTTAAGTAAATTGTTTGCCATAATCACGTTGTTTGAGCTCAAAAATAATAATATTCCTGTTGAGGTATAATGACGTCATCAGTGAGTTATGAACCGATGTGTTATAACAAAAATCCAATCCCACAATGCAGCGTTTTCCTTCAGAAATCCCTACATTCGGTAGAACTATGAAAAACACGCACCTGATAATATACCTATTCTCCGTTCTATTGATCAATGGATGTACCACCGATAAGACTTCGCAAACTCCGAAGAAAACGGTAATCACCAAAAAGTATGACACATGGACCTTACTTGGTAAAGGTGTAGAATACATAGAAATGGATGCACCTGTCAAATCTTTTCTTGGCGATTCCAAATTAAGCATCCTGCGACTTCAACCGGAGCTACTCGAGTTCTCCATGTACAACGCTTCTCAGTACAAGAGAAAATTGACGGTGAAACAATGGGCTGACACTTTTGATCTGAACATTGTATTGAATGCAGGCATGTATGAACTGATGGATGGGCTTACACACAGAGGATTTTCGCGTAATGGGAATCACTACAACAATAAAGAGTTCAACCCCGATTACAATTCGATGATCGCATTTTCGCCCAAAGATCCATCTAAACGAGCATTTGACATCCATGATCTGCAGTGCGAAAGATGGGATGACATCAAATCGCTGTATACGTGTTATGCTCAGGGGATGCGCATGATCGACTGTAACGGAGAAAGCATTGGCTGGAATAAGCGAAATCAATCGTGTAGTATGTTGGTTGCGGCAAAGGACCGACAAGGAAGGATCTGGTTCATCTTTACCAGATCGCCCTACCCACAGAACGAAATGATCCGATTCATGAAAGGTTTCAAGGAGGACCTCCGGAATGCCATCTATTTGGAAGGCGGTCCCGAAACGAGCCTGTTCGTTGCCATTGGCGAGCACCGGATCGAAAAAGTTGGGAGCTACGTGTCGGATACCTATCCGAAAGATACCAACGTTGATTTCTGGCCCTTGCCGAATGTGATCGGGATTAAAATTAAAGAGTAGACACAGCAAATGAAAATTACGATCCTAATCACCTTTTTATTAACCGCCTATGGATGTGCAGAAAAGCAGCCTCAAAGGATAAATGTCAAACCCAAAATTGAAGGGGGACAGTGTACATATGCTCGTTACAGAACTGTTGCCTATGTCTCTAATTATCAAATCGACGAGAATGACTCTTTGATAGAAGTCAATTTTACATTTGCAGATTAATCGCCTACTGGATTATTAAGATTGCGAGGCAAACAGATCCGAGAAATTGGCAGGAACATAATCAATGTGAACACAGTAAAAGACACCAGTGTAAATTACTTGATTGAAGGAGTCAGAATACAAAAAGGCTCATGCTACCCGTACTTCATCGATAAAATATCTCGTAAAAATTAAAAAGATCGTGGTTCACTCAATACCCTTTACGTTCTTCAACGCATTGATCATCGCCTCGTTGGAATTATTCACCTCCCTGATCAGGTTGAACATTGTTGGCATATCAATGTCTCTGTGACGACTCTCGGTAAAAACGATCTGAAGTTCTTCATATCCCGACTTAAAACTCTTTTCGTTCAATAGATCGAGGCGTTCTATGTCTGATATGGTCATTTGATCAAGATGGTCGAGTACTTCCTTTACTTCACTGTAAAAGGTGAGTTGAATGGAACACAGATTCGCGTAAAAACGGTACAAATGGTCTGATCCTGAATTGTGAAGCAGCTCGAAGTCTGCCCTCGCATCCTTGAGATCTTTTGCTGAAAGCGTTGCATTTCGAAAAGCCACAGACAACTGATTGACTCTACTCACATCACCGTGTTCCAGTTTTCCTCCTAAGACGTGCATGTAAAAATCGACCACCTCTGCCTCGTAGCGCTTAAGTTCGAAATAACCTTGCTCTGGCGCAGGAATTCCAACTTGTCCTTGAAGAAAGAAAGGTTCATTGGTTTGAATGGCCTGATGAATGAAAACCTTGGACTCGGACTCCAATGCCTCAATGGCTGAAATGGTATCTTCCGTGTTTGCATGCGCTATGAACTTTGTCATACGGGCTTCATCTGTGGCAAATACTTTATCAATAAGTCTTGTAAATGGCTTTAAAAATGGAAGTAAAATTAGAATGCCCACTAAATTGAACGCAGAGTGAAAAGAAACCAGCGCAATGGTCGAGGGCACATCATTAAACCATGATACGGCCGTTGAACCGGCAAAATGAAGAATGATCAACCCAAGAATCCCGGTGAATACGTTGAATGCAACCTGTGACCAGCCGACCTTTTTTCGGATGGCATTGCCTCCGATCATTCCCAAAACAGCTGAAAAGGTAGTTCCTATGTCAGCACCGATCACTAAATAAAAACCTTGTTCAAGCGTGATCACGCCCGCAGACAGCGATGAAAGGAAGATCATCATAGATGCCGAGCTCGATTGAATGGCTGCCGATAAAAAGATCCCGAAGAACAGAAAAAGAAGATTCGGCTTCCCTGATAGGAAGGAAAGTTCGGTGTTTTCGGCAAACTGTTTGAATCCTTCCTTCATGTGATCAAGCCCGAGAAAGATGAGGGAAAAACCGAGCAGAAAACGGAAAAGATAATTCCATCTGGTTTGTTTGATGAATACCACTCCTATGCCTCCAATGGCAATCAGAGGATACACGAACGAACTGATGCTGAACTGAAACCCGATCAAAGAGACGATCCAACCGGTAGCAGTGGTGCCCAGATTAGCCCCCATGATCATTCCGATCCCATTGCTGAGTCCGATCACTCCTGCCCCGGCAAGAGACATTACAAGCAGCACCACCATCGAACTGCTCTGCAAAAATGCTGTCGTCAAAGCTCCTGAAAGGACGGCCGGAATAGCGTGTCCGGTATATTTACGAAGGAACTTCTTGAATGTTCTACCGGTCAATCCTTTAAGTGCTTCCTCCAGTTGTGACATACCGAAAAGGAACAGCCCCAAACCAGCAAGTATCAACCAAATATTTACTCCAGATAAAACCATTTACAACTATGATTAACAGCTAGATAGATTCAATATTTATAGGGATTCTCATTCCGTCATACGCAGGAAGCACACCATCGGGAAGCAAGGACCTAATCTCTTCGTCAGTTCCAAAAAGATGCGAAATATGCGTCAAATACGCTACCTCAGGACTAATATCTCTTATGAACTCGAGCGCTTCCTTCAGATTAAAATGCGACAGATGTTCTGACCGATGCAACGCATTCACCATCAGGATCCTGGTTCCCCGAACTTTGTCCCGTTCCGAGGCGCTAATGGTCTTCGCATCTGTGATGTAGGTAAAATCACCCAGTCGATAGCCAAATACGGGCATTCGGTAGTGCATCACTTCAATAGGTATTAGCTCCGGACCATCCGGTAAACGGAACGGTTCATTCGTGATCCTGTTCAAATGCAATGTAGGAATTCCGGGATATCTTTCATGGCTGAACACATAATGAAATTCCCGATGCAAGGCTTCTGAAACACGATCCGTACAAAAGATCTCCATGTCGCGCTGCTCCCGATAATTGAACGCACGAACATCATCCAGGCCAGCAAGGTGATCCTTGTGTTCATGCGTAAAGATCACTGCCCTCAAACTCTTGACGTCTTCCCGCAACATTTGCTGACGGAAATCCGGTCCTGCATCCACCACGTAGTTTTCACCGTTCATACTGATCAGAATAGAGGACCGCAACCGTTTATCCCTTGGTGCTTCGGATCGACAAACATGGCAGTCACAAGCAATAACCGGTACTCCTTGTGAGGTACCCGAACCAAGAACGGTTATCATTGCTTCGTACTTTTTCAAACCGAGCAATTTAGGCTTTTTTTCTGAGCAGACCAATCAAAAGCAAAGTCCATCCGATGATCAACAATAAGCCTCCGATGGGTGTGATCGGCCATAGAAAGGACATGTTGACACTCAATACATCTTCAAGTGCCAATAAGTAGATCGAACCGGAAAAGAAAAGCACTCCGATAAGATTGAATCGATACACCCATTTGAGGGATATGCCAAAACGATCATGATTAACACCAAGTATCAATTGACCGAGTCCCATATAAAACTGGTACTTAATTCCAGTTTCAAAAGAGCTCATTTTTTCCGGTGAAAGTAACGCTTTGAGGCTGTGGGCTCCAAAAGCACCGAATACAATTCCGCTGATCAAAAGGATCGTAGCGGTAATAACGATCGATCTATTCATCTTCTTGAAGCTTTAAAGTATATTCCAGCACATCTTTCCATCCGGTCCATTTTCCCCGGTCATTGATCGTCTCATTGTGCCAGATGAATGTAAAATTGCCACCAAACTGCCTTACCTCGTTGAAGAGTTCCGAGATCTTTTGTTTCGAAACTTCTGGAGTCAAATGAAGGTATTCGTTCAACGTGCCATCCATGTATGCAAAGGGATGTATCCGTAACGCAGTCGAGGAATTTTTCGCAAGATCAAACCAAAAGAAGCTGCGGGCCGTTCCTGCTCGGAATCCAATTCTGTCAGCCATTCCCATTGTGTAATCATTCCGGATTCCTGCGGTGATGAGTCGCTGATATGTTGATGGCAAACTAAGTTTCAGGAAATGTTGTCGGGAACAAGTAACCGATTCACCCAGAATTTCCTCCAATCGCGCCTTTTCGGTTCCCAAAAGAAATGCATTTTCGTTCGACCGATAGCTGGGATGGATCCCTATGCTACATTTGTTGCTCATTCTTCGAATCAGTCGCTGATGCCTGGGGTCACGAAATGTAACATTGCGATCAAAGTTCCTGTAATCACCAAGTAACCAGAATATCAAGACAGGAAAACCGCTGTCAGCAATTGCTTCGATCAGTGCATACGTATCATAAGGATCACGCTCAATTCCTGCAGTAACTTTTTTACGCTCCGCCAATCTTTCACGATCTCCTTTGACATAATCTTTCAGCACTGCACCCCATCTGCGTGGACCTTCTTTTAATAAATGTGCGTATGTATTGTCAATATCGAATGTCGGTACTACACGTAGATTCAGACGGACTGTCTCGAGTTGGAATCCTGAAGAGGCTCTCAAAAAATGTACAAATGATTCTGCCCAGCGGTCACAAATGACTTTCTCCAACCAACCGAAACGCACCTGAACGCTCTGCGACATGTCAAAACGATCGTGTTCATCAGTGCCTGAAAAAATATATTCTTCATACCGCGATAGCACATAAAAAACAGCCGCTAAAGGATCATCCACTCCATCAAAGGACAGACATTCTTCCCCTTGAAAAGTCGCTTTTTCAATCCGATACTGTCGAATATCTTCATCGAAAAGGACACTTGCCGGTCTTAGATGGGTGATTCCTGGCAACGCATACTCGGAATAATTCAGCCGAGCACCACCACTCTCAAGGAATGACAACTCATCGTTGGTAACGGAATATTCCAGACCTCTGTCCTTAAGCACGAAATCAAGCACATACAGCAATCTTTCAGAAACTTGTTCGACATAGATCCGTACCATCGTCAAATCAGCTCAAGAAGTTTTTCACAGATGAAATACGAGGCCTTACCATCTCCAAATAATGGCGGATAGTTCAGATTATCGCGCTCTATCAACTCGTAAAAATCCTTAACTATTCTATCCCTGGAAGCACCAGCCAGAATCGCATTTCCATTTTCTACTATTTCCACCCATTCTGTTTGGGGACGTAGAATTACGCAAGGCTTTTTAAAGAAAAAGGCTTCCTTTTGAAGTCCGCCGCTGTCGGTAACGATGATCCTGGCATTCTTTTCAAGCGCAATAATATCAAGAAAACCTGCCGGGGGAATCATCATAAATCCTGGATCGGAATTCATCTCCTCATACAAATCATCGCGGAGCTGTTCCTTTAGTCGGTGCTGCGTGCGAGGATGTATGGGTAGAACGATCTTCAACCCACTGGACTTCCGAATGTCCATCAGCGCGGAAAAAATGCTGTTGATATTTTCTGTTATATCGGTATTTGAATCGCGATGGATGGTCACCAAAACATAGGATCCCTCTGAAAGAGCCAGTGAAGCAAGAATATCCGATCGTTGATCCGAGACATCGGAAAAATACAGGCTGTTATCGTACATAATATCCCCGCAGAGATACACATGCGGATGATCTGCTGTTGCAATCCGAGATGTATCCAGATTGAAGCCTTCCCGTTCCAGGTTTCTTAAACCAGCTTTCGTTGGCGTAAAAAGAAGGGTGGACATGTGATCACAGGCGATCCTGTTGACCTCTTCGGGCATAGACTTGTTAAAGCTTCTCAGGCCGGCTTCAACATGTACAACGGGAATGTGGATCTTTACAGCAGCCAATGCCGCTGCGACAGTTGAATTGGTATCCCCGTAGACCAACACTGCATTCGGTTTTTCTCGCAAAAAGATCTCTTCAAGTCCTTCGAGCATTCTGGCCGTCATGTAAGCATGTGAACCACTGCCAACCTGAAGATTGTAATCCGGTTCGGGAATTCCCATTTCGTCAAAGAAGACCTTTGACATGTTGTCATCGTAATGTTGGCCTGTGTGCACAATAAGTTCCTGTAGCTGACTTCCGAATCGTTCCCTTATCGCGCGATTGATCGCAGAAGACTTAATGATCTGCGGCCGGGCACCCACTACTGTCAGGATCTTTTTCATAGCAATAAGCTTCTTAATTCACGAAGATAGCCATAATGGACAAAAAACGGGTATGTGCAATAGTCAGAGATGCAATTCTCAACAAATGATTAATTTTCGGGCAATTATCCAAGACGATGAAGAAATTTGAATACAAACTGATCACTTTCAAAACCAAGGGAGTCTTTAGCAAAGATGTACCAATGGAAAAAGTGCAGAATGAATTCTCTGAACTCGGAGAACACGGCTGGGAATTTGCCGAAAGTCAGCGAATCGAATCCAATGGTTGGACCGATCGAATCATTTTTGTATTCAAGAGAGAGAAAAAAGAATAGATCATCCTTACAACATTCCCTCGTCGGCAAAACTAAAATAACCGTTATCTGCGAAGATCAAATGATCCAATACAGGAAGATCGATGTATTTTCCGAATTCTACCATTTTCTGTGTCAATGTCCTGTCGTTCTCACTCGGTTTCAGCTGACCACTGGGGTGATTGTGCACCAAAACTAATCCGTGTGCAGAACGCTCAATTGCAGCTCTGAAGATCATTTTACCATCCGCTACTGTGCCTGACATCCCCCCTGAAGAAATGCGTTCAGTTCGGATGACCTCGTTGGCCCGGTTCAACATGATCACCCAAAATTCTTCATGTTGCAGATCAAGTAGAAATGGCATCATGTGTTTGTATACCATCGTCGATGAACTGATCTTCGGTTTTTCAGTTCTTTCGGTATCCTGTCGTCTTTTTCCCAATTCAAAGGCAGCAAGCACTGAAACGGCTTTCGCAGGTCCGAGACCTTTTATCTTGCATAGTTCAGTCAACGACATCTTGGACAGTTGACTTAGATCGTTCGCTTTTTCAGATAACAAGATTCTGGAGAGGTCCAGTGCCGAGCAGTTCTTTGTTCCTGATCCCAGGATTATAGCCAAAAGCTCTGCGTCACTAAGTACAGATTTTCCTTTGAGCATCATTTTTTCACGCGGTCGATCTTCTTCCGCCCAACTTTTCAAACTTGTATTCATGGTGGTAAGGTTAGTTTACATGAATTTACTCAAAAATTCTCAAATCATGACAACTGAACATTCAGTGGAAGAGGAACACTATTTTTGCTCTATGGTATACAATGGCCAAAAGATCGTTTTTTATGATGGTGATTGCGGATTTTGTAACAGAAGTATCCGATTTATCCTGCTTTACGAAAAAGATGACACGATTCATTTTGCCGCGATTCAATCTGATTTCACTGCTCATTTTTTTAATGAACGAGGCTACCCTTCACCGACCTTAGATTCACTTTATTTCTTTGACGGAAAGGAACTTCTCGTGAGATCGGATGCCGCCTTAGCCATTTCGAGACATCTTAAATTCCCGTGGGGGTTACTCAACTTTTTCAAATGGGTACCCGTGAAACTGCGAGACGCTGTCTATTCATTTGTCGCGCGAAATCGTCGAAAATTGGGCGCTCAAAGTTGTTTCGTTCCGACCCTTGAACAGCGAAAAAGATTCCCCGAATTTATCCAAGCTCAACAGCAAAAGCCCTGATTCGTGTACAAACCTCTTTTAATCCTTCTGGTAGATCTTTTCTTTTCCAAGGATGTACCGCTCCAAAGGTGTGCTCCTCCCCTTCAATCACTTGAAGCTCGCAACCTAACCATTCCGCCAATTGATAACCTTCAGAGACAGCAACGGAATGATCCCGCTCGCCGTGGATGAGCAAAACGGGCTTTTTCAGCTTTCGACAAGCTGCATGGATTTCGAGCAACGACTTATTGGCTTCGAATTCTTCGTATTGCACGAAATATTGAGGAAGATCTTGAGCTGTCCGTGAATTGTGAACGTATCGTACACCTGTTTTTTTCCAGTCATCCAACGCTCCTCCTTGTGGAAAACGATTCTCGATAGAGGATATTCCTGCGAGTGAAATCACGCAGTCCACTCGAGGATGAAGTCCACCGAGAAGAACCATGCCCCCTCCCCTTGAATGCCCGATGAGGATAAGTTTATCTTGCTCTTTGAGTTCAGCTGCGCAAATTCCGATCATTGCATCCAGATCACGGTATTCTCTCAGGTAAGAATCATTCCCGAAAGCATTCATATCGACGAATACATTTGGTTGTTCAGGTGTCGTTCCGTTGTGCGTAACGTTAAATCGACAAAATCCAAAACCCTGTGCGATAAAGTGATCCATCATTAAGCTCCAGCAGCCCCAGTCCTTGAAACCCATGAATCCGTGCATAAAAAGTAAGAACCGGCCGTTGAAGTTTTCAGGAATAACGAGATCAAACGTGTGCTCGCGACCATTAAAACCGCAATACAGACTATTCAAAATCTTTTTTGCCATGGATCAAAAGTAGTGATCGTTATGAAATGTGTGTTTAAGCGTTGATAAATCAGTCCTGTGGCCAGAATACGCACAAGTGATTATGATTACATTTGTCTTATGACAAGGTCTTTTGTAATGCTTCTTGCGATCGCACTTCTCAGCTCCTGTTCAAGGAGTTTTGGGAACAAGCTAACAGATCCGGATCTCGATGTTTACTATGAGTTTTCAGAGGATGAAAACAAAGCAAGTGCATTGGGAAAATACTGGAAAAAGAATGGCTTCACGGGTGATGCTCACCAGAGTATTCGTCTCACAAAAGATAAAGAACACTACTTCGTACAGCTGATCGCAAGTAACGAGAAAAATGCCGGTGATGTTTCCTTCGGGGAGATGAAATTGCTGTTGGATCTGCAAGATGAGCTGGACTCTGTCATTTTCAATTCGGGTATGCACTGTCAGATCGTTATTTGTGACGGACAGTTCAAACCTTTGTTCAACATCAATCAATGATATGAAGATCTCTGCATCAATTTACAGCGACAAAAAACGTCCACTCGAAAAGGTGATCGAGGATCTGGTGCAGCATCAGGTGGACATGCTTCATGTGGATTGCAATGATGATCCGGCTGTTTTTAATGACATACGCAGCATTCGGCAGTGGTGCAAGCTACCCATCGACCTGCATATAATTACCAGCGATCCCAAACCTTACTATCCCCTCCTGCGCGAATGCCCCGTAGAATATATTACTTTTCAATACGAGCCGCTACATCATGCATTGGACATACCTGTGGATATACCGGGTCGCAAAGGACTTGCTATCGTGACTCCAACCTCTACAAACGTTTTTGACCAGTACAGCAATCTTGATTTCATTCTGATCATGGCTACAACGCCAGGTCAGAGCGGTGGCGTCTTTGATAAGACCAATTTCAGCAAGATCAGACAGTTCAGACGGAAATATCCTTCAAAATCCATCCATGTGGATGGTGGCGTTAACGGTGAGGTATCGTTTATTTTGCGCAATATGGGTGTCAGCAGTGCTGTTTCTGGCAGCTACCTCTTTAGTGGGCCCAGCGTGGGACATGCTCTGATGAACCTCACGAAAAGGGATATTGAATCACATTACAGAATTGCTGACTTCATGATCCCTTTGGATGAATGCCCGAAGGTTATGGAAAATGAATCATCGCTAAAATCAATATTGGTAACGATCGAAAATGGAAACATGGGCTTCTGTCTTGTGATCGGTATGGATGGAAAACTTCAGGGTATAGTTTCCAGCGCAGACATCCGGAAGGCGATGCTCCGAAAATTAGAAGATCTGAAAAGCATAAACCCGCAAGACCTCGTGAATACAACACCGACCTGCATCGATGAAAATGCGACGGTCTTGGAAATGCTTAAAATTATCAAGGCTTGTAATTTCCCGATAATGTATCTACCTGTCGTAAAAAACGGAGCACAAGCGGCAGGAATTGTTAACTTTGTCCACCTTGTTAAAGGAGAACTATGATCCTTCATTTAAAACCATCTGTAACACGTGAAAAGGCTGCTGAGCTTGCAGTTGAATTAAAAGCATTCCACATCACTGAAGGCGCTATGAATTTGCTGGTCACGGGATCAGGAATACAGGAAGTCCCGAAGGAAGCTGAACCTTACACCGATGCCTATTGGGTATTTGCAAACGACATTCAATTAGCCTCTCGAAAGTACAGAAGTGAAAAAAGATCGGTGCGATTTGGAAGTGTGGACATTGGTGGGAAATCGGGGAATACATTGTTAATTGCCGGACCTTGCTCGGTAGAATCCGAGGAACAGATCCGTCAGTCAGCTCAACTTTTGAAAAAAAACGGACTGACTGCGCTGCGCGGGGGGTGCTACAAGCCGAGAACCTCTCCTTATTCATTTCAGGGTTTGGGAACTGATGGATTAAAACTTCTTTCAAAAATGCGGGAAGAGTTCGGACTGACTGTGATCACTGAGGCAAGGGATGCCACCCACATTCAGGAGATCATTGAATACACCGATGTTATTCAAGTAGGTGCGAAAGCCATGTACGATCAAGGAATTTTGAGAGCATGTGCTAAAACACAAAAACCAGTATTGATCAAAAGAGGCTTTGGTACAACACTGCAAGAGTTTGTTCAAGCAGCAGAATTTATACTTTCAGGAGGAAACAGCAATGTAATTCTGTGTGAGCGCGGTATCCGTACTTTTGAAACAGGAACCCGTTTCACACTTGATCTTTGCGGTGTTGCATGGCTTCAGGAATACACCAATCTGCCGATCGTTTTGGATCCCTCTCATGCCATGGGGTATGCTTACGGAGTTCCATCTTTGGCCAAAGCTTGCACTGCAATGGGAATCGACGGTTTGCTCATTGAGGTTCACCCAACTCCGAGATCTGCAAAATCAGATGCTTCGCAACAACTTGATCATGACCAGTTCGAAAAATTATTGAACGAATTAAAACCAGTCGCTCAGTCGGTTGGATACCAAATAGTATGATCCATCTCGAACAAAACATCAAGGGCTTGTGTACCCGTCATGGTCTTGAATTCGATGAGTTTATGAACGATCTCGAGGTAGATCATGTGCATGAGCTGACGCTTTTTGACCTTCAGGCGATCTGTGAAGAATACACTATTGATCTTCAAGCATTGTTGTTCAAGCCGATGTATCGGAAGGATTTGTGGTCTAAAAAAACGGAAAAGATCAAACTGCTGGTCATGGATGTGGACGGAGTCATGACGGATGGTGGCATGTACATCACTGAAAAAGGCGATCACATCAAAAAGTACAACACCAAGGACGGCATGGCGATCCAGCATCTGCGTAAATTTGGCATCGAGCCGGCTATCATTTCCTCCGGATTTATGCCGGAGATGGTCCGTGAGCGCGCCCGCATGCTCAAGATCGAAAAATGCCACATCGGACGAGAACCTAAATTGACGATTCTCAAACAGTTTTGCGATGACCTCGGCATTACTTTGGACAACGTTGCGCTAATCGGTGATGATATTAACGATCTGGAGATGATCCGAAAAGTTGGTTTATCTGCATGTCCTTCGGATGCTGTGAATATGATCAAAACGAACGTTGACATTATTCTTTCGAAAAAGGGCGGTGAAGGCTGTATTCGGGAGTTAATTGACAGCTATTTACTGAACGAACCTCTAACGGAGTAAAGGAATGGAAAAGATCAGGATTGGAATTATCCGAGAAGGGAAAGTACCACCGGACCATCGGGTGCCACTTACACCTAAACAATGTAAAATTGTTCAGACCATCTATCCGAATGTTGAAGTGATCGTTCAACCAAGTCCAATAAGAGCGTTTAAGGATGATGCATATGTAGACGAAGGAATTAAACTAAGTGAGAATCTGGAAATGTGCGACATTATTCTTGGAGTCAAGGAAGTACGTATCGAAGATCTCATTCCCGGAAAGAAATTCATGTTCTTTTCACATACGATCAAGAAACAGCCATACAACCGCAAATTGCTTCAAGCGATTCTGGAGAAGAAGATTGAATTGATCGATTATGAAGTCATTAAAGACAGGCACAACAAACGATTGATCGGATTTGGACGTTTTGCCGGTATCGTAGGATGCTACAATGCGTTTCTTACCTATGGACTGAAACACGGTTTGTATACACTGAAACCGGCCCACCAGTGTGCAGACAGAAAGGAAATGGAATCGGAGCTGAAAAAGGTGGCTCTGCCAAAAGATATGAAGATCGTACTCACCGGATTCGGACGGGTCGGTCATGGTGCCGTTGAGATCATCGATCTTTTACCGATCAAAGAGGTTGCACCGGATGAATTCCTAACCAGGGATTTTGATGGTCCGGTGTACACCCACCTTGAAGCAGAAGACTATTTTGGCCGAAAAGACGGAAAACCATTCAATAAACAAGAGTTTTACACACAACCTGACCTGTACAGATCAACTTTTTCACCATTTCTGAAAGTGGCTCAAATGTATATTCCATGTCATTTTTGGAATAGTAAATCACCCTACATTATCACGGCGGAAGACCTGCGATTACCCGGAAGAAAAACATCCGTAATTGCGGATATCAGTTGTGATGTAGCGGGACCAATAGCATCCACTATTCGCGCTTCAAAGATTGGTGATGCGATCTATGGCTATGACCCTGTAAGCCAAATAGAAACGGATTATCTTGACGATCAGGCGATCGCGGTGATGGCCGTCGACAATCTGCCTTGTGAGCTGCCCTTGGATGCCTCGGAGGATTTCGGTAATGAGTTGATGAAGCATGTACTTCCTGCCTTATTGAAAGATGATCCAGACAATATCATAGGCCGCGCAACGGAAACAACCAAGGAAGGTACTCTGACCGAAGCGTTCAGTTATCTAAAAGATTACGTGGAAGATCGATCGTAATGCTGCAAAAGGAGGATAGAAAGATCATTCGTGGCTGGGTATTCTATGACTGGGCCAATTCGGTTTATCCGCTGATTATAAGCTCGGCGATCTTTCCGATCATGTTCGAGAAAATGACGAGCTTCAAAGATGCAGACGGAAAAACGATCTATGATACCATCTCATTTTTTGGATTGGAATTTAAGAATACCGCTTTTTACGCTTATCTGGCATCTATGTCGTATTTGGTGGTGGCACTAATTACTCCTTTACTTTCTGGAGTTGCCGACTATTCCGGAAAGAAAAAACGTTTTTTGCAGTTCTTCTGTTTTCTCGGCGCAGTATCCAGTGCACTGCTCTTCTTTTTTGATCATAAGGCAGATGGAATGAGCCCGGTCGCGATCGGCTTCACCATTCTTCCTTTGTTCTTTGCGAGCATTGGTTACTGGGGAAGTCTCGTATATTACAATTCTTATCTGCCAGAAATAGCTCCGGAAAGTCAGCACAACGCCATCAGTGCACGGGGATTCATCATGGGATACCTTGGAAGCTCTATCTTATTGATCATTATTTTGGTTTTGACCCAATTTACAGGTCTCATGGATATTCACTATGCTTTCCCGTTAGTGGGCACGTGGTGGCTTGTATTCGCATTTTATACATTTGTCAGATTGCCCCAACCGAAAGCAAGAAAAGATTCGGAACAGTTGATCTCAAAAGGTTTCAGGGAATTAAAAAAAGTTTGGAATGATATCCGTTCACGAAAACCCTTAAAACGCTACCTGGCTAGCTACTTCATGTTCAACATGGCTGTACAAACGGTAATGATCATGGCAACAGCTTTCGCTAACAAAGAGATCATAGGCATACAAACCACTGATCTGATCGTCAGCATTCTGATCATTCAATTCGTTGGTATTCTGGGGTCGTTTCTTTTTTCTCGTTTAGGAAACCTCATTGGCAACAAACAGGCACTCAGCATAGCAATTTGTATTTGGATAGGACTTTGTCTTTACGTTTATTTCCTCGTCTACCTTCCCTGGCAATTCTACATTGCCGCTGCGGTGGTTGGTTTGGTCATGGGTGGTATTCAATCATTAGCGCGATCAACCTACTCGAGGATGTTACCATCAACAGACGACAACACCTCCTATTTCAGTTTTTTTGACGTAAGTGAAAAAATAGGTTTAGCTATTGGAACATTCAGTTTTGGTCTGATTGAATCATTTGCTGATATCCGGACATCCGTACTGGCATTGGTTGTTTTCTTTGTCCTAGGTATTTTTCTGCTGATGAGGGTGCCAAAAAATTGGGACATCGCGGAGTAAGCTGAAATTGATTCCTGACGAAAAGAAATTCGAGTGAAATTGTGTTGATATAGTGCACGGGGTTAGTGATCTGGCGATATCTGAAAAAAGCGATCACATTGAAATAACGAAGTGTTCTTTACGTTGACTTTTCCTGCGCATCACGATTCCTGTGCGGAACAGATCGATGCTAACATGGAACCGATCATCCGAGATGATCTTTTTATAAGCCTTAAACATGGAATCACTCCACCGGATATCATCCAAAACAAAGATGGTTTCCTCATGGGAATAAGGCACAAGACGATCAAGATAGTTGAGTAAAGCTTCACCATCGTGATGACCATCGATAAAAACAAGATCGAAAACCCCATGAATTTCGGAATCCAAATATGAAGTAAAACTTGAATTAATAGTCTTTATTCTATTAATTTTTAAGTAATTAAAATTATAAATTGCTATATCGAGAGTCGCTTTACATGCCTCCACTGTCACGATCCGTGCGTCGGGATTTCCGATCGCCAAATGAATTGTACCGACGCCCAAAGACGTGCCAAATTCCAGTATATTTTTCGGCTGGTAGAAACGACTGAGTTGGTAAAGCAGCAAGCCGTTTTTTCCTCTGGAGGATCCAATCTCAAAAATGTCACATACCCTGCGCTCCTTCCGCATTTTTCTGGATCCTGCGCCGAAATCGGAAACACGAATCTTTCTTCTATCTTTCTTGAGACGAGTAAACAAAGTGCATCGTGCTTCCAGAATATCCTTTTCGAATTCAATCCGCTGACATTTATCTACAAAATCGTAGATAAAAGGAGAATGTATTCCATGACGCCCCTTCGCTTTCCAACGATATTTTATATATTCGAACAGCAGATTCACAGCACAAAGAAACAAACTTCCCGACGATGCAGGAGCATTTCACAGAAGAACAGATCGAGGAACAACGAAAAAAGGTTTTTGGTGAGCAGCCCTATGCGCAACTTGTCAGACCTTGCCGGATCGGTGACGGCATCCTCAGATTGGAAGCTGATGAAAAAAATCGGGCAATCAGCATTTTTGAGCGATACCGCGGACAATTGACATTCTTCATACCTGCTTCCGGATCTGGATCACGGATGGTAGAATTCCTGCACGAGTACCGAAATAGCTCATCAGAGGAGTTAACAGGGAAAATGGAACTCTTCATTAATCATTTGGAGGAGTTTGCTTTCTTCAAGGAGCTTCCCGAGCCTCTTCAGCAGTCGATTGTTCAAAATGAAGTTGACATTGACAGTCTTGTGGACTACCTTTTGGATGCCCACGGACTTGATCTTTCTTCAATTCCCAAGGGACTGATACCTTTTCATTACTTTGGGCCATTCATTCTAAACGCTTTTCAGGAACACCTGCTCCAGGGAAATCTACTTTCAACGCTTCCAGCAAATTTTCACTTTACGATCCAAAAGGATTTCGAAGAAAAGATAAGTCAAAGCGTAGAAAATATCTCAAAATTCACCGGAATAACCTTCAATGTGCGCTATTCCGAGCAGAGTGCACGAACCAACTCCGTAGCTTTTAACGAGAAAAAAGAACCATACAAGTTGGCTGACGGATCCATACTCACGCGTCCCTCTGGCCATGGAGCATTACTCCCGATACTGAATACGATCAATAGCGAATTGATCCTAGTCAAGAACATCGATAACGTACAACATTTTTCAAAGGCTGAACAGACCAACCAGGTTTGGAGAGTGATCGCAGGTGTCTTATTAGAATTTCGCGCTCAAGCTCAGCGTATTTTTGAGACACCATCGACCAACGAATTATTTGAGCTGAACAAAAGATACCAGCTGTTCAATCAGGAGACGATAGCTGCAGTAACAGAATTGGAGGCAGTTCGTAAACTATTAGATAAACCGGTCAGAGTTTGCGGAATGGTCCGTAATGAAGGGCAACCTGGCGGCGGGCCTTTCTGGGTGATGAACAATGGTAAGATCAGCAAGCAGATCGTCGAAAAAGCGCAGATATCAATGGAACATGACCAGCGGAACATTTTGCTCAAGAGCACCCATTTCAATCCTGTGATGATGGCCTTATGTCCCTTAAACCTGGTAGGCGAGAAATTCGATATTACTCAGTTCAAGGATGAAAACACCTATTTCATAGTGCATAAGTCAAATAACGGTGAAAATATCTCGTACATGGAACAACCCGGACTATGGAATGGTAGTATGGCAGACTGGATCACCTTATTCGTTGAGACCCCCAGTGAAACGTTTAGTCCGGTTAAAAGCCTGACTGATCTGATCGATCCATCTCACCGCGAATGATCAGCGTTGATTGACCGGAAGGAAAGAGTTGCTTTGTACTCCATCCCAGCACCTCAATTCAAGCTCTAAACCATCAAAAACTGCGTATGTGTTGTACTTTAACCAGTCCCCGAGATTGGTATAAAAAACTTGCTCTTGCAATTCAAACCGTAAAGGCATGTGACGGTGTCCGAAAACAAAATGATCGAAATGTTCTTTTTTGAGCATTTCATTACAATAGAGATATAGCCATTCATTTTGTGCGCCATTGAATATCTCATCGGTCTGACCGGTTGCTCCTCTGCTGGTCCTCGAGGAAAAATTGGCCAGCCATATTCCGAAATTTGGATGGAATCGGGCAAAAGCCCACTGGCAAAATTTATTGCGGAAGATCCTCTTCAAAAATTTATATCCCCGATCTCCGGGTCCAAGTCCATCTCCATGCCCGATAAAAAACCGTTTTCCGTTGAATTCACGAATTACAGGCTCTCTGTGTAAGATAAAACCCAATTCTTTTGGTAGGTAATCGAAGATCCACATGTCATGATTACCGGTAAAAACATGAACAGGGATACCCGAATCGGTTAACTCAGCGATCTTGCCTTGTAGACGCACAAAACCTTTAGGGATCGCATGCTTATACTCGAACCAGAAATCAAAGATATCACCTACAAGAAAGATCTCTTGTGCAGTTGGCGCTATATGATCCAACCAGGAAACGATCTTCTTCTCCCTTTCCAGACTTTTCTCATACGAAGGAACACCAAGGTGGAAATCAGAGGCGAAATAGATATGTTTCCTGACGGAATTCTGCATTTAGAATCCAAAGATTTTCTGCAGTTCTGCTTCCAATGCTTCTCCCCTCAAGTTGGTCTTCACGATCTTTCCTTCCTGATCTATCAGAACTGTGAAAGGTATTCCTTTCACTCCATACATCTGAGGTACTTTGCTCGACCAATGACCAAGGTCGCTAACGTGATTTGGCCACGAAAGCTGGTCCTTTTCAATAGCAGCAAGCCATGCATTGCGGTCACGATCCAATGAAATACTCATCACTGTAAATCCTGCACTTTTGTACTTCTCGTATGTTCTCACCACATTAGGATTTTCCTTTCTGCACGGTCCACACCATGAAGCCCAGAAATCAATCAACACAACTTTACCTCTGAGATCAGAGAGCTTCATTTTCGTTTTACCGTCCGTCATCAATTCTTCAAAATCCGGCGCAATTTTACCAGGCGCAAGAAGATTCGCCTCCTCTTTTTGTGCTTTCAACTGCAAGTAATTCTTGTACGTATTTTGAACTGAAGGTGATTCCTTGAATGCCCCGTAAAGTTGATTCACGATCGATTCGAAGGTTCCAAAATCATTTTCCGTATCAATGGTATTCAGCGCGGGAATGAGCGCAGGAGAGTTTTGGTTCTGAGCCACAAAAGTTTGAAGCTGTGACTGAAAATTGTAGTATTCCTGAGTCAACTGCTGATTGATCTCCTCCTTGCGATCGGGAAATTGCTGCATCTCCCTAACCCCATTATCACGCTTTTGATTCCAGGCGGTCATCACCTTAATGAACTCATTCATCCGAACACTTTCGTCTGAGCCCACGATATTGGAATAATTGAAAAGATCATTGCCATCCCCATAGATCTTGATGTCGGAGCCCGCTCTCATGATGAGATTAATATGCGACTCTCCCACCCTAACGACATAATAATCTGCATAGGGCAGTGACGCCTTCATAGAAAAATCCCCTTTTTTCGAAAGCACTGCTTTTTGGTAATTCTGGTAGTTACCAGGACCGAAATACTGCGATAAATATACCGTATCGGTTTTCGAGTTAAAGATATTCCCGGAAACAATGACATTGATGGATTGTTGCGCAAGTAAGCCACCTGTCAAAAGGATTCCAGCGAAAAGTATAGATAATAGCTTCATAGATTAATTTATTTTCCAAACAACTCAACCAATTTTTGTTCCAAACTTGGCCCGCGAAGTCCGGTGGCGATAATGTTCCCCTCTTTATTCACTAGCACGGTATGCGGTATGCCATTAAATCCGTAAAGAGCGGGCATTGGTGAATTCCAGTGTAGTAAGTCGCTCACATGATTTGGCCAAACGAGACCATCCGAGATTATAGCTTGCTTCCAAGCTTTAGCTTCTTTGTCCAATGAAACGGAAAATACAGTGAAACCTTTGTCCTTGTATTTATTGTAAAGTCTTACCACATTCGGATTCTCCTGACGACAGGGACCACACCAGGAAGCCCAGAAGTCGATCAACACATACTTTCCTCTCAGCGAAGAAAGCTTGATTTCCTTCCCTTCCGGATTTTTCAGTGCAATCTCCGGTGCAGGCTTGGAACCTGAATTGTTGGCAAGATACTCTTGATAGGCCATTTCGATCTGGTAAACTTGATTTTCCATCGTTGCAGCTATCGGTGAGCCTTCATATTTCTGAAGGTACGCCTCAGCAACTACCATAAGGACATCAAGACTTTTTGGATCCCAGTACTTGAATCCCATGTTTGGAGAAACGGAGGACGAAAGGATGATGTTGAAAGGACTCGACGGATCTTCTTGCATTTTACGAACGGAAAATTCATCGACAGGCTTGCGCAGTTCCAGGTAGCGTGTCATGATTTCTTCTTCCGTCACCTTACCCTGCATTGACTGTAATTCCTGCTGAGAGGATGCAAACACGGAAAAGCGATCCATGTATTCATTCATTGTTTTTGACCATTTGGTTCCACTGACATTCGGCTTTACGGCAAATTCTGAAAACGATGTATTGATCTTGATATGGTCCTTTGGAACAATCGGCAAGGGTATGGCTCTGTCCTGGGCTTCTCCCAAACGCAACTGATACAACCCCATTCCCGGAACATTACCCGTCAACTCAAACTTTCCTGACGCATCAGTCTTGCCGGATGCAACTGAGATTGCACCTTGCTGGCTCAATGCCTCGAGATAGATCATCGTATTACCTGCATCTTTAACAAGACCTGATATAACAAAGTTGTCTTCCGGCTTCTGCTCGTCAGAGTTTCCATCACAGGAACTCATAAACAAAAGGAGCAGACATATAAATGGTACGAGTTTATTCATTTTTAGCTTTCCAGTGTTTTTCTTAAAAGAGCATTAGCAACCTTCGGATCGGCCTTTCCTCCTGACACCTTCATGAGCTGTCCCATGAAGAATCCGGTCAACTGCTTTTCCCCGTTCCTGTAACGTTCAACTTCCTGCGGATATTGCTTGATCACCTCGTTAATGAATTCCAAAACTGCATCTTCACTTGAATCCTGGATCAGGTTGAGTTTTTCTGCTAAATGAAGTGGAGATTTATCCTTATCCGTCAACATCGCCGGAAAAAGCTTCTGTGAGGCGATCGAGGTTGATATCTTCCCTTCATCAATCAGATTGACAAGTTCGGCAATACGTTCAGCACTCACAGGAAGATCCTCGATTTCAACACCGTATTCATTGAGATAAGATTTGATATCTCCCATGATCCAATTGGCTGCGGCTTTGTAATTCCGCGTGAACTTTATCACTTCGTCATAAAAAAGAGCAATGCCTTTTGAATCGGTCAGGTTGTATGCGTCATAGGCAGAAAGACCAAGTTCTTCGGTGTATTTCAGGAACAATTCCCGCGGAAGCGCTGGCATTCCCCTTCGGATCACTTCTATCTGCGTTTCATCTACAACGAGTGGCTGCAGGTCTGGCTCGGGAAAATAACGGTAATCATTCGCCGCTTCTTTCGTTCGCATGGAAATAGTAATACCTTTAAGTGCATCGAAAGAACGGGTTTCCTGAGCAAGCTGCTCTCCTTTTTCAACTGCTTCGATCTGTCTGATGATCTCGAATTCGATCGCACGTTGTACATTTCTGATCGAGTTCATGTTCTTCACTTCTACTTTGGTACCGAACTCGCTGGTGCCTTTTACTCGTACCGAAATATTCGCATCGCAACGCAGTGATCCTTCCTCCATATTTCCATCGCAGATGTCCAGATAACGTACTAGCTTCCTCACTTCAGTCAGGTAATTGTAAGCTTCCTGAGAAGACCGGATGTCCGGTTCAGATACGATCTCCAGCAATGGTACTCCAGCACGGTTCAGATCCACTAATGTATCATAGACATCTACATCGTGAATACTTTTTCCGGCATCTTCCTCCATATGAATCCGCGTCAGTCGGATCTCTTTGTCTGAACCGTCTTCTGTTTTAATGTGTATTGATCCACCGGTACAGATCGGCGTTTTGTCCTGAGTGATCTGATAACCTTTCGGTAAGTCCGGATAGAAATAATTCTTTCGGGCGAAATACTGATCTCTTGCGATGTTGCAACCGCAAGCCAATCCTAACTTTATCGCAAACTCTATGGTCCTCCTGTTCATTACGGGAAGGGTACCCGGATGTCCCAACGTTATAGCACTCACATTCGTGTTTGGATGGGCTCCATATTCGTTGATATCAGAAGAATAAGCCTTTGAGCGCGTGAGCATTTGAGTATGTACCTCAAGACCCACTACCACCTCGTACTTATCCCTAACAGATGTATCCATATCAGATCCTTGCAATTAATTCACGCATGATCAACGTCATCTTCGGTTCCTGCCGACTCGCCACTTCGATCACATCCTGAACACTCACTTCTTTTATCTTCCCTGGAACGCCCAGGTCTGTAATGATCGAAATAGCAAAGCAAGGAATGGACATGTGACGCGCAACGATCACCTCAGGAACAGTTGACATTCCGACCGCATCAGCACCAATGGCGCGAACGTAGGAGTATTCCGCCGGCGTTTCCAAAGTTGGACCGGTAAGTCCTGCATAAGTTCCAACGGACACTCTGATATTGTTTTCTGCTGCGATCGTTTTGGCTAAGGCAATCATTTCAGGATCATACGGCACACTCATATCCGGAAAACGCGGACCAAGCTCGTCAAAATTCTTTCCGATCAGCGGATGAGCAGGGAAAAGATTGATATGATCGTCCATAATCATGATCTCGCCTACTTCAAAGTCAGGATTAACGCCTCCAGAAGCATTGGAAACGAACAGGCGCTGAATTCCCAGAAGCTTCATTACGCGTACCGGGAAGGTCACCTGCTTCATATCATACCCCTCATAGAAGTGAAAGCGCCCCTGCATGGCAACTACCTTCTTCCCGCCGAGCTCACCAAAGATCAGTTTACCTGAATGGCTTTCAACGGTTGAAACCGGAAAGTGCGGGATCTGGTCATACGGGATCTCATCGATGACATTGATCTCTTTGACAAGTCCGCCGAGTCCTGTGCCTAAAATTATCCCAATAGTGGGTTCAACCGAAGTTTTCGTTTTGATGAACGCAACCGATTCTTTAAACTGTTCCAACATATTGATCTACAATTGATTTAAAATTTTCATTGTCTTCAAATTCCACAGAGATCGGAATGTAATACCAAGGATATGTACTTACACTTTCCATTGCTCTATCCCCAACCAGTCTGACATAATCTTTTTCCGTAGTCAATATCACACTGTCGGGGCTGTCAAAGTTATCAAATTTTTGGTGAATCTGCTGCAGATCAGCGCTACTGAAATCATGGTGATCGGGAAAGCGAATGTGCACGAGATCGTAACTATCTGATAGCTGATTAACCAGTGGTTGGGGATTTGCGATACCAGTTACCAATAAAACATTTTTCGGTTGACTCCATTTCTTTCCTGCTAAGGACATCGGTTCTGAATAATTCACTGAAGAGAAAAAAATATGTTTTTTGCCGGAACCAATCTTCTTTTGGACAATTGACCTTTGGTCAGCGTTGAGATCAGCAGGGCATTTGGTAACCACGATCAGATCGGCACGTCTGCTGTTCAATCTTCTCTCCCTTAAGGAACCTGTCGGCAACAGAAAGTCATTGTAAAATGGGTTAGTATAGTCAGTTAAAAGTATATTCAATCCAGCTTTGATCTGACGATGCTGAAAAGCGTCATCCAGCAAGATCAAATTGGTTTCCGGGAATTCGTTTAAGATCCTTTGGACGCCTTGAACCCTTCGCTCGCAGACCGCAACTTTGACTTTGCCATGAAACTTTCTGGCATACAACAAGGGTTCATCGCCTGAATCTTGGGGCGAAGCATCGCGATCGACCCATCTGAAACCCTTGGTTTTTCGTCCATACCCTCGACTTAGGATCACCACTTTAAAGTCATCACTGTATTGTTCTGCCAACCATGCTACGTGTGGTGTTTTTCCGGTTCCTCCAACGGATAAATTCCCCACGCAGATCGACTTTACTGGAATGACATACGTACCGAATACACCCAGCTCAAAACAGCGGTTTCTGAGTTCGGTTATGAGCCCGTAAAGGAGGGAAACGGGAAATAAGAACCAACGAATGATCTGCACAGATCAAAAATACGGAAAGTTTATTGGGCGGAATAATCCGATAAAGTTTGATCGTCGGCGTAGTAGAATACACGGATCTGAGCAGTGTCGCTGAGAAAGTCGATCTTTCCTACCTCTACCCGATTGATCACAAGACCTGTACGCGCTTCAAGATCAGCCTTCATTTCATCGTATTTCTCGGGAACGATAAGATCAATCCGCTCGTAGTTGATGGTTTTTCTCGTTTCATGCTTAACCAGCCACAAATTTTCCAGACCAAAAGTCAGCGCCATAACCGTGAGGTTAATGATCACCATTTCAGCAATACTGATCTGATTGGATGCCAATGCGTTGACTACGCTTACGCCGATAATTAGGAAAAGATAGGTCATTTCCTTGATCTCGATAGCGTCAGTTCGATAACGAATAATCCCGAAAATAGCAAAAAGCCCTAATCCCATTCCGGTATCAATATCCAGCTTTTTCAGGCCGAAGCACAGAAAAAACGTAATCATACCGATCAGGTAGTAGGTAAACAGGTAATCCT
>Ga0315902_10001930_pt1 | contig 33014 bp, 33 predicted proteins | sample LakEriMetagenome_9_FD_203523 | JGI IMG/M metagenome (GOLD analysis project Ga0315902, IMG submission 203523) | Freshwater fungal communities from buoy surface, Lake Erie, Ohio, United States - Buoy 12 MA117 | ecosystem: Environmental > Aquatic > Freshwater > Lake > Lake biofilm | place: USA... | reverse complement strand
ACCACCGGCGTGCGCCCGGGCGGCAGCTCGTCCAGCGTGCTCACGTCCAGGTCGGCGAAGTAGGTCATGGCCAGGGTGCGCGGGATGGGCGTGGCGCTCATCATCAGCAGGTGCGGCTCCAGGTCGCCCTGCATCTTCTGGCGCAGCTGCAGGCGCTGGGCCACCCCGAAGCGGTGCTGCTCGTCCACCACCGCCAGGCCCAGCCGGGCGAAGTCCACATCGTCCTGGATCACGGCGTGCGTGCCCACCACCAGAGCGGCCTGGCCGCTGGCCACCTGCTCCAGCTGCGCCTTGCGGGCCTTGCCTTTGCGGCTGCCGCTGAGCCAGGCCACGCCCACGCCCAGCGGCTGAAGCCACTGCACCAGCTTGTGGAAGTGCTGCTCGGCCAGGATCTCGGTGGGGGCCATCAGCGCACACTGCCAGCCGGCGTCCATGGCGCGGGCGGCGGCCAGCGCGGCCACCACGGTCTTGCCCGAGCCCACGTCGCCCTGCAGCAGGCGGTGCATGGGCAAGGGCCGCGAGAGGTCGGCGTCGATCTCCGCACCCACGCGGCGCTGGGCTGCGGTCAGCGCGAAGGGCAGCACGTGCAGCAGCCGGCCATGGAGCCCTTGCGGGCTGGCCGCTGCCGGTTGCGGCGCCCCGGGTGTCCCGGGCTGCCCTGGCGTGAGCGACTCCACCGGCGCCAGGACAGGCGCCTTGAGCCGCGCCCGCGCCGCCACGGCCTGCGCCTGCGCCAGCTGCTGGGCCAGCAGCTCGTCGAACTTCAGGCGCTGCCAGGCCGGGTGCGAGCGGTCCTCGATGTCGTGCAGCGCCACGCCGGGCGGCGGCTGGTGCAGCAGGCGCACCGCGTCACGCAGCGCTGGCAGGCCCCGCGGCACCGTGCCGGGGGGCAGTACCTCGTCCAGCGCAGCGCGTACCAGGGCCGAGGCGACGGCCTTGCGCAGATAGGGTTGGGGCAGCTGCGCCCGCGTGGGGTACACCGGCGTCAGCGCCGAGGGCAGCGGCTCGCCGGGCTGAACGGCCTTGAACGAGGGATGCACCATCTCGCGGCCGAGAAAGCCGCCCCGCGCTTCGCCACGCACGCGCAGCCGCACGCCGCAGGCCATCGCCTTCTGGTGCGAGGGGTAGAAGTTCAGGAAGCGCAGGACGAGCTCGCCGCTGTCGTCGGCGATGCGCACCACCAGTTGACGTCTCGGGCGGAACTCCACCTGGGCCTGCACCACCGTGCCCTCCACCTGGGCGGGGTCGCCGTCGCGCACCTGGCCGATGGGCACGATGCGGGTCTCGTCCTCGTAGCGCAGCGGCAGATGCAGGGCCAGATCGATGTCGCGCACCAGCCCGAGCTGGCGCATTGCCCGCTGCGGCGCCGACAGCGCCTTGGGTGCGCTGTCAGCGGGGGGCGCGGGGGTCGGCATGGAACAATTCTGCTCTGCTGCCTCCGAAGGTCAGGCCGGTACCGCCTGAACACCATGCAAGACACCCCTGCGCCGCGCGTCTGGACGCCCGACGATTTCGACTTCGAGCTTCCCCCCGAGCTGATCGCCCAGCACCCTGCCGCCGAGCGCAGTGCCTCACGCCTGCTGGACGGCACGACGCAGCCGCCGGCTGACGGCATCTTCCGCGACCTGCCGCAGAGCTTGCAGCCCGGTGACCTGCTGGTCTTCAACGACACGCGCGTGGTCAAGGCGAGGCTGTTCGGCCGCAAGGCCAGCGGCGGCGCAGTCGAGGCGCTGGTCGAGCGCGTGCTGCCGCCCGCCCCGGGGGTGCCGCACGCGGTGTGGGCCCACCTGCGCGCGAGCAAGTCGCCGCGGCCGGGCAGCGTGCTGCGCTTCGAGCGGACCAGGCAAGACCAGGCCCTCGAGGGCTTCGACGCCGAGGTCCTGGGCCGCGCCGGCCCCGACGAGTCGCTGTTCCACCTGCGCCTGCCGTCGGACCCCTTCGCCCTGATGGAGGCCTTCGGCCACGTGCCGCTGCCCCCCTACATCACCCACGACGACGGGGCCGAGGATGAGCGCCGCTACCAGACGGTTTTCGCCTCACGCCCCGGCGCGGTGGCCGCGCCCACCGCCGCGCTGCACGTCGACGAGGCGGTGCTGGTGGCCTTGCGCGAGCGCGGCATCGGCACCGCGCGCGTGACCCTGCACGTGGGCGCCGGCACTTTCCAGCCGGTGCGGGTACAGCGCCTGCAGGACCACCGCATGCACCGCGAGTGGTACGAGGTGGCCGAGGACACGGTGCGCGCGATCCAGGCGGCGCGCGCCGCCGGCGGGCGCATCGTCGCTGTGGGCACGACCACCGTGCGCTCGCTGGAGTCGGCCGCGCTGGGCGGCACGCTGCGCCCCGCCTCGGGCGAGACCGACATCTTCATCACCCCGGGCTTCGCCTTCCAGGTGGTGGACCTGCTGGTGACCAACTTCCACCTGCCCCGCAGCACGCTGATGATGCTGGTGAGCGCATTCGCCGGCCACGAGCGCGTGATGGGCCTGTATCGGGCCGCGATCGAGCGCCGCTACCGCTTCTTCAGCTATGGCGACGCGATGCTGCTGGCGCGCGCCGGCAGCGCCCCGCTCAGGCCATGACGGCGGCCAGGGCGCGCGCTGTGCGCTCGACGTTGCCGGAGTTCAGGCCGGCCACGCACAGGCGCCCCGAGCGCACCAGGTAGACGCCGTGCTCCTCGCGCAGCTGGTCGACCTGCTGCGCGCTCAGCCCGGTGTAGCTGAACATGCCGCGCTGGGTCAGGAAGTAGCCGAAGTCCCGCCCGGGCAGGCGCTGGCTCAGCATGTCGTGCAGCAAGTGGCGCATGGCGGCGATGCGCTGGCGCATGCCCGCGACGTCGGCCTCCCAGGCGGTGCGCAGGGCCGGGTCCTGCAGCACGCGGCTGATGATCCCGGCGGCGTGGATCGCGGGGCTGGAGTAGTTGCGCCGCACGGTCGCCTTCATCTGGCCCAGCACCCGCTCGGCCTCGTCTGCGCTGCCGCACACCACGCTCAGCGCCCCGGCGCGTTCGCCGTACACGCTCATGCTCTTGGAAAACGAGTTGGCCACGAAGAAGGGCAGCCCGGCGTCGGCCAGCGCGCGCACGGCGAAGGCGTCCTCGTCGATGCCGTCGCCATAGCCCTGGTAGGCCAGGTCGAGGTAGGCCAGCAGTTCTCGCTCGCGCAGCACCGGCACCAGCTGCTGCCACTGCTCGCGCGTGAGGTCCACGCCCGTGGGGTTGTGGCAGCAGGCGTGCAGCAGGACGACGCTTCTGGCCGGCAGGGCCCTGAGCGTCTCGCGCATCGCCTCGAAGCGCAGCCCGTCGGTGGCGGGGTCGTAGTAGGGATAGGTGTGGACGGTGACGCCCGCACCCTCGAACATGGCGCGGTGGTTGTCCCAGGTGGGGTCGCTCACCCAGACCGCGCTGTCGGGGAACCAACGGCGCAGGAAGTCGGCGCCGACCTTCAGCCCGCCGCTGGAGCCCACCGTCTGCAGCGTGGCCACGCGGCCGCCGGCCAGCACCGGGTGGCCGGCGCCGAACAGCAGTTCCTGGACCGCTCGCCGCGCAGCGGCCGAGCCCTCGATGGGCAGGTAGGGCTTGGGGACCGACTCGGCCAGCATCTGCGCTTCGGCCTTGCGCACGCAGTCCAGCACCGGGATGCGCCCGGCGTCGTCGAAGTAGATGCCGATGGACAGGTTCACCTTGTCCGGCCGCGGATCGGCCTGGAAGGCCTCGTTCAGGCTCAGGATGGGGTCGCCCGCGTAGGGCTCGAGGTGCTGGAACATGGTTGCTTCCGTGACGGTGGGGGACCGCGCAGCGTGGGCGGCTGGGCGGGGCGCCGGCCGGAAGTGTCGCTCCAGCCGGCGTGCGCTTCGTCAGCCCAGCGGCTGAAGGGGCGCGCGGACCCCCCTCAAACAGGGGGTGTGCGGGCCTTTCCCTGACCCGTTTCAGGTGCCCGGCAGGTACCATCGGGACATCTTGGCGCAAGCTTCCCACATCTCCGTCGCCGTCATCGGCTTCAGCGCCTTCGAGCGCAACGCGCTGCTGTCGGCTTTTCGCCTGTCGGCCTCCCGTGAGCCCTGCGCCTACGCGGCGTGCACCGATGTCGCCCAGGCGCAGTTGATCGTCGCCGACGCGGACCTCGCCGGCATCCTGGAAGACGTGGCCGCGGCGGGTCGCACAGCCGACACCGTCTTCGTTGGCTCGCTGCCCCCCTCCGGTGCACGGGCCTGGACCATGCGCCCGCTCGACCCGCAGTTCGTGCTGCGCGAGCTCGATGCACTGTCGCTTCGGCGCCCTGATGAAGCCAGCGAGACGGCTGGGGTGCTCGCCCGTGCCCACGTCGGGCCGCCGCCGCTGACCCGCGCCGACGGTGTCGAGGTGCGCGGCCGGCGTGCCGACGATGGCGACGCCTTCGTGATCAGCCGCCCCGGCAACCTCGGCCCCCGCTGAGAGGCTTCGGCACGAGGCCGCCCCCGGGCGCTCAGCGCTGCCAGGCTGCGAGCAACGCTGCGCCGACGATCATCGCCCCGCCCGCTGCCAGCGGCAGGCTCATCTGCCCGGCACCCGCAGCCACTGCCGACGCCGAGGCGAAGAACACCTCGGTGAGCATGACTACGGCGGTCACGTTGGCCGGCAGCCGGGCCGCCCCGTACTGCAGCGCGAGGTTTCCGATCAGGAACACCGCCGCCAGCACGGCTGCGGCCACCCAGACCGAGGCGCTGGCTGAAGGCGCGGGCACCTGTGCGCCCGCCGCGCCCAGGGCAAGCGCCAGCGACCCCGAGACCAGCACGCCGCCGCAGAACATGGCCAGTGCGCGAGCAGCCTCGGGCTGCCTCGCCTCGCGGCGCAGCATGACGTTGTTCAGGGCGAAGCAGAAGCCGCCGGCCAGCCCCAGCCACTCGGCGGCATGGCGCGGCACGGGCACCCACCCGCCGTCGGCCGGCCACAGCACGATGCACGCGCCGGCCAGCGCCAGCGCCACCCGCAGGCCCGCGAGCACCGTCAACCGCTCGCCGAGCACCCACCGTGCCAGCAGCACCGCCCACAGCGGCATCAGGTAGAACAGCAGGATCACCCGCACCACGTCGCCCAGGGTGACCGCCCAGTTGAAGGTCGCGTTCGTCAGCCCGGCCGCTGCCACCAGCCACCACAGCGAGGGTGTGCGCAGCAGTTGACCCCAGGCGCCCGGGCGCCAGAGGGTGATGAACAGCACTGACAGGGCGTAGACCACCGCCGTCGCCCACAGCGCGTGCAGACCCCGTGCCTCCAGCCAGCGAAGCGGCGCCCACGACACCCCCCAGGTGAAGGCGTTGAGGGTCAGGGCCAGCGCGGGCAGGAGGGTGTGGCGTTCGAGCAAGGCGTCGATCTTGGCAGCGCGACGCCAGCCGCGCGCGGCCGATCCGTGGCGCTCAGTGACGGTCGGTGACGGTCAGTGACGGTCAGAGCGGGCGATGGTTAGCAGACGCTCCACTTCGTCGCGATGGCGCACGCAGTTGCCGCGGTGCCAGCGCCCGATCAGCCACATGGTGCCGGCCACAACCAGGCCGAAGATCGTGATCGCACCGAAGGCCGACAGGCCCACCTTGGTCATCCCGGCGTAGAAGGCGCCCAGTCCCAGGATGCAGGCCTGCTCGTTGAAGTTCTGCACCGCGATGGACCGCCCGGCTCCCATCAGGTTGTGGCCGCGGTGCTGCAGCAGCGCGTTCATCGGCACCACGAGGAAGCCGCCCAGCGCCCCCAGGGCCAGCAGGAACGGAGCGGCCACCCAGGCGTTGGAGATGAAGTTCATCAGGATCACCAGCAGCCCCATCGCGATGCCCATGGGGATGACCGAGGTCGCGCGGTCGAGCTTCATCGTCATTGAGGCCACCACGGCGCCGGCGGCGGTGCCGATGGCCACCACGCCCACCAGGGACGAGGCCTGCGTGGTGCCATAGCCCAGGGCCGCGGCCGCCCAGGCCAGCACGATGTAGCGCAGGTTGCCCGACACACCCCAGAACAGCGTGGTCGTGGCCAGCGAGATCTGGCCCAGCTTGTCGTCCCACAGGCGGCGGTTGCACGCGGAGAAGTCGCGCACCAGCCGCATGGGGTTGCGGTCCATGGGCTGCATGGCTGCGCCGGTGCGCGGGATGTACAGGTTGAACACCGCAGCCACCACGTACAGCAGCACGATGGCGGCGATCGCCGCCTCGGGCGCGGTGTCCACGCCGGTGTCCAGCATCGGCATGTCCAGCCCCAGCAGCTGGCTGGCCACGTGAGGCCCCACCAGCTGGCCGCCCAGCAGCACGCCCAGGATGATGGAGGCGATGGTCAGGCCCTCGATCCAGCCATTGGCCTTGACCAGCTGCGAAGGCGGCAGCAGTTCGGTGAGGATGCCGTACTTGGCCGGCGAGTAGGCCGCGGCGCCAAGGCCGACGATGGCATAGGCCATGAGCGGATGCGTGCCGAAGAGCATCATCAGGCAGCCCACGACCTTGATCGCGTTGGAGAAGAACATGACCCGCCCCTTGGGGATCGAGTCGGCGAAGGCGCCCACGAAGGGGGCCAGCACCACATAGAAGAGGGCGAACATCGGCACCAGGGCCGCGCGCTGCCACTCGGCGGCGCCGCCGGTGCGCAGCAGTTCGACTGCGGCCACGAAAAGCGCGTTGTCAGCCAGCGAGCTGAAGAACTGCGCCGACATGATGGTCGAGAAACCTTTTTTCATCGGCGGGCTCGCGCGCCGGGTGGCGCATCCTCGTGGTGCTCCACCCTTGTCTCCTGGATCAGGGCGGCGGGTTATAGCATGCGGGTCCATGCCCCGACCGATAGAAGCCCTGATCCACACCCAGGCCCTGGCGCACAACCTGGCGCGCGCGCGGGCCGCTGTGCCTGACGCCAAGGTCTGGGCGGTGGTCAAGGCCAACGCCTATGGCCACGGCATCGAGCGCGCCTTCGACGGGCTGCGCGGTGCCGACGGCTTCGCGCTGCTCGATCTGGACGAGGCGCAGCGCGTGCGCGACCTCGGCTGGCGCGGGCCGGTCCTGCTCCTCGAAGGGGTCTTCGAGCCGCGCGATCTGGAACTGTGCTCGCGACTGGACCTGTGGCACGTGGTGCACCGCAGCGAGCAGATCGACTGGCTGGCGCGCCACAAGACCCACGCGCCGCACCGCGTATTCCTGAAGATGAACAGCGGGATGAACCGCCTGGGCTTCACCCCGGCGGCCTTTCGTGGCGCCTGGGCCCGGCTGGAGGCCTTGCCTCAGGTGGGCGAGGTCTCGCTCATGACCCACTTCTCCGACGCCGACGGCACCCGCGGTATCGCCCACCAGGTGTCGGCCTTCGAGGCGGCCGCCGGCGATCTGCCGGGCGAGCGCAGCCTGTCCAACAGCGCCGGAACACTGCGCCATGGGGGCGTGCGCAACGACTGGGTGCGCGCGGGCATCCTGGCCTACGGCAGTGCCCCCGACCACCCTGAACACGACATTGCCCACTGGGGCCTGCGGCCCGCGATGACGCTGCGCTCGCAGCTGATCGCGGTGCAGTCATTGCAGGAGGGCGAGACCGTCGGCTACGCCAGCACCTACCGTGCCGCGGGCGCGCAGCGCATCGGCATCGTGGCCTGCGGCTACGCCGACGGCTACCCCCGACACGCCGGGACCGGCACCCCTGTGCTGGTGGCCGGCGTGCGATGCGCCACCGTGGGCCGCGTGTCCATGGACATGCTGGCGGTCGACCTCACGCCGGTGCCCCATGCCGCCCCCGGCGCCGAGGTCACGCTGTGGGGAGAGGGGCCGGCAGGCAGCCGGCTGGCCATCGATGAGGTGGCCGCCAGCGCGGGCACCCTGGGCTACGAGCTGATGTGTGCGCTCGCGCCCCGTGTGCCTACCCGGCGTGACGACGCGCCTGCGTCGGGCTGAGGGCAGGCGTGAGCTGGCACCCCGTCCCGCAGGTCGACCCCGACGAGGTCGAATTCACCGCAGTGCGTTCACAGGGCGCCGGCGGGCAGAACGTCAACAAGGTGTCCAGCGCCGCGCACCTGCGCTTCGACGTCGGCCGGTCCTCGTTGCCCGCGCCGGTCAAGGAGCGGCTGCTTCAGCAGGCGGCGCACCGAATCAGTGCGCAAGGCGTGCTGGTCATCAAGGCCCAGGAGCACCGCAGCCTGGCGCGAAACCGCGAGGCGGCCCTGGAGCGGCTGCAGGCCCTGGTGGAGGCTGCAGCCCACCCGCCGGTCCCGCGGCGGCCGACCCGGCCGACGGGGGCCTCGGTCCGCAGGCGCCTTCAGTCCAAGGCACACCAATCGGCATTGAAAGCGCATCGCGGAGGCCGCGGCGGCGCTGAAGGCTGAGCCAGAGCGGGCTGCCATCGGCCATTTCGGCGGCAGCTTGCAGTCGATCACGGCCAATGCTTGCCGTGTCGCAATGTGAGCATTTACTGATTCACTTATCTTTGCCTCGGCGCAAACACCTGCGACTTGAGGTTTTTTGCCGGTTCCGATAAGATCTTGGCTTCGATCCTAGGGTTTTCCCCGTGTTCCGTCTCGGCCCTGTGTCGGTGATGCATTCGGTCCCCCGTTCGATGTCGAAGTTAGCGTTCGCTTTCTTCTTCGGAGCCCTCGTGGCGCTGCAGGCCCCTGCCCAGGCCCGCGCACCAGGACCCGACGGAATGCGTCCGGTGGCCTTGGCCGAACTGCCCGCCGAAGCCCGCCAGACCCACCGGCTGATCGAGCAAGGTGGCCCGTTCCCCTACCAGAAGGACGGCACCGTGTTCGGGAATCGGGAGCGCTTGCTGCCGATCGAGCCGCGCGGCCATTACCGTGAGTACACGGTGAAGACGCCCGGTTCGCGCGACAGGGGAGCCCGAAGAATCGTCTGCGGAGGCCGGCAGATCACACGGCCTGAGAGTTGTTACTACACCGCCGACCACTACGCGAGCTTTCGCCGGATCGTGCCTTGATCGGCGGTGTGGGAAGAGAGATCGTCCAGAAAACCTGAGGAGGAAAGCGACCATGCAGTTGCAGACCATCCGACCGAACATCGTCCAGTCCATCCGTGCCTACCGCGTGGAAGACCTGATGGCCGCCGCCGCCGAGGCCGGCCAGCACTTCCTCTATGCCAACGTGTCCTCCGCGCAGAGCAAGCAGGAGGTGCTGGAAGGCATCGCCGAGGCGTTCACCTTTCCGGCCCACTTCGGCCGCAACCTGGACGCGCTGTACGACAGCATGACCGACCTGGTGCACAAGGCGGGCAGCCAACCGGGCTTCGTCGTCGTGCTCGAGCAGTTGCCCGACAACCCCCGCTTCGACCGCGAGGCGCGCGAGCAGTTGCTGGACGTCTTCCGCGACGCTGCCGACTTCTGGGCCGAGCGCCGCATCGCCTTCCGCTGCTTCTACTCCTTCGCCGTCACCCGCGCGGCCGAAGGTGCTGACAAGGCGCCCGAGGCGCCGGTGGCCGAGCAGGCCGTCGTCGTCAAGCCGGCGCCGAAGGTGGCTGTCTCCAAGACCGGCATCAACCCGAACTTCGGGATGAACCTGCCGATGATGAGCAGCGCTTTCGACACCGCGGCCTGGCTGCGCGCCGCCGCCTGAGGCCCTGCTTCAGCCGGGCTTCGGCCCGGGTTTGACTCCCGCCGGGCCCGCAAGGGCCCGGGCCAATTCGACATACTGCGCCACGGGCACTTCCTCGGCGCGCCGCTGGGTGTCGAAGTGGCCGCTGTAGCCGTGCTCCTGCAGCCAGCGCCCCAGCGTATGCCGCAGCAGCTTGCGCCGCTGCGAGAACGCCACCGTCACCAGTTCCGACAGCCGTGCCGGGTCGGCCAGGGCCGCATCGGCCAGCGGCACCATCCTGACCACGGCCGAATCCACCGCCGGCGGCGGATCAAAGGCCTCGGGCGGGACGTCCAGCACATGCTCCATGGCATAACGCCATTGCAGCATCACGCTCAGGCGGCCGTATTCCTTGCCGCCCGGCGCGGCCACCATGCGCTGCACCACCTCGCGCTGCAGCATGAAGTGCTGGTCGCGCACCCGCTCGGCAGCACCCATCAGGTGGAACAGGATCGGCGTTGACACGTTGTAGGGCAGGTTGCCGACGATGCGCAGTCCGGTGCGCCCGCCGCACAGGCCGGCCACGTCCACCTTGAGGATGTCGCCCTCCACCACCTCCAGCCCTTTCCACCCACGCAATCGCTGCGCCAGGTCGCGGTCGAGCTCGACCACGGTGAGGGCCGCGCAGCGGTCCAGCAGCGGGCGGGTGAGTGCACCCAGGCCCGGGCCGATCTCCACCAGGGCCTCGCCGGGCCGGGGATCGATGGCGTCAACGATGTCGCCAAGGACGGCGTCGTCGACCAGGAAGTGCTGCCCGAAACGCTTGCGGGGCTGGTGCTTCAAGGTCGGCCGGGCGGTTCAGCAACGGGGCGGGGCCGCGAGTGCGCAAGCGCCCCGGCGACCCTCACAGCGGAGGCTCGCGCATCTCGACGTAGGCGCGGCCCCGCAGCTCACGGGCCCACTCGACGTAGGCCTCGTCGAAGCGCTGCTCGCGCAGGGCATTGCGGGCCTGGTCGCGCAGTTGGCGCGGGTCCACGGCCACCTGGCGACGCTCGACCACCTGAATGAGGTGCACGCCGAAGCGCGAGACCACCGGCTGCGACAGGCCTCCCACCGGCAGCGCGTTCATCGCCTCCTCGAACTCCGGCACCATGGTGCCCGGTGCTGCCCAGCCCAGATCGCCGCCCTGAAGCGCCGAGCCGTCTTCCGAGAACTGCCGGGCCACGTCCTCGAACTTGCGCGACCCGCCCTCGATCACCTGCCGGTACTCGGCCAGCCGCGTCTGCGCGGCCTCGGCCGACAGCCGTGCCGACGGGCGCAGCAGGATGTGCCGCGCGCGGGTCTGGGTGACCCGCTCATCCGAAGCGTCGGCCCGCTCCAGGACCTTCAGCAGGTGAAAGCCCGCCCCGCTGCGCACCGGCCCAGCCACCTCGCCCGTCTTGCGGGCGCGGATCGCCTCGACGAACAGGTCAGGCAGCCGCGCCGCAGGACGCATGCCGATCTCGCCGCCGCGCTCGCGGTTGCTGTCTTCCGAGACCTGCCGGGCGACCGCAGCGAAGTCTTCGCCCGAGCGCACCCGCGCCAGCGCCGCCTCGATGCGTGCGCGCCGCTCAGCCACCACCGCGTCAGAGGCGCCCTCGGGCACGGTGACCAGAATCTGCGCCAGGTTGACCGCCTGCGCGGCGCGAACCTCCTGCCGCCGCGCGTCAAGGAAGCGGTCGACATCGGCCTCGCTCAGCCGGATGCGGCCCAGCACCTCGCGCTCGCGCGTGCGCTCCACGAGCAGCTGATCACGCAGATTGGCGCGAAAGCGGGTCAGGTCCACGCCCTCGGACGCCAGGCGCTGGCGCAGCTGGTCCTGGGTGAGCTGGTTCTGCGCGGCCACGCTCTGCACCGCGCGGTCCACCTCGCCGTCATCGACCTTGCCGCCGTTGTCGCGCGAGTGGGTAAGGATGACGCGCTCTTCGATCAGGGCGTCCACCGCCTGGGAGCGCAGCTCCGCTTCGGGGGGGACGGGCTGGCGTGACCGCACCGCATCGTCGCGCAGGCGCTCCATGCGGCGCGACACCTCCACCGCGGTCACCAGTTCCTGGTTGACCACGGCCACGATGTAGTCGCCCGGCCGGCTGGCCGAACGGTCGGCGGCCCGTGAGGCGGCTCTCTCGGTGGCGGTGGTCTGGCCCTGCGCCCAGGTCTGCGTACTGCCGGCGGCGCCCAGGCACAGGGCCAGCGCGGAGGCGGCGAGTCGTCGGTATCGGTCAGTTGGGGGCATCGGGGGTGGGGGGCGTGGAGCCTTCGTCGCGCAGCGCGCGGTAGCCGGGAATATTGTCCTTCAAGACCCTCACCGGCCCGGAACCGCTGCGGCCCAGCCCGCCGAGTTCCAGTTGCAGCAGCAGCCGGGTGGTCGCTTCGGCCCGTCCGGTGGACAGCCGCTCGGCCACCAGGCGCCCGATCCAGCAGCCCGCGTCCAGCTCCACCCCGGCGATGGCGTCCGTGATGCGCCGCTCGCGCGCGCTGTAGTTGACCCGGCCCACGCCGTACCAACGCCGGCCGCACGCCGCGCCGCTCCTGCCCGCACCCGGCAGCGCCGGCACGGCCAAGGGCCACTGGCCGCTGAACTCCCACTGCTCGGCCAGGGAGCGCGTGAACCGGTAGGTGACGCCCACCGTGCGGAAGTCCCCGGGGGAGTAGCGTGCCGACATCACCGAGCGCACCGGCCGGTTCAGGTCGGCGTTCCAGCGCAGCGAACCTTCCAGGGCCCACGACGGGATGACGGTGGTCGAGCCCAGCACCAGCAGGTCCGACACGCGGCCGGTGAACGGAGTGCCCTCGGGGGTGATGCGCTGGTCGGCCAGCAGGAAGCGCTGCACCACGCCCAGGCGCAGCAGTTCCTCGCCGCGCGACGCATCGACCAGGCGGGTCACCATGCCGGCATTGATCTGGTGGGCGTCGGACACGCGGTCCACGCCGCTGAAGTCGTTGGTGGTGAAGATCGAGCTGAAGCTGAAGTCCTTGGCCGCGCTGTCGAAGGCCAGCGCCGGGCTCTGGTCGCGCCAGGGCGTGCGCACATACAGCAGCCGCGGCTCCAGGGTCTGCCGCAGTTCGCGGCCGAAGGCGGTGGTCAGGCGTTCCAGGCTCAAGCCCGCGTCCATGCTGAAAGTGGGCACCGCGCGCGACAGGCGCTGCCGCCCGTCGGCCAGGGGCTGGTCCAGGTCGTAGCGCGCCACGTTCAAGGACAGGCGCGGCACCCACCACAGCCCGGACCCGCGCTGGGGCAGGGCCAGGTCGGCAATCAGGTGCGCCCGCCGGCCGGCAGGACGCGCCGAAGAGGCTGTGCCATCCACCAGGGCGAAGCGGTTGAATTCGGTCTGTGCGCTCCACTCCAGGCGCCCGGCCGCCACCCCCTGGGCCTGCACGCCGGCCTGCACCACGCGGTCATAGGGCGGGGCGATGGGGTCGGCCACCGACTGCAGCACCTGCCAGCGCAACGATCGGGCGTACACCGTGCCCGAGGCGCCTGCGGCTGACCACGCCTGCTCGGCGCCCGTGCGTCCTGGCAGCAGCCGCGGGGTCAGGGCGAAGGACTCGGTGCGGAAGTCCTTCCACCAGTCGTTGTCGGACACGCGGGCGCCGCCGAGCTCGTAGCGCAGCGGGCCGTCGGCGCCGACCATGGGCAAGCTGGCGGTGCCAGCGTGCTGGCCGCGCAGGGCGTGGCGGCTGCGGCGGGCGATGGAGTCCCAGGGCACGATGTCCAGTGCGACCCGGCCCTCGAACGAAGGCTCGAGGTAGCGCAACTCGGTGTCGGCTGCCGCCCCCCGGCGCGTGGCCAGCCGAGGCGTGATGGTCGCATCGCGGTGGGCGGCGATGTTCCAGTAGTAGGGCACACCAAACTCGAAGCCGCTGCGGCTGTCCAGGTTGGCCTGCGGCGTGAGCCAGCCCGACTTGCGCTCGCCGGTCACCGGAAAGGTCAGGCTGGGCACGGCCAGCAGCGGCACGCCCAGGAAGCGCAGTTGCGCCCCCACCGCGCGGCCCTCATTGGCCTGCACGTTCACGTGCAACTCGCGCGCGGTGATGAACCAGTCGGGGTCGCCCGCGACGTCGCGTGGGCAGCCGGTGAACAGCGCGCGGGTGGCCTTCAGCCGCGAGGCGTCGAGGAAGTCCAGGCGCTGGGCACGGCCGCCGGCGCCGGTGACCAGGAAGTCGAACTCGGGCTCGAGGAAGAAGCCCTCGAAGGCCTGCACCTTCAGCTGCAGCTCGGGCCCGCGCAGGCGCACGCCGTCGCGTTGCACCAGCACCGACCCGCGGGCCACCGCCAGATCTTCCGCGGTGCGGTAGACCAGGCGATCGGCGCGCAGCAGCAAGGGCCCGCGCCGCAGTTCCACCTCGCCCTCGGCCACGGTCTGCACCTCGGCCTGCCCGCTGATCGAGTTCGCGGTGATGGCGGCGGGGCCGACGGGAGTGGTCTCGGGCCGGGCCCAGGGCCCGCCGGTCGGCTTTGCTGCCGCAGGCAGGCAGGCAGTCTGTGCCCAGGCGGCGCCGGCCGAGCAGCAGGCTGCCAGGGCCAGCGCCCAGGGCGACAGCCGCCACAGGCCGCGAGGCGCCCGCGGATGCCCGCCGCGGCCTGGGCGAGGCCGCGGCGCAGGTCGCCTGGAGGGGTGCCGGAAGTGCGTCAAGGGTGGAACCCGCCCGGGAGCCCGGGAAGGCGGTTCGTAGAATCGATTATCCGGTGACCCCTGCCCCGTGCCCGACCCCTCCACCCCCCCCGAAACCGCCCTCGTCGCCTGGCCGGACCCCGCTCGTCGCGAGGCTTTCGAGCGCTGGTTGGCGGCCCTGGTGCCCCGCTTCGGGCTGCAGCCGGCCACCCTTGCGCGGGCATCGGCCGATGCCAGCTTCCGCCGCTACCTGCGGGTGCAGGGTGAAGGCGTTTCCTACATCGTCATGGACGCGCCGCCGCCTCAGGAGGACGTGCGCCCCTTCGTCCACGTGGCCGGCCTCATCGCCCGCGCCGGCCTGCACGCGCCGCAGGTGCTGGCCTGCGACGAGACGCGCGGCTTCCTGCTGCTCACCGACCTGGGCCGAAGCCTCTATCTGGACGCCTTGACCTCAGGTGACGCTGCGCAAGCCGACCACCTGATGCGCGACGCGCTGCGCGCCCTGGTGCAGTTCCAGTCGCGCGTGCCGGCGGCCGAACTGCCGCCCTACGACGAGGCGGTGCTGGCGCGCGAGCTCGGCCTGTTTCCCGAGTGGTGCGTGCATCGCGAGCACGGCATCGAATGGGGCGATGCGCAGCGCAATGCCTGGCAGGCCGTCTGCCGCCGGCTCATCGACAGCGCCCTGGCTCAGGGCGTGGTGGCGGTGCACCGCGACTGGATGCCGCGCAACCTCATGGTGGCCGAGCCCAACCCCGGCATCCTGGACTTCCAGGACGCGCTGGCTGGCCCCATCACCTACGACCACGCCTCGCTGCTGCGCGACGCCTTCCTGTCCTGGGAGGAGGAGCGCGAGATCGACTGGGCCGTGCGCGGCTGGGACCTGGCCCGCAAGGCGGGCCTGCCGGTGGCCGACGACTTCGGCGAGCACTGGCGGCAGCTCGAGTGGATGGGCCTGCAGCGCCACTTGAAGGTGCTGGGTATCTTCTGCCGGCTCAAGCACCGCGACGGCAAGCCCAAGTACGCCACCGATCTGCCGCGCTTCTTCGGCTATGCCACCAAGGTGGCACTGCGCTACCGCGAGCTGTCCCCGCTGCTTGCGCTGCTGGAGCCGATGTCCGGCCGTGCGGTGTCGGCTGGGTTCACCTTCTAGGTCCAGCGCAAGGTCCGGGACAAGGACTTCAGGGGCAGGCTGCGATGACCTGCGCCACCGAGGCCGTCAGCCGCTTGCCGTAGGGCACGTGCAGGAACTCGTTGGGCCCGTGGGCGTTGCTCTTCGGGCCCAGCACGCCGCAGACCATCATCTGCGCCTGCGGGAAGCCCTGCTGCAGCATGCTCATCAGCGGGATGGTCCCGCCCTGGCCGATATAGCCCACCGGTGCGCCGAAGTGGGTGCGTGAGGCGGCATTCAGCGCGTTCTCCAGCCATGGGGCGATCTCGGGCGCGTTCCAGCCGGTGGCGCCCAGCGCGCCGGCTCGGCCGTCGGGGTGGAAGGTCACCTTCGCGTTGTAGGGGGCGTTGTCCTCGAGCAGCTCCTTGAGCTGCTGGCTGGCCAGGTGCGCATCCACCAGCGGCGGGGTGCGCAGGCTGAGCTTGAAGGCACTGTGCGGCCGCAGCACATTGCCGGCGTTGCGCATCTCCGGGAAGCCCTCGGCGCCGGTGACGCTGAGCGTGGGCCGCCAGGTGCGGTTGAGCAGCGCCTCCACCGGGTCGGTGGTGGTGGGCAGGGTCGCGCCGCCGTCGGCGCCGCAGGCCCAGGGGAAGCGCTTCCAGACCTCGTCGCCCAGGATGGCCGCGGTGGCCCGTGTCTGCTCCAGGCGCGAGTCCGGGATCTCGCAGTGAAAGACGCCCGGCAGCAGACGGCCGGTGGCGCTGTCCTCCAGGCGGTCCAGCACGTGGCGCAGGATGCGAAAGCTCGACGGCACCACGCCGCTGGAGTCGCCCGAGTGCACGCCCTCGGTGAGGATCTCCACCTTCAGCACGCCGCTGACCATGCCGCGCAGGCTGGTGGTCAGCCACAGCTGGTCGTAGTTGCCGGCGCCCGAGTCCAGGCACACCACCAGCGACACATTGCCCAGCCGGGGCTTGAGCGCCTCCAGGTAGGCGGGCAGGTCGCCCGAGCCGCTCTCCTCGCAGGTCTCGATCACGCCCACCACGCGCGGCCGCGGGGTGCCCTGCGCGTCCAGCGCCATCACGGCGGTCAGCGCGGCGTACACCGCATAGCCGTCATCGGCCCCGCCGCGTCCGTACAGCAGCCCGTTCTCCATCTTCGGCGTCCAGGGCCCCAGGTCGGAGCGCCAGCCGTTGAACTCGGGCTGCTTGTCCAGGTGGCCGTACATCAGCACCGTGTCGGTGGAGCCGGCCCTGGTCGCCGGGATCTCGAAGAAGATGAGCGGCGTGCGGCCGGGCAGGCGGATGATCTCGAGCGTGAGCCCGGCCACCTTCTGCGCCTCCACCCATGCGGCGGCATCGCGCGCCACACGCTCGATGTGGCCGTGCGCGGCCCAGTCGGCGTCGAACATGGGGCTCTTGGCCGGGATGCCGATGTAGTCGGTCAGGGCGGGCACGATCTTCTCGTCCCAGGCGCGCTCGGCGTAGGCGGCGATCGCGGCGTTGGCGTCGTCGGGCAGGGGCATCAGCGGGTCGCGTGCGTTCATGGCGTCTCCTTCTCGGGCTTCGGGCCCATTGTTTATCGAAAGCCTTTCACCGAAAGCCATTCACCGAAAGCCGCCGCTGGCACACTGGCCGCCGGTGGCTGCGTTGGCCACGCGGAGCGCCTGCAGATGAACGAGTACTTCACCCTCGGCCTGGACGAGTCCACCGGCGTCGCCACGCTGGAGTTCAACCGCCCCGAGCGCCTGAACACGCTGGCGCCGCCTTTCTTTCCGGCGCTGCGCGACGCGGTGCAGCGCCTGAGCGACGAGGGCCGCACGCGCGTGCTGGTGCTGCGCTCGACCGGCAAGCATTTCAGTGCCGGCATGTCGCTGGAGGTCTTCGGCGGCGCCTTCGAGCTGCTGCGCACCGACACCGCCCGGGACCGCCTGGCCTTTCAGGACGGGCTGCGCCGCCTGATGGCCTGCGTGGACGTGCTGGACGAGGCGCGCTTTCCCACCGTGTGCGCCGTGCAGGGCGGCTGCGTGGGCGGCGCGCTGGACCTGGCCGCCGCCTGCGACATCCGCCTGTGCAGCGCTGACGCCTTCTTCACCGTGCAGGAGACCCAGATCGGCATGGCTGCCGACCTGGGCGTGCTGCAGCGCCTGGGCCGCCTGGTGCCCCAGGGCCTGGCGCGCGAGATGGCCTACACCGGCCAGCGCCTGGGCGCCGAGCGCGCGTTGGCCGCGGGGCTGGTCAACGCCGTGCTGCCCGATGCCGCCGCACTCCACGCCGCGGCGCAATCGCTGGCCGGTGAGATGGCCGCGCGCAGCCCGCTGGCGGTGGCCGGCACCAAGCGCGCGCTGAACTTCGCCCGCGACCACGGCACCGCCGAGGCGCTGGAGCAGATGACCCTGCTGCAAAGCGCCATCTTCGACACCGGGGAGATGGCGGCGGCGATTTCCGCGTGGAAGGCGCGCAGCACGGCGGCTTTCGAGCCGCTGGCGCGGGTGGTGGAGCCCTAAGAGGGGTACATCGACCCGCCCCGGTGCCCCCCGCGGTTCTTTGTGGCACCTATACCCAGCCCAGTGGGTCCGCCCGGCCCGCTCAGCCCGAGCCGCCCAAGGTTTCTTCAGGCAGCCCGCTGCGCCAGGGCCGTGAACAGCGGGTCCTGCCGCGTCCTCGGCCGGTACTGCGACACGCGCCGCGCGATCTCGGCGATGTGATCGGGCGTGGTGCCGCAGCAGCCGCCGGCGATGTTCAGCAAGCCCTGGCGGGCAAAGCCCTCCATGAGGCTGCCGGTCACCTCCGGCGTCTCGTCGAAGCCGGTGTCGCTCATCGGGTTGGGCAGCCCGGCGTTGGGGTAGCAGCTGATGAAGGTGTCGGTCGCCGTGCGCGACAGCTCCTCCAGGTAGGGCCGCATCAGCGCGGCGCCCAGGGCGCAGTTCAGGCCCACGGCGATGGGCCGGGCGTGGCGCACCGAATGCCAGAAGGCGCCCACGGTCTGGCCCGAGAGGATGCGTCCCGAGGCGTCGGTGACGGTGCCGCTGATGATCACCGGCAGGCGCTCGCCGCGCTCGTCCATCAACTCGTCCAGCGCGAACAGCGCCGCCTTGGCGTTGAGCGTGTCGAAGATGGTCTCCACCAGGAAGACATCGCAGCCCCCGTCCAACAGGCCCTCGGCCTGCTCGCGGTAGGCCTGGCGCAACTGGTCGAAGCTGACATTGCGCGCTCCCGGGTCGTTGACGTCGGGGCTGATGCTGGCGGTGCGCGGTGTCGGGCCCAGGGCGCCAGCCACCAGGCGCGGCCGCTCGGGCGTGGAGTGCCGGTCGGCGGCGCCGCGGGCCAGTTGCGCCGCGGCCACGTTCATCTCGTAGGCGATCTCGCCCAGACCGTAGTCCTCCTGGGCGATGGAGGTGGCGCCGAAGGTGTTGGTCTCGATCAGGTCGGCGCCGGCGGCCAGGTACTGGTCGTGGATCTCGGCGATGACGTCCGGCCGCGTGAGCACCAGCAGGTCGTTGTTGCCCTTCAGATCCTTGGGGTGGTCCGCGAAGCGCGGGCCGCGGAAATCCTGCTCGCCCAGGCGGTAGCGCTGGATCATCGTGCCCATGGCGCCGTCGATGATGGCGATGCGCTGCTGCAAAATCGAGGGCAGCGCAGCCCCGCGGGTGTACGCGCCGGTTCGGGCATCGGGTCGATCGCTCATCCCCCGATTGTAGGAACCGCCCCGCCCGCCCCCCTTCGCCCTGCGCCCCGCGCCCGATTTCCGATTTCCATGAAGCACCTCTTGCCCCGGCAGGCCTGGGACCTGATCCGCAGCCGCCCCGACGCGCTGTTCGTCGACGTGCGCATGGAGATCGAGTACCTCTATGTGGGCCATCCGCCAGGGGTGGTGCACGTGGCCTGGTACGAGTACCCCGACCTGCACGCCCACCCCGACGACTTCGTGCGCCGCGTCGGCCTGGAAGCCGGCGGGCGCACCGACGTCCCGGTCGTGCTGATCTGCCGCTCGGGCAAGCGCACGGTCGAGGCCGGCCAGGTGCTGGAGGCTGCGGGCTTCACCGACGTGGTCAACGTGCTGCACGGCTTCGAGGGCGACCTGGACGAGCACTTCCAGCGCAGCCGCCTCAACGGCTGGCGCTTCGACGGCCTGCCCTGGGAGCAGCTGTAGCGCCCCTGTGCGCGCTCAGGGCCCCGTGCCCGACAGCCGCAGGTCCAGCGTCTCGCCCCCGGGCAGCACCGTCATGCGCGCGCGCACCGGCAGGTGCTGCCGCGCCGGGTCGAGCCAGACCTCGACCTGGGTGTCGTAGGGCTTGCGCGGGTCGCGGGTCAGGCGCAGGGCCCCGTCGACGCGGCCGGCCGGCAGGCTCAGCGCCTCCCGGCCCTGCACCTGGAAGGACCAGGTATCGGCATCGCCGCGCGCGCCGGTGACGAAGAGTTCCACCCGCGTGCCCGGCCGCCAGCGCGCCGGGTCGGCCTCGACGATGGCGGGCAGCTGCACCATCCAGCTCAGGCGGTCCTGCGTGCCGGGGTGCAGGGGTTGCACCACCGCAGGGCCGGAGTAGGTGATGCGGCCGGAGGCCGGGTCGAGGTTGGCGGCCAGCCGGTCGCGCCCGCGCCGCCGGTCGGTGAAGCGGCGCGGCGCCAGGCCGGCCGTGTCGAAGCCGCCTCGGCTGGACAGGCCCAGTACCTCGGCCCCCAGCACGCGCGTGGCCAGGTCCAAGGTGTACTGGCCGTTGGCGTGCTGCCAGACGAGCTCGGCCGTACCCGATACCGCCCCGCGGCGCATGTCGTAGCTCAGCCGGGTCGGCGGCATGAAGCGCGTGGCGTAGGTGGGCGGGGGCGGATCGGGGGCGTCGGCGCCTGCCGCAGCGCCGGAGACGACGACCGGCGCAGCCGCTGGCGCTGTCGGCGCCGATGCAGCGGCTGGACGAGGCTCTGCCGCCGCCGGAGGCGCGGGTGCTGGCGGTGGGGACGCAGGGGCTTGCGCGGCAACGGTTCTGGCGGGGCTGGAGGGGCTGGAGGGGGCCGCCTCCCCTGTTGCCGGTTCCCCGGCAGGGCGTGCCGTCGAGCCGTCCGTCGAGCCGGCCGATGTGAGGCCTGGCCGCCTGCCCTTGGCCGCTCGGTCCTGATCAGTGGCACGCGCAGGCGCCTGCGGGGCCGTCGCCGCCTCGCCGGGCACCGGCCCTCCCCGCGTTGCCGGGTCGTCGGCCACCGATCGCGCCGTCACGGCCGTGGTCGCAGCAGGCGGTGCGCCCGAGCCGGGCCGGGCGGCGGGCTGAGCCGCTGCGATGCCGGCTTGCCGGGAACCCGGCTCCCGCATCGGTCCGAACAGGCCGCCGATGAACACCAGGTGCGCTGCACAGGACAGCGCTGCCGCCCAGGCCACCCCGGCAAGCCGACGGCGCGCCGGTGCGGCCCCTGGGGGCGCCGTGGCAGGTGCAGGAAGGGCAGAGGACACCGCACAATGGTGCCACCGAAGCCCAAGGCCTCCCATGAAGCTTGCCACCTACGCTGACGGATCGCGCGACGGACAGCTCGTCGTCGTCTCGCGCGACCTGTCCACCGCCCTGTTCGCCACCGGTGTGGCCACCCGGCTGCAGCAGGTGCTGGACGACTGGAACTTCCTGTCGCCGCAGCTCGAGGACCTGTCCGCCACGCTCAACGGCGGCAAGTCGCGGCACGCCTTCGCCTTCGAGCCGCAGCGCTGCATGGCGCCTCTGCCCCGGGCCTTCCAGTGGGCCGACGGCTCGGCCTACCTCAACCACGTGGAGCTGGTGCGCCGCGCTCGCAACGCCGAGGTGCCCGCCAGCTTCTACGAGGACCCGCTGATGTACCAGGGCGGCAGCGACGACTTCCTCGGCCCCTGCGAGCGGGCGCGCTTTGGCAGCGCCGACTGGGGCATCGACTTCGAGTCGGAGATCGCCGTGGTCACGGGCGACTTACCGATGGGCACCACGCCCGAGGCGGCGCTGGAGGGCGTGCGCCTGCTGATGCTGGTCAACGACTGGAGCCTGCGCAACCTCATCCCCGCGGAGCTGGCCAAGGGCTTCGGCTTCTTCCAGAGCAAGCCGGCCACCGCCTTCGGCCCGGTGGCGGTGACGCCCGACGAGCTGGGCGCAGCCTGGTCGGGCGGGCGGGTGCACCTGGAGGTGGAGTCGGTGTGGAACGGCAAGCGGGTGGGGCTGTGCCACGCGGGCCCGGAGATGACCTTCCACTTCGGCCAGCTCATCGCCCACATCGGCAAGACTCGCAACGTGCGTGCCGGCTCCGTCGTCGGCTCGGGCACGGTCAGCAACAAGGACTGGGCGCGCGGCTACTCCTGCATCGCCGAGAAGCGGGCCATCGAGACCATCGAGCACGGCGCGCCGCGCACCGCCTTCATGCAGCACGGCGACACCATCCGCATCCACGTCGCCGGCGCCGACGGACTCAGCGTGTTCGGCGCCATCGAGCAGCAGGTGGCGGTGGGGCCTGCGTGATCCGGCTGCTTTTCGCTGATGACCACGCCATCGTCCGCGCGGCGCTGGTGCAGGCGCTGTCGGCCGAGCCCGACCTGCAGGTGGTCGCCCAGGCCGCCAGCGCGCAAGAGACGCTGGAGCGTGCGGCGGTGCTGTCCGTCGACGCCATCGTGCTCGACCTGAACATGCCCGGCGCCAAGGGCGTGTCGCTGCTGGAGGCCCTGCTCGAGCTGCGGCCCGGCCTGCCGGTGCTGGTGCTGTCGATGCACAACGAGCGGCCCATCGTCGAGCGCGTGCTGCGCGCCGGGGCGGCCGGCTATGTGGCCAAGGACAGCCAGATGGCGGTGCTGCTGCAGGCCATCCGCGAGGTGGCTGCCGGCCGCCGCTTCGTCGACCCGGCCTTGGAGGACGCCGAGGGCGCGCTGAGCCTGGCTGCGCCGGGCGAGCCCGAGCCGCTGTCGCAGCGTGAGCGCCAGGTGCTGGACCTCATCGCCTCGGGGCTGCGCCTGGGGGCCATCGCCGAGCGGCTGCATGTCAGTGCCAAGACGGTGAGCACACACAAGATGCGGCTGATGCACAAGCTCAGGATCAGCAACAACGCCGACCTGGTGCGCCACGCACTGACACTGGGCCCCGTACCGCCGCCCCAGGACCCGACCGTCTAGACCCCTTCCCAGACCGGAAGACCGCCGAACCCGCCCAGGAGCTGCCCGATGGCCGACACCCCCCCGTTCCCCCGGCTCGTGCCCGGGTTCGACTTCCTGCAGGACCTCGTCAAGGGCGCTGGCGCGGCCATGCCCGGGCTGGGCCAGTGGGTGGCCCCCACGCTGGACCCCGACGAGCTGGGCAAGCGCATCGAGGAGCTGCGCACGGTGCAGTTCTGGCTCGAGCAGAACGCCCGCGTGCTGGCCACCACGGTGCAGGCCCTGGAGGTGCAGCGCATGACGCTGTCCACGCTGAAGTCGATGAACGTCTCGATGGGCGACATGGCCGATGCGCTGAAGGTGCGACCGGCGCCATCCCAGCCCGCGGCCGACCCGCCCACCGCGGCAGCGCCATCGCCTTCCGCGGCGTCGCGCCGCCGCCGCGCTGGCAGCGCCAAGGCCAAGGCGGGCGCGGCCCCGGCTGCGCAGACGGCCGGCGCCATCGACCCGATGCAGTGGTGGGGCGCGCTGACCCGCCAGTTCACCGACCTGGCCGCCCAGGCCCTGCGCGAGGGAGCTGCTGCCGCACCCGCAGCGGCCTCGTCCGCTTCATCGCCGGGCGCTGCCGCGGCCTCGCCATCAGGCGCGTCGGCGGGCTCTGCCTCCGCCGTGGCCGGCGCCTCCGGCCGCAGCGCAGCCCGAAAGGCCGGCGGCGAGGGGCCGGCGCCTGCCGCTGGCGCAAGCCGGAAAGGTGCATCTCGCACCGCCGCGCCGCGCCGCCCGTCCTCGTCGTCTTCCCGCTGACCGCCCGAAGCCGCCCGCCTTGACCCCCTTCCTCCTCGGCCACGCCACCCATCCCGACTGGCGCACTGCCCTCGCGCTGACGGCGGCCCAGATCGATGCGCAGGCCGCGGCTCGGCCCGAGGGCGCCGCAGCGCCGACCCTGGGCCTGGTCTACCTCACCGACCACCTCGCCACGCACGCGCAGGACCTGCTGGACGCCTTGCGCCAGCGTTGGCCCGGCCTGGCCTGGGCTGGCGGCGTGGGCGTGGGCATCTGCGCCACGGGCGCCGAGTACTTCGACGAGCCCGCTCTGGCGGTGCTGCTGTGCCCGCTGCCGCCGGGCAGCTTCGAGGTCTTCAGCGGCGCGCGCCCGGCCGACTGGTCGCGCTCGCACACGGCGCTGGTGCACGCCGACCCGTCCACGCCCGAGTTGCCCGAGTTGCTGGGTGAACTCAGCCAGCGCCTGGCCACCGGCTACCTTTTCGGCGGGGTCGTGTCCTCGCGCGGCGCTGACGTGCAGATCGCCGATGGCGTGCTGCAGGGCGGCCTGTCGGGTGTGGCTTTCGACGAGCGGGTGGGCGTCGTCTCGCGGGTCACCCAGGGCTGCCAGCCGGTGGGCCCCGAGCGCCTGGTGGGCAGCGCCGAGGACAACCTGGTGATGGAGCTGGACGGGCGCAGCGCCCTGGGCTGCCTGGTCGCCGATCTGGGCATCGACCTGTCACGCCCGCGCGAGGCCATGCCCCGGCTGCGCGCCACCCTGGTGGGCCTGTCGGCAGCCGACGACGCGCTGCTGGGCCGCGGCCGCCAGTTCGGCCCCGACGTGCGGGTGCGCCACCTGGTGGGGCTGGATCCGGGGCGCGAGGCGGTGGCCGTGGGCGACCGGGTGGAGCCGGGCATGCGCCTGGCCTTCTGCCAACGCGACGTGGACGCGGCGCGGCGCGACCTGGTGCGCGTGTGCAGCGAGATCCGCGAGGAGGCCGCTGACGACGACGGGCGCGGCCTGCTGGGCGCCATCTACGTGTCGTGCACCGGCCGCGGCGGCGCGCACTTCGGCGGCGCCTCGGCTGAACTGAAGATCGTGCAGCGCGCGCTGGGAGAGGTGCCGCTGGTGGGCTTCTTCGCCAGCGGCGAGATCGCGCGGCGTCACCTCTACGGCTACACCGGCGTGCTGACCGTCTTCACCGGGACCCCGTCAAAACCGTCCTGACCTCAACCCTTGCGCCCCTGCGCCCCTGCTTCTCCGCGGCCGGACGCGGGCGGGTACAGTGACCGCCCTGCCGCCATGAACGCCCCCGACCCTGCCGCCGCCCTTTCTGCCGTGGATGCGGCCGTGAACGTCGCCGCAAACGCCGCAGCAAACGCCGCAGCGCAGGCCGCCGAGTCCGCCGACGGCCGGCGTGCGCTGTCCGCGGCCGAGCGCGCGAGCCGCCAGCGCCAGGTGGTGCAGGCGCTGTCGCCGCTGGTGCCGGCCCACGCCCTGCTGTGGCGCAGCGAGGACACCGTCCCCTACGAATGCGACGGCTTGACGGCCTACCGCGAGCAGCCGCTTCTGGTGGCCCTGCCCGAGACCGAGGCCCAGGTGGCCGCCGTGCTCAAGGCCTGCCACGCCCTGGGGGTGCCGGTGGTGGCCCGCGGCGCGGGCACCGGCCTGTCCGGCGGCGCCATGCCCAACGCCCTGGGGGTGACGCTGTCGCTGGCGCGCTTCAACCGCATCCTCAAGGTCGACGCGCTCAGCCGCACTGCCACCGTGCAGTGCGGCGTGCGCAACCTGGCCATCAGTGAAGCGGCCGCGCCGCACGGGCTGTACTACGCGCCCGACCCGAGCAGCCAGATCGCCTGCACCATCGGCGGCAACGTGGCCGAGAACTCCGGCGGCGTGCACTGCCTGAAGTACGGCCTCACGCTGCACAACGTGCTGCGCGTGCGCGGCTACACGGTGGAGGGCGAGCCGGTGGAGTTCGGCTCCGAGGCGCTGGATGTGCCGGGCCTGGACCTGCTGGCCGTGGTGGTGGGCAGCGAGGGCATGCTCGCCGTGACCACCGAGGTGACGGTCAAGCTGGTACCCAAGCCGCGGCTGGCGCGCTGCATCATGGCCAGCTTCGACGACATCCGCCGTGCCGGCGACGCGGTGGCCGCAGTCATCGCCGCGGGCATCATCCCCGCCGGGCTGGAGATGATGGACAAGCCCATGACCGCCGCGGTGGAGGACTTCGTCCACGCGGGTTACGACCTGCAGGCCGAGGCCATCTTGCTGTGCGAGAGCGACGGCACGCCCGAGGAGGTGGCCGAGGAGATCGGCCGCATGCGCGCCGTGCTCGAGTCTGCCGGCGCCACCCGCATCGAGGTCAGCCGCGACGAGGCCCAGCGCCTGACCTTCTGGAGCGGGCGCAAGAACGCCTTCCCCGCCTCGGGCCGGCTGAGCCCCGACTACATGTGCATGGACTCGACCATCCCGCGCAAGCGCCTGGCCGACATCCTGCTGGCCATCCAGGAGATGGAGAAGACCTACGGCCTGCGCTGCGCCAACGTCTTCCATGCCGGCGACGGCAACCTGCACCCGCTGATCCTCTTTGACGCGAACGACCCCGACCAGCTGCACCGCTGCGAGCAGTTCGGCGCCGAGATCCTGGAGACCAGCGTGCGCCTGGGCGGCACCGTCACCGGCGAGCACGGCGTGGGCGTGGAGAAGCTCAACTCGATGTGCGTGCAGTTCTCGCCCGCCGAGCGCGAGCAGATGCTGGCCCTGAAGTCCGCCTTCGACCCCGCCGGACTGCTGAACCCCGGCAAGGTGATTCCCACGCTGGCGCGCTGCGCCGAGTACGGGAAGATGCACGTGAAGAAGGGGCTCTTGCCCTTCCCCGGGCTGGAGCGCTTCTAGATGGCGGCCGTGATCGACACGCCGGCCGACCCCGTGCTGGCCGGTCTGGTGGATCGCGTGCTCGAGGCCCGCTCGCGCAAGCTCAGCTTGGACATCCGCGGCGGCGGCACCAAGACCTGGTACGGCGGCGTGCCGCAGGGCGAGCCGCTGGACTTGAGGCCGCTTTCGGGCATCAGCAGTTACGAGCCCAGCGAACTGGTCGTCACCGTGCGCGCCGGCACGCCGCTGGCCACGCTGGAGGCGAAACTGGCCGAGGCGGGGCAGTGCCTGGCCTTCGAGCCGCCGCGCTTTGCCCAGGGCGGCACTTCAGGCGGCACGGTGGGCGGCATGGTCGCCAGCGGCCTGGCCGGCCCCGCGCGGGCCACGGCGGGCGCCGTGCGCGACCACGTGCTCGGCCTCACCATGCTCAACGGCAAGGGCGAACTGCTGTCCTTCGGTGGCCAGGTGATGAAGAACGTGGCTGGCTACGACGTGTCGCGCCTGATGGCCGGCTCGATGGGCGTGCTGGGGCTGATCTGCGAGGTGTCGCTGAAAGTGCTGCCGCAGCCGCCGGCCACCGCCACGCTGCGCTTCGAGCTCGACCAGGCCCAGGCTCTTGCCCAGCTGAACACCTGGGGCGGCCAGCCGCTGCCGCTGAGCGCCAGCGCCTGGTGGGAGGGCATGCTCGTCCTGCGCCTGGCCGGTGCGGCTGCGGCAGTCCAATCGGCGCAGCAGGCTCTGGGCGGCGAGGGGGTCGAGCCCGCGCTCGCCAACGCCTTCTGGACCGGCCTGCGCGATCACACCGACGAGTTCTTCATCGGCGCGGCCAAGGCGGTGGACGGCGGCGCCACGCTGTGGCGCCTGTCGGTGCCGCAGGTCGCGCCACCGCTGAAGCTCTCGGGCGAACAGCTGGTGGAATGGGGCGGCGCGCAGCGCTGGCTGTGCACCAGCGCGCCGGCCGCCACCGTGCGCGAAGCCGCTGCGGCCGTGGGCGGCCACGCCACGGTGTTCCGCGGCGCAGACAAGTCGGCCGGCGCCTTCGCGCCGCTGTCCGATCCGCTGTTGCGCATCCACCGCCAGCTCAAGGCCGCCTTCGACCCCGACCGCGTCTTCAACCGCGGCCGGCTTTACGCCGATCTCTGATCCGCAGCCCACACCCGCACGCCTCGCATCCATGCAGACCACGCTGGCCCCCGAGTTCCAGGGCACGCCTGAAGGCCAGGAGGCCGAGGCCATCCTGCGCAAGTGCGTGCACTGCGGCTTCTGCACCGCCACCTGCCCCACCTACCAGCTGCTGGGCGACGAGCTCGACGGGCCGCGCGGGCGCATCTACCTGATCAAGCAGGTGCTGGAGGGCGCGCCGGTCACCCGCAGCACGCAGCAGCACCTGGACCGCTGCCTGACCTGCCGCAACTGCGAGACCACCTGCCCCAGCGGCGTGCCCTACGGCCACCTGGTGGAGATCGGCCGGCGTGTCGTCGATCGCAAGGTGGAGCGCCCGGCCACCGAGAAGGCGGTGCGCTGGCTGCTTAAGGAGGGCCTGACCTCGCCGCTGTTCAAGCCGGCCATGGCCGTGGGCAAGGCGCTGCGCCCGCTGGTGCCCGCCAAGCTGCGCGACAAGGTGCCTGCACCGGCCCCGGCGCGCGCGCACCGCTGGCCCGCCCGCGAGCACCCGCGCAAGGTACTCATGCTGCTGGGCTGCGTGCAGCCGGCGATGATGCCCAACATCAACGCCGCTACCGCGCGCGTGCTGGACGCCGCGGGCATCCAGACCCTGGTGGCCGACGGAGCGGGCTGCTGCGGCGCCATCCGCAGCCACCTGAACGACCACGACGGCGGCCTGGCCGACATGCGGCGCAACATCGACGCCTGGTGGCCCCTGGTGGAGGGCCTGACCGACCAGGGCGCGGTCGAGGCCATCGTCATGAACGCCTCTGGCTGCGGCGCCACGGTCAAGGACTACGGCCACGCCCTGGCGGGTGACCCGGCCTACGCCGAGAAGGCGCAGCGCATCAGCAGCCTCACGCGCGACCTGTCCGAGCTTCTGCCCGGCCTGGTGCCGGCCCTGCGCTCACGCCTGCCGCGCGCCGCCCCGGGCGCCACCCGCGGTGATCTCGTCTTCCACCCGCCGTGCACCCTGCAGCACGGGCAGCAGCTGCGCGGGGGCGTCGAGCGCCATCTGGCCGAGCTGGGCTTCACCGTGCGCGTGGCCGGCGCCGAGAGCCACCTGTGCTGCGGCTCGGCCGGCACCTACAGCGTGCTGCAGCCCGAGCTCGCCACGCAACTGCGCGACCGCAAGCTGGGCCATCTGGCGCCCACGGCCGGCGAGACGGTGATCTCGGCCAACATCGGCTGCATCCAGCACCTGCAATCAGGCACCGAGGCGCCCGTGCGCCACTGGGTCGAGGTGCTGGACGACGCGCTGGCCTGAGTTCGCTGGCCGCAACCGGCTTCAGGCCAGGTCGGACGCCTCGTACAGCGGCCTGATCTCCAGCTCGCTGGGCCCTGGCATCGGGTTGGGGCACCGCCGCGCCCAGGCCACGGCCTCCTCCAGGTCCTTGACCTCCCAGAGCCAGAAGCCGGCCACCAGCTCGCCTGTCACGCCGAAGGGGCCGTTGATCACCGTTCGGCCCGGCCCGTCGAAGGCGATGCGCACGGCCTTGGACGTCGGCTTGAGGCCGTCTGCCGCGCGCAGGATGCCGGCCTGGGCCAGCTCCTGGTTGAAGCGACCCATCGCCTCCAGCAGTTCGGCGGTCGGAAGGACGCCCCGCTCGCTGTCCTCGGTGGCCTTGACCAGCACCATCACTCGCATCTGCAGACTCCCGGCTGAGCTATCGGTGTCATTGGACCGCCGCAGCTGATGGATCGACACGCAAGCGCAGGCTCACGCCTGCGGCGGACGGCGGTGGTACATGAAGAATTCATCGTTCCGCACCCAGGCCCTGGCCTCGTAGAGGGCCTGTGCGGCAGCGTTGGATTGCGCCACGTTCAGGCTCACGCGGCAGGCGCCGAAGGACCAGGCGTACGCTTCAACCGCATCCAGCAAGGCGCAGGCCACCCCTGCCCGGCGCGCGGCCTTCGCGACGAACAGGTCGTTCAGGATGAACACCCGGGCCAGCGCCGTGGACGAGAAGCTCGGGTACAACTGGGCAAAGCCTGCAGGCCGCGCGGCCAGGTGCGCCAGGAACACCACCGACTCCCCGTGGTTGAACCGGTCGTGCAGGAAGGCGCGGCAGGCCGGCAGATCCGCCGACTTGCCCTGGAACTGACGGTAGTCGTCGAAGAGGCTGCTGAGCGCCTCCAGGTCTGCGACGACGGCTTGTCTGACGGTGACGGTGTTCATGTCGGTGGGGCCGCTGACTGTGCGCCCATGCAGCCTGCCAGAAAAGGCAGCACCTCGGCCAGGAATGCCTCCGGAATCTCCGCAAACGGCGCATGCCCAGAGGGCATGACCACAAGCTTCGCCGCCGGCATGGACCTGGCGGCCACAGCGCCGTCCTTTCGGGCGGGGATGACCGGGTCATGCTTTCCGAACAGCAGCAGCGCAGGTGCCTGGATGGCACGGGCGGATTGCCGCAGGTCGTTCGCCGGCTCGATGAAGCTGCGCCATACCGCCCGGTTGATCGCGATGCGACGCGCATCAGCCTGTGTGGTGGCGGCCCGCTCCAGCATTGCCTTGACCGCCGGCGTGCGGTGCTTCAGATAGAGCCTTGCGAAGACGCGAGGAGGCAGAGCCAGGCGGCTGCCCTGGAACCTGCAGAAGGCGCGGGTCATGGCGTTGTGGGGTGTGAAGCCGCCTGGCGCCACCAGCACCAGGCCCCGCACCGCCTCAGGCGATGCCACTGCCAGCCGGGCCGCGACATTGCCGCCCAGAGAGTTGCCGATGAAGAGGGCGGGCGGGAGGCACAGCGCCTGCATGAACTCCCGCAGCGCATTCAGGAAGAAGCCCGGGCTGGCCACGGCTTCCTTGGCGGGCAGCGCGGAGCGGCCGTAGCCGGGCCAGTCGACGGCAAGCACCCGGTACTGACTCGCCAGCGCAGGCATGACGGCCTCGAAATCCGCGGCGTCGCCGGGATTGGCGTGCAGCAGGACCAAGGGCGCGCCTTGCCCACGCTCCACATAGTGCACCGCGCCGCAGGAAAGGGTGACTGCTGGCATGCCGCTGATGTCTCAATGCGCCTTAAGCCGGGGCTTGTCCGTCGCAATAGGGTGCTGCCGGATCAGAAGCTTGATCCGGGTTCCTGAAGAAATGTCTCTTCCTCGGGCGTCGACTTCCTGCCGAGGATGATGTTGCGATGAGGATAGCGCCCGAAGCGGTCAATGATCGCCTTGTGCCTGAGCTCTGCCTTGAGGTATTCCGGCAGGCTGGGATCCGAGAAGAGGTGAACCGCCCTCTCGTGCGCGGCCAGGGACTCGCTGTGCATGAAGGGCATGTAGACGAAGGCTCGTCGGTCAGACAGCAGCGACTGGTCTGCGCCGATTGAGACCGCCTCCTGAGCCAGCGCCAAGGCCATGTCATCTGCGGCAAAGGCATCAGCAGTGCCGCGATGGGTGTTCCGTGAGAACTGGTCGAGCACGATGATCTCCGCAAGCCGTCCCTCGGGCGTCGATCGCCAGTCGGCGAGTTCGCCGGCCCTTGCGGCCAGCAACAATTTGCCGAACCGATCGCGGATGAGTGCATCCAGCGCGGGATCGACACGCCACCACTGCGCGGACTGAAGCTCCTCGAACCAGAAGGAGAGGACATGCTGATGCATGTCGAGCCCCTTCCCCGACAAGGGTTCGGGCTCGCCTTCGGCCTGCGCGGCGGCGAGTCCCTCGTCGGTGACCGAGGAGCTGGCGGCGACCCGGGCAAACCGCGGCTGCGTCTTTCCCCCGTGCTCCACAGGCTCAAGGAACATGCTGAACGGCCGCACCCAGGAGCCCGATTGGTTGTACAGCGGCCGATAGAGAACCAGAGGTTCAAGCGACTCGCTGTGCCTGACGACACCCAGCACCTCGTACTCGCCGCCCTTGTAGTGACGGTAGCGTCCGAGCGGGATCGTCGGTAGTGGCGGAAGATCGTTGTCCATGGTCGGCTTCATGCGGGTCGTCAGGCGATGCGGCAATTTCTCAAAGCGCTAGTCGCTCGAACACTTCAATGACGCTGCCGTCTTTCGCTTGCATGGCGCAGCGTGCCCGTTCAGTGACCAGATCCTGCCCGCGAAGGACGTGCCGGTGTTGTGCCGCCATGGCATCTGTGCGGTCTGCCGACCAGGCTTGGCTTCATTGAACAAGTTCCAGCAGTTCGTCGCCGAGGGCATCCAAACTTCCCGTGCTCCGCCAGCCCAAGTGACGGTAGAAGCCATACGATCTGACCTGAGGGTCGGAGGAACAGCCCAGAAAGAGACGTCGATGACCCAGGCTTCTGAGGTCGTCAACGACGAGTTGGAGCAGCCGCTTCCCAAGGCCGCGGCCCTCCGCTGAAGGATGCAGCGCGAGGACGACCACCTCGCCGCTGTCCCTCGCGCCGAAGCAGTAGCCGAGCAGCCCATCGTCCGACACCGCCACCCAGCCCGGCAGGGCATTTGAAGCGATGTCTGCAGCCCAAGTGGCTGCGGTGATCCCGAGCTCCTGCAGGCGGCTTGCAGAGACGGCGTTCTCACGGGTCAGACCACGAAGCGTCACGCAGAAGGGCGCGTCGTCAGGACGCGCCCTGCGCACGCGAGCGAAGCCAGCGATCGCCTCAGCGCTTGGCATTGCAGAAGGCGGTCATTCGCTCCACAGGCATCGCCTTGCCGCCCACGAGGCGCTCCTTGATGAAGTCCGAGCCCAGCACTTGCTCCGGACTTGCATCGGCTTCGTTGGTCAGGCCGACCACCAGGCGCGTGCTGTATTGGGGTGGGTAGAGGACAAACCAGTGGCTGAACCCTCGCTCAACTGCAAGAGCCGTGTAGGCGCACATCAGCCAACGCGCACCCGCAGCCGTGCGCTCATGAAAACCGGGAACTTGCAGATAGGACTTGCCTGGCAGGCGCTCTGTCTCGGTTGCCATCAGGTCGAAGCTGGCGCCTTGCGCCTTTGAACTTGCCGTGAAGAGCGGGCCAGACTGGGCGTGCGCAGCGCCGAGTGCGGCTGTGGCGAGCCATGTGGCAAAGAGGATTCGCAGGGGTGTCATATGCGGCCTTTCGTCAAGGCAATCGGTGTGGTTCGGCTTGAGCGAGCCGTTAGGCATCAGGCTGCCTGTCAGGCCGCCTGAAGCAGGAACTCAACCTTGACGGACTCGTACGGGAAGACAACCTGGCCTTCCGCTGTCTTGTCAAGCACGCCAGCCCTTTGAAGCGCCGTAAGGTCGGTGTGCACGGACTTGACGTCTCTGCCAACGCGGCGTGCAACCTCTCGCACGGTTACAGGACCCGCGCCACACATGGCCTTGAGGATCTCCCAGCGCTTCGCCGTCAGAACCTTCCAGAGCAGTTCCGGCGTGGCGAAGGAAATCCTCGCGGACTTCTGAGCCTTGCCTGATTTCCAGGCGTTCACGAAGTCCTGTGCCGCTTGCTCGGGCGAGCGGACATCAAGAGTCACGGTCTTCATCATCTGCTCTCCTTGCTTCGCGCAGGAAGTCTTGCACCAACTTCTCGGGCGAGACGAACGAGTACTTCGACTCCCTGCCGCGGACATGCCGGTGATCGCCCTTGCCTGCCTCGTTGTCGAAGCGGACCAGGCAGACCCCAGACCGCACGAAGGCGAGCCGATACTTGAACGAGTGCACCGAACCCGGCACCGGAGAAGGGGCTTGCCAAAGCACCAACTCTGCGAACGAATCTTCCCGGAAGGGAATGCGTTCACGCAGGAGGAGCGACGCCTTCATGTTGGCAATGGTACCAACAGGTGGTCGGGAGCAAGAGGGTTAGGCGTCGCTGCAGCCGAGGAAAACGGCTCAAGTGCTCACGCGGATGAGACTGAAGGCATGTTGACGCCACCGAGCCAAGCTCGCGCAAAGGCCTCTTTGTCTTGGGCAAAGAAGGGAGCAATCGCCCCGATCT
>Ga0315902_10001929_pt1 | contig 33025 bp, 29 predicted proteins | sample LakEriMetagenome_9_FD_203523 | JGI IMG/M metagenome (GOLD analysis project Ga0315902, IMG submission 203523) | Freshwater fungal communities from buoy surface, Lake Erie, Ohio, United States - Buoy 12 MA117 | ecosystem: Environmental > Aquatic > Freshwater > Lake > Lake biofilm | place: USA... | reverse complement strand
TATCGCGGTGTGCATCCTGACCGCTGCAGGCCACGGTGGTGGCGGCTCGCGGGCGGACGCATGCCGGGTCGCGGCCGGCCGCGCGTGGCCGGACGTGTCGGCGGGGATGCGGGTCGCTCATCGAGACTGAATCGACACTTCATCGACACTCGCCGGCGTCGCGGGCTGGGTGGCAGCGGGCCAGCGGGCCGGCGAGCCTGGCGACGGCGGCGTCGACGTCGGCGCCGGTCGTGGCCCTGCCGAAGCTGAACCGCACCGTGGCGGCGGCGATCTCGGGGGCCAGCCCCATCGCGGCCAGGGCGGGGGCCGGTTCGGCCGATCCGCTCGCGCACGCCGTGCCCGTTCCCAGGCAGACGCCGGCCAGGTCGGCGGCCATGGCGAACGCCTGCCGGTCCACGCCGCGGATCGCCAGGGCGAGCAGATGCGGGCTCAACGGCTCGCCGCCGACCCGCTCGACGGTGAGGCCGGCGGCGGTCGCGGCGGCCGCGAAGGCGGCGGCGAACCGCTCCCGCAGACCTGTCAGATGGGCGACGGTCGCCACCCGCTCGGCCACCGCCAGTTCCAAGGCCCGGGCGAATCCCACCGCGAGCACGACCGGCTCGGTGCCACCGCGGAGGCCCGCCTCCTGGGGGCCGGGCACCAGCGGCTCGATCGGGCAGCCGCCGCGAAACACCGCCGCGCCGATGCCCCTGGGGCCGCCGAACTTGTGCGGGGCGAGCGTGAGCGTCGCGGCGGCGAGACTGCCAAGCGCGATCGGCTGCGTGACCACCGCCTGGGTGGCATCGATGTGGACGAGCACCGCCGCATCCCCGCGGGCCGCCGCGATCGCGGCCGGATCCTCGACGGAGCCCGACTGGCCGCAGACCAGCGTCGTCGCCCACAGGCCGCGGCCGCACCCGGGAAACCGCCAGTTCTCGGCGGTCCTGCCGGTCGCCGACAGCGGCGGTTCGACGACCTGCCAGCCGCGGCGCCCGAGGTCGGCCCGCAGGTTGCGGACGCTCACGTGGTCGCGGGCCGACGAGGCGAAGATCCCCGGCTCCCCGCCGGCCAGGCCGAGGATCGCCAGCCGGTTGGCCTCCGTGGCGCCGCTGGTGAAGACGAGGCGGTCGCGGCCGCCGCCGGTTGTCTTCCCGCCGAGCAGGGCGAGGATCGTCTCGCGGCATTCCTCCAGGACGCGCTTCGCCCGCCGCCCGGCCGCATGCGGGCTCGAGGGGTTGGCCCAGGCCTCGGCCTCGGCGCGGCGCATCGCCTCGGCCACCTCGTCACGCAGCGGCGTCGTCGCGGCGTGGTCGAGGTAGATGGCGGCGGGAGCGGCGGCGTCCACGGGCGGCTAGCGAACCGCGGCGAGTTCCACGAGGAAGTGGAGCGTGGCGTCGGGCGGGATCGGGCCGCCCGGCGTGCCCCGCTTGCCGTAGCCGAGGTTGCTCGGGATCACCAGTTCGATCATGCCCCCCTCGCCCACCAACTGCATCCCCTCGGTCCAGCCGGGGATCACGCGGTTCAGCGGAAACTCGATCATCTCCTTGCGATCGTAGGAGCTGTCGAACGTGGTGCCGTCGTCGAGCCAGCCGTGGTAATGGACCTTCACGGTGCTCGTCGGCTTCGGGGCGGCGCCCGTGCCCTGGCGGAGCACGCGGTACTTCAGCCCCGAGGCGGTCGTCGTGAACACCTTCGGCGCCTCCTCGTCGATCTTGCCCGCGCCCGCGGGAAGCTTGGGATGCGGAACTTCGGCGGCGGTGTCGGCGGGCACGGCGGTCTCCTGGAGGCAGAGGGTGAAGGCGACGAGGGCGAGCGACAAGACGGCGACGAGGCGCATGGCGAGGTCTCGCGGGGAGGGGGAAGTGCGAACGAGTGCCGTGCAGGATAGCAGGCCGCCGGCCCGCGGCCTACCGGCGGCCCGGCATCCCGCCGCCGGTCACCGCGGTGAAACCCGCGTGCCGTCGGCGATCGCGTCGGCCGGGTAGGCGATCACCTGCTCGCCGCCGGCCAGCCCCTCGAGCACCTCCGCCGCGCGGTCGCCACGCCGGCCGAGCACCACGCCCACGAGCCTGGCCCGGCCCGCCGCGCAGACGAACACCGCCTCGCGGCCGTCCTGGCGGAAGACCGCGGCCAGCGGCACGAGCACCGCGTCGTGCGCCTCGTCGATCGTGATCGCCGCCTCCACGCGGTAGTCGTCGCCGAGGGCCGGCCCGTCGCCGGGCGGCGCGTCGAGATCGACGATCACGTTCACCCGCTGCTCCTCGACGCCCAGCGGCGACACCTTGGTGAACCCCCGCGGCTCGACGACCCGCACCCGGCCGGCCAGCGGCGTCCCGCCCCCCCAGGCCGTGATCTCGCAGCGGTCGCCGGCCGCCACCCGCACCGCGTCCTCGGAGACGAGGTCGATCACGGCCTCGAGATCCCGCGGGTCGCCCACCTCCACGAGTTCCGCCCCCGCCTCCACCGGCCCCTCCCCGTCGCGGACGACCCGCAGCACGCGGCCGTCGATCGGCGGCGTGACGTCGAGCCCCCAGGCGGCGGCGCCGGGCCGCGGATCGCCCGCCCGCGGCGGCCGCGACCGCACCAGCGCCGCCTCGGCGACGGCGACCAGGTGGGCGGCCACGTGGATCTCCTCCTCGGCCTCGGCCACCTCGTCCACGGCCGTCTTCCAGGCCCGCTCCGCCTCGTCGAGCTGCTCGTGGGTCACGGTCTTGGTGGGATAGAGATCCCGCTTGCGGGCCAGGTCGGCCGCGGTGTACTCCTCCTGCGTGCGGGCCCGGGCCAGCGCCTTGCCGGCCAGGTCGCGGATCGCCGCGGCGGTCTCGACGCGGGATCGCGCCTCGGCCTCGAGCCGCTCGTCGAGCAGCGCCGGGTCGGGCGGGTCGATCGTGGTGATCACGGTCCGGCCGGCGACCACGGCGGCCCCGGGCCGCAGGCCGATGCGGCGCATGCTGCCGGCCAGCGGCGCCCGCACCACGTGCCGCTCGCGGATGCGGGTCACGCCGTCGTCGGCCACCCGCACCTCCAGCCGGCCGCGGCCCACCGTCCGCAGGTCCACCGGCAGCGGCTTGGGCGCCAGGCTCCAGAAGAGCGCCGCCGCCGCGGCGCCGGCCGCCGCGACGGCGAGGAGTCGGCCGGGCAGGCGGGGCGGGGTCATGGTCAGTCGCGCGCCTTGAGCACGCCCACGAGGTCGAGCCGGTCGACGAGCCGGCGGGCGGACACCGCCGCCGCCAGGGACGCGGCGGCCACCGTGGCCGCCGCCAGCGCGTAGGTTCGCGGGGCGACCACGGCCGGCACGCGGAACAGTTCGGTATCGTAGCCCCAGGTCGTCACGACCACGAACCCGTAGCCCAGCGCCAGGCCCAGCGGCACCGCGGCGAGCGTGAGGATCGCCTGCTCGCCGAGGAGGATCGCGGCCACCTCGCCGCGGGTGAAGCCCAGCACCCGCAGGCTCGCCAGGTCGCGGGACCGCTCGATGACGGTCTGCCGGGCGGTGGTGGCCATCACCCCGCAGGCGATGGCCGCCGCGAACAGCGTGTTCACCGTCCGCATCCGCAGGAGCGTGCGGGCGATCGTCTCGCGGAAGGTCCGCAGCTGCAGCTCGCGGGACACCGACCCGGCCACCCGCGGGCTCTCGGCCAGCGCCCGGTCGAGCGCGTCGCCGCGGCCGGCATCGACCGCCAAAAACCCGCCCGACCAGGTCTCCCCGTCGGCCAGGAGGCCGCGAAGGGCCGCGGGGTGCAGCCAGGCCGAGGTGCCCACCATGTCGTCCACCGTGCCGGCGATCACCAGCCGCGTGCGGCGCCTGAGGCCCTCGAGCACCTCCACCTCGACCGCGTCGCCCGGCCGGGCGCCGAGCAGCTCCGCCAGCCGCGCGCTGACGACGAGGCCGTCTGGGCGGGGCGGGTGCGGCCGGCCGCGGGTGTCGAGCAGCCGCAGCAGCTCGCCGTCGGGGGCCGGCGCCATGATCTCCTGCCGCCGCTCGCGGTGGCCGAACCGCAGCGTGGCGGGCACCACGCGGAACGGCTCCACCGCGACCACGCCCGGCAGCCGCAAGAGCGCGAAGACGACCTCCCGCCCGGCCGGCTCGGTGAACGTGACGGAGCGGTCGAACCGTTGCACCGCGGTGAACTGGAAGTCGGCGAGCCGCTCGACGGCGTCGCCCACGAACATGCCCAGCACCATCACCGCGGCCCCCAGGGCGATGCCGAGGATCGACAGCAGGGTCGCCACGGGCCGCCGCTCCAGGTGGCGGAGCATCATCCGCGTGGCCGGGGTGAGCAGCGGGGCGAGGCCGAGCCGCTCCGGCAGCGACGCGCGGTAGACGGCCGGCGGCTCCGGCTGCATCGCCGCCGCCGGGCGGACGCGGACGGCCCGGGCCACCGACCGCACCACGCCCGCGACCGCGGCCGCCGCCGCGATCGCCACCGACCAGCCGATGGCCTGCGGATCGGGCCGGAAGGCGAGCACGGGGAAGCGGAAGAACCGCGCGTACATCGCCGCCAGGTTCACGCCCAGCCAGCAGCCCAGCGCCACGCCCGCCGCCGCCCCGACGGCGATCACCGGCAGGGCGAGCTTCAGGTAGTGGGCCCCGATCTCCCGCGGCGCGTAGCCGAAGGCCGCGAGCGTGGCGATCTGCTCCCGCTGCGTGCCCACCAGCCGCGACATCACCAGGTGCATGAGGATCGCCGCCGCCACGAGGAACACCACCGGCCCCGCCCGGCTCATGTTGGCCAGCTCGCGGAGCTCGTTGACGAGGTAGCGGTGCGACGTCTGGAACTCGCGGCCGTGGGCCCCGAGGCCCCCGTAGCGGTCGAGCTCGCGGTCGACCGCCCGGCAGACCTCGCGGACCGACGCCTCCGGGGCCAGCGTGGCCACGACGTCGTTGAAGGCGTCGGCCATGTCGAAGGCGGCGGCGAGGCCGCGGCGGCCCATCCACAAGACGCCGAACGACCGGTCGTCGGGAAAGGGCCCGCCCGGGCCGATCGTGTAGACGTATTCCGGCGACGTGGCCACGCCCACAAGATCCAGCCGCGTGCGGCGGCCGTTGAGGACGGCGAACAGGTGGTCGCCGGGCCGCAGGCCGTGGGCGGCGGCGAAGGCCTCCCCCACGACGGCCTCCGTCGCCCGGGCGGGGTCGGGCCGCCGGCCCGTGAGCAGCGTCAGGCGGTTGAGGGCGGCGTCGTCGCCGTCGGCAGCGGGCGGGGCGAGCCCGATCAGCCGTCCCACCGCCGGGGCCCGCCGGCCGCCGGCCGCGGCCAGGTCGAGCGTCACGTCGGCGACGACGCGGGTCTCGAGCCGCTCGATGCCGGGGATCGCGGCCAGGCGGCGGGCCACGATCTCCGGCGCCCGCTCCAGCCGCACGAACACGTCGGCGAACCGCGCCCGGGCGGCATAGTCCCGCTGCGTCGCGGCCAGCGACGAGAGCATGCTCCACGACATCACGAGCACGGCCACGCCGCAGGCCATGACGACGGCCACGGCGGCCAGTTGGGGCGCGAGCCGCCCGGCGTCCCGCCACGCCTTCCGGTCGAGGGTGCGCATGCGGCGGCTCCGGGGGCTCACCAGTGGAGGTCGCGGGGGGAGGCGGGGGTGGCGTTGCGCCGTTCGGACGCGATCCGGCCGTCGGACATCGTCAGCACGCGGTCGGCCAGCGCGGCGATGACGGCGTTGTGCGTGATCAGGACGGTGGTCGAGCCGATCTCGGCGCTCACCCGCACCAGGGCCTCGAGCACGACCACGCCGGTCCGCACGTCGAGGGCTCCGGTCGGCTCGTCGCACAGCAGCACCTCCGGCCGCTTGACGATCGCCCGGGCCACGGCCACCCGCTGCTGCTCGCCGCCGGAGAGCTGGGAGGGGAAGTGGTCGGCCCGGTCGGCGAGGCCCACCAGCGCCAAGGCCGCGGCCGGCGGCATCGGATGGGCGGCGATGTCGGCCACGACGGCCACGTTCTCGGCCGCCGTGAGCGCGGGCAGGAGGTTGTAGAACTGGAACACGAAGCCCACGTGGTCGCGGCGGTAGGCGGTGCGGGCCGCGTCGTCGGCCGCCGTCAGGTCGTGGTCCTGGAAGAGGAGCGTGCCCGCGGTGGGCGCGTCGAGCGCGCCCAGGATGTTGAGCAGCGTGGACTTGCCGCTCCCCGACGGCCCGAGGATGACGACGAACTCGCCGCGGTCGAGGTCGAGGTCCACCCCGGCGAGCGCCGGGATCGCCACCTCCCCGAGGCGGTAGATCCGCGTCAGGCCGCGGGCTGTGAAGGCTCGGGCGGGCATGGGGCGGGCGACCTCGGCGGCTCCCATCCTACGCGCCCGTGGCGGGCCGGGGCGGCGGGATGTCAAGTTTTCCGGGGCGGCGTCACCATTCTGTGGAGCCCGTTCCATGGACCATGCCTTCGCGATCCTCGCCGCCGAGCACCGCCCGATGCTGCTGGTCTACGCCAAGGCCCTGTGCTACGGCGACGTCCACGCGGCCGAGGACATAGTCCAGGAGACGCTGCTCGCCGCCGGCGGCCGCCTGCCGGAGTTTCGCGGCGGGGGCGACGGGCATTTCGGCCGCTGGCTGCGGGGCATCGCCCGCAACAAGGCCCTGGAGGCCCACCGGGCCGGGGGCCGCGGCCGGGTGGTGGCCGACAGCCGGATCATCGAGGGCATGGAGGACGTGTTCGGCCGATTGGACCTGCCCGCCGCCGGCGAGGAGCCCTGGGAGGAGAAGCTGCGGCGCTGGGTGCGGGACTGCGTGGACAGGCTCGGCCCGCGGCTCCGCGGGACCGTGCTCAAGGTCTACGGCGACGGCCTGAGCCTCGGCGCCGCCGCGGCCGCCGAGGGCGCGTCGTACGCCGCCGTCGCCCAGCGGCTGTCGCGATCCCGGGAACTCGTCCGCGTCTGCCTCGAGCGGCATCGGGAGGCCGACGCATGACCGCCGATCGGATCACCGACCGGATCGCAGCCACGGGCGACGACGACCGGTCGCTTCGCGACCACGGCCGACAGCTGGCGATCGACGGGCTGCTGGAGATGGCGCTGGCCGGCGCGACGCCGCCGGCGGCCACTCCCGCGGGCCGCGGGCGGCGGCGTGTGTCCTGGGCCGTGCCGGCGGCGGTGGCGGCGACGGTGCTCCTGGCGGTCGCGGTGGTCGGATATCTGGGGATTCGCCCGGCAGGCGGGCCGGGCAACGCGGCGCCGCCCGTCGCCGGCGGCGATCCAGGGCAAGAGCCCGCGATCCCGCCAGTGCCCGTGCCGGTGCCAGCACGAGAGCCGGTGACGCTCGCGGCGGGCTGGCGGATCGCGCCGACGGGCGCGGCCGAGTTCCGCGTGCTTAGGCCCGACGCGATCCGGCTGGATCGCGGCGAACTTTTCGTGGCGGCCGCAGGCGACGTGCCCGCGGCGGAGCCGCTCACGATCGAGACGCCGGCCGGCCGGGTGACGGGCCAGGCCGCGAGTTTTTACGTCGGCTGCCATGCCGACGACGCTGTTCGCAGTGACCGAGTTGACCGAGATGGGAAAAACCCTGGAAGTGGAAAGGAACGACCGATGAAGACGACGATGCTGACGCGGGTGCTGGTGCTGGCGGGCCTGGTGACGCTGGCGAACGTGCATGGCGAGGCGACGGGCCGGGCCGACGACCTGCTCGTGGCGCAGGCGGAGGCGGCGCCCGAGGCGCATGCGGTGGCGGCCAACACGGATTTTGGCCTCGATCTCTACGCGCAATTGGCGAAGGAGAACGCCGGCAAGAACCTGTTCTTCTCGCCCTACTCGATGGCGTCGGCGCTGGCGATGACGGCGGAGGGGGCGCGGGGCGAGACGGCGGCCGAGATGGGGAAGGTGCTCCGCTATCCGGAGGCGGCCCGGCGGATCGGCGCCGACGCGCAGCTTTTGCCGTGGAACACGGGCCTGATCCACACCGGGATGGCGAAGCTCAACGACCGCTTCCAGTCGCGGGCCGACACGCCCTACGAGATCAGCGTGGCCAACGCGCTCTACGGCGAGCAGACGTATCCGTTTTCGCCGGACTACGTGGCGACGATCTCGAAGTTCTACGGCACCGGGGCCGTCGTGCCGGTGGACTTCGTGAACGCGTTCGAGTTGGCCCGGCTGCGGATCAACGCCTGGGCCGCGGAAAAGACCCATGACCGGATCAAGGAGCTGGTGCCGGAGGGGGCGCTGGGTCCTCTCACCCGGCTCGTCCTCTTGAACGCGATCTACTTCAAGGGGAACTGGGCGGAGCAGTTCGACGCCAAGCACACGAAAGAAGAAGACTTCCACGCGGCCGGCGGGGTGAAGGTCCGCCTGCCGATGATGCACAACGCGGAGATCAGCGGCGGCCGGTACGCCGCCTTCAAGGCCGACGGCACGCCGTTCCAGACGCCCAAGATGACCACCCGTGGCGCCGAACCGGCGACGCTCTATCCGGGCGCGGGTGGCTTCCAGGTGGCGGAGCTGCCCTACAAGGGGAAAGACCTGTCGATGGTGATCGTCGTGCCGCAGGATGCCGACGGCCTGGCGGCGGTCGAGAAGCAGCTCACGACCGCGAACCTCGCGGCCTGGCTGGGGAAACTCGAATCCCGCGACATGGACGTTGCCATGCCGAAGTTCCGCATCGAGACGGATTACAAGATGAACGAAACGCTCCAGGCCATGGGCATGAAGCAGGCGTTCGATGGAAGCAGGGCCAACTTCGACGGCCTCATCGCCAACGGGTCCGCGGATCTTTATATCGCGCACGTCTTCCACAAGGCGTTCGTGGAGGTGACGGAGAAGGGTACGGAGGCGACCGCGGCGACGGCGGTAGTGATAAAGCCAGGTTCTGCCAATCCTCCCATCCCCTTCACCCCCGCCATCCGTGCCGACCGGCCGTTTCTGTTCGCGATCCGCGACGTGAAGACGGGCACGCTCCTGTTCCTCGGCCGGATGGCCGACCCGACCGGCACCGCCGTGCCGGCGGAATAGCGGGGCGGGCGGCCGCCGCACGGCTCACCGGCCGGCGGCGAACGCCCGGGCGAGGCGGGCCAGCGCGTCCTCGAGCTGCGGCGTCGGGCAGGCGGTGTTCAGGCGGACGAAGCCCGGCCCGCCGAACTCGCGGCCGTCGGAGGTGCCCAGGCCCGCCGCCTCGCAGGCGGCCTGCGGGTCGGCGACGCCGGTGCCGCGGCAGTCGATCCAGGCCAGGTAGGTGGCCTCCGCGGGCACGCAGGCGAGGCCCGGGATCCGTGCCACCGCCTGCTGCACGAGATCGCGGTGGTGCCGCAAGACGGCGATCAGTCGCCGCCGCCAGGCGTCGCCGTGCCGCCAGGCCGCCTCGGCCGCGGCGTAGCCCAGCGGATTGACCATCGGCACGAGGCCGCCGCCCGCCGCTCGCCAGCGTTTCTTGAGCGCGGCCTCCGGCACGATGGCCGCGGCGCAGGCGAGGCCCGCGAGGTTCCAGGTCTTCGACGGGGCCGTGAGCGTGATCGCGGTTCGGGCCAGCGGGTGGTCGAGGCTGGCGAACGGCACGTGCCGCACGCCGCGCTCCTCGTCGAGGACGAGGTCGGCCCAGATCTCGTCGCTGACGACGACCAGGCCGTGCCGGGCGGCGAAATCCGCCAGCCGCTCGAGGTCGGCGCGGGTCCAGACCGTGCCGGTGGGGTTGTGCGGATGGCAGAGCCAGAAGACTTTCGACCGGGGACTCACCGCCGCCTCCAGGGCGTCCCAGTCGATCGCCCAGGCCGTGGCCCGCTGCGCGAGCGGCACGCGGACGACCCGCCTGCCGGCCAATCCCGGCAGCGAAAGAAACGGCGGATAGACCGGCGTGAAGGTGAGGATCTCGTCGTCGTCGGCGGCCAGGAGGCGGGCGGTGATCGCCAGCGCCGTGACGACGCCGGGGGTGCCGACGACCTGGCCGGAGTCGATCGCCCAGCCGTGCCGCGCGGCCAGGTGCGCCTGAAGCGCCGGCGCGAAGCCCGGCGGGTCGTGCGTGTAGCCGAACACGCCGTGGGCGACGCGGGCCCGGATCGCCTCCAGGATCACCTCCGCCGCGGGGAGGTCCATGTCGGCCACCCACACCGGCAACACGTCGCGGCCGGCCCAGCGGTCCCATTTTTCGGAGCCGGTGCCGCGGCGGTCGGGGCAGAAGGAAAACGCGGGATCAGGCGGCGGCGACATCGGCACGAAAGGATACGATAGCCCGCTGGCCGGCGCCGCCACGACCAATTTCCGGTCGCGAAGCCCGCCGCGGGCCCGCACCCCGTCGGCCGGCCGCTTGTGCACGTCGCGCCGGCCGTCATAACGGAGGGCAAGCAGCGAGGGGAATCATGCGCGGGTGCGGATCGGGAGCGCAGGCGACGGCGGCGATCGGCGGGATCGTGGCGTCCATGACGTTCGTGGCATGCATGGCGTTCATGGCGGCGGCGACCGCGGGGGAGGAGCGGTCGCCGGCCGGCCCGCCGACGAATCCGCCGGCCGAGGTGGTCGCGAAGCTGCTCGGGCCGATGGTCCCCGTGGGCCGCGACACCGCGGCGTTCGACGCGGTGCTGCTCGAAAAAGGCAAGGCCATCGCGGACGCGTTTCCCGGGAAGCCGACCGCGGACCTCAGCGGCGACGGGCGGATCGACGTCGGCGATTATCTGTTCTACGACCTGCCGCTGGTGCTCTACCGGATCGCCTTCCGGACGGACGACCCCGCCTGGCGGGACGAGGCGCGGGAGGCGGCGCGGGCGTGGAGGGATCATCCCGGAAACAGGAAGCTCGGACGGTATCTGGCGGGCGACTGGACCGTCTGGAAGGAGCTCAACCACCAGCCGCGGTGCTTCGGGACGCTGGGCCTGGCGATTCTGGCGCTGGAAGCGGACGACGCCGAGGCGAGGCAGGTCGTGAACGATCAGGCCCGCCTCATCGACACGGTCTGGATGCACGGGCCGCACCAGTCCCTGACCGACCCGGTGATGCCCTTGGGGGACCCGCGGGAATGCGGCTACGCGCTGATGGCGCTGACGGCGGCCACGGTGCTCGGCGACGACCACAGCCAGGCGGCGCGGGAACTGCTGGACGCGATCCTCGCCAAGCAGCAGCCGGACGGCCAGTGGCTGAGCAAAGACGAGAAGTTCGCAGGGGGCGGGTACACATCGAACTTCATGACGGGGATCCTCAACGAGGCCCTGGTCTTCTACGACCGGGCGCTGGGCGACGCGCGGATCGCGCCGGCGATCGAGAAGAACCTCGCCTGGACGTACCGGACGCAGTGGGTCGAGGCGGAGCGGGGGTTCAAGTACCATTCCGCGGGCACGGCGGACGAGATGAAGGTCGACGGCGTGCTCGGCGGGCTGATGGTGCAGGCGTGGGGATACGCCTATGCGAAGACGGGGAAGGCGGAGTATCTGGACCAGGGCACCGAGATCATGGCCGGCGTGACGGGCCGCGGCTTCGAGGAGATCTGGGGGCCGAAGCAATACTGCCAGGTCTTCCGGTCGTCGCCGATGTTTTTCGGGCACGTGCACGCCGCCCGGCAGCGGGCGGCACGGCCATAGGGCCGGGGCCGCGTGGGTCGGGCATGGGGGGCTTTGCGCCGCCGCCCTGCACCATGGCCGCTTGACCATGCCCCGCGTCCGGGCGACGATTTTGCTCGTCGAGCAGCGGCTTCCGCCGCCGTCCGGCGGCGTCGCGGGCCAGCGACCGAATCTCGACACCACGAGTCGCCCATGCCCACCGCCGACGCACGACCGCGCCGCACCGCGAGCCCATGGCGGTGGGTGGCGATCGCCGTGGCCGCCGTCCTGGCCTGGGTCGGTGCCGCCGTGTTCCTGGTGGACGGCCCGGGAGCGGCCCGGCCGCTGACTGCGTTCGAGCGGCGGATGCCCGACGGCTCGATCCTCAAGGTGGAGGCCCTGACGGTCGGGAATGGAACGGGCACATACCGCGGGCCGGCCCTGGGCTTGGATCGCTACTGGAGGGGGTACACCCCACGCCCCTGCAGCATCTCCATGCGCGGCGGCGCGGATCGTGAGGTCACCGTCTGGATGTCCCGCCGCGACGGGCGGACCGGGCGGCCGCTCGACTTCGACTGGTGGCGGGAAAACGTCGTCGTCGATGCGGCCGGCGACGAGATTTCCTCGGACGAATATCGTGTGACGTTGCTGACAGAGTATGCGGCGAGCGGCGCATACCTCAGCAGCTTCGTTTCACCGCCGCTGCGGGCCGATCACACGAAATACTCCGCCTGGCTCCTCGGCAGTCGTCTGCCGACCTTCCGGCCGCGGGACGGGCGGCTGGCGTTCGCCGTGAAGAACACGGCCGGGGAGGTGGTGGCGGAGTTCGACCTGCCGCACCCCGATCCGCGGCCGGTTCCCGAGTGGAAGGGCGGCCCGTTGCCGCAGACCTTCACCGCCGGCGATCTCTCCGTGACCGTGACGGGCGTGACGAAGTCGCGGGGCCGGACGCGCTACGCGACCCGCGACGTGGACTTCATGCAGGCCACGATGGACCTCAGCTGGCAGGGACGGCCGGCGGCCGACTGGCACATCGAGTCGGCTGCGTTCGTGACGCCGCTCGGCGACGAGGAGCGATGCGATGCGGTGCCCGTCGATGCCGCGGGCCGGGCTTCCGTCCCGCTCGGTGATCCGGAGTGGCTGCAGCCACTGTTCCGGGAGCGGGTGTGGAAGATGTCGCTGCGCTGCACGCGGAAGCCGGCGGCGACGGTGGCCGGCGTGGATCGTGACAGTCTCGCGGGCATCCCGCTGCCGGCCGCCGGGCGGGCGGAACTGCCGGGCCGGTCGCTCGTCGTCAACGGCTGCGCGGTCGATCTGATCGCCGTCGGCGGCCCGGGCGACACGACATGCGACGTGCCCGGCCCTCCCGCGGCGCTGGCGCGGATCTTCTCGGTGGGACGGGATTGGGGGACCGCCATGCACATCGTGCCGAACGGGGAAAATCCCGCATGGCAGTTCGAGAGCAGCGGCACCTCCGTACGGCTCGGGGCCCACTCGGTGTCGCTGCCCTGGCTGCTCGTCGCCTCCCAGGGCGGCCCCGCCGACAAGGTGCTCCACTTCCGCGTGCGCGACGATCAGGGCCGCGAGGTGCCGCACGAGGCGGAAGTCTTGGGGGAGTCCACGTCCGGGGTGTGGGTCGTCTATCTGCAGCCCGAGGCCGATGCCCGGGCCGTGACGCTCGACGTCATGCTGCAGTTCCCGGTCGTCGTGGAGGGCTACCTCGAGGTGCCGCGGCCGCCGGGCCCGGAGCCGCCGTCGCCCTGACCGTCACCCGCGGCCGGCGGCGTCGAGCGCTGCCTGCATGGCGGCCATGAACCCGCGGGCCGTTTCCAGGGTGTTCAAGACCTGCTCCCGCGGGATGTCGAGAAAGTCGCCGTAGTCGGCGTCGAGCCGCTGGGCATACAGCCCCTCGAAGGCCACCGCCTGCTCGGGCGCGAGAAAACCTGCGGGGACCAGCTCCTCGTGCACCGCCTTGATGAGTCCGCGATGTTTCCTGAAGCGTCGTTCGCGGGCGACGAACACGGCCGTGGCCGCGTGGAAGCAGGCGTAGTAGGCCCGATTCCACGCCAGGCGGTTGCTGCCACGGTCGGCCGCCACTGCGTCGTCGTCGAGGCACTCCCGCGCCAGCCGCATCTGCTGCGCGACGATCCGGTCCCGCGCCTCCTGCTCGGTCATGGGCGGCCCCCTGGAATCCGCCGCACGATGTCGATTCCTTCCGCGTCGATCTCCTTGCGGATCGGTGCAGCCTGATAGACCCCCCGCCACCATTCGTCGCTCGTGCGGACGTAGAGCTCCGGCCACGTGCCCAGCCGCAGGCCCACGCTCCGGGCGCAGGCCCGCATCCGGCCGAGCTCATCGGCCGTGAGCGGACGAGCGGTAAGCACCAAAAGATCGATGTCCGAATCGGGCGTGTCATCGCCCCGCGCCTTCGAGCCGTAGAGGACGACGGCATCGACGGGCCAGCCGGCGGGCAGTGCCACGGCAAGCTCTCCGATCGTCCGCCGGTCGGCGGAGGCGAGTCCATCGAGGGAACGAACGGTCGCCATCACAGCTGGCTCCGGGAGAGAATCCTCGGCATTGTACCGCCGCCAGACCGGTCGATGCCGGTCGCGGCCGGCGGCGTATACTGCCGCTCGCGTTCGACGCGGGCCCCTTCGGCCCGCGGCGCGTGGGCGACGAGGAGGCCGGGCCGATGGCGGGAGCGACGTGCATGGAGCGGATCGCGGCCGGAAAGGTCGTGGCCATCTTCCGCGGCGACTTCGGCGGCATGGAGACCGACATCGTCGCCGCCATGGCCGACGCCGGGCTCACGGCCGTGGAGGTGACCCTCACCTCGCCCGACGCGATCGCCGCCATCGAGCGGGTGGCCAGGGCGTTCGGCTCCCGGCTGGCCGTGGGGGCCGGCACCGTGATGACCACCGCCGAGGTCGACCGCTGCGCGGCGGCCGGGGCCACGTTCATCGTCTCGCCCCACCGCGACCTGGCCGTCATCGCCCACAGCAAGAAGCTCGGCCTGGGGTCGTTTCCCGGGTGCTTCACGCCCTCGGAGATCGTCGAGGCGGTCGGCGCCGGCGCCGACGCCGCCAAGCTCTTCCCCGCGTCGGTGCTGGGGCCGGGGTTCGTGAAGGCGATCCGCGGGCCGCTGCCAAAGGTCAAAATCGTGCCCACCGGCGGCGTCACGCCGGAGGCCGCGAAGGCCTATCTGGAGGCCGGGGCCTGGGGCGTGGGCGCCGGATCGGAGCTCGTGAACAAGGACGTCATGGCGGCCGGCGGCCTCGACCGGCTCCGCGCGCGGACCGCCGCCTATCTGGCCGCCTGCCGCGGGCCGGCCTGACGGCCGCTCACGGCGTGGCGGGCTTCTCGGCGGCCCCTTCGCGGACCTGGCGGGCCACGGTGGCGATGTCCGCGGCCGGGATGATGAGGATCACCGGGGAGGTGCCCCGCTGCAGGTCCTTCATGGACGGCATCCGCAGCGTCGCGACCCCGACGAACCGGCCCTCCTGGTCGAAGGCCGCCCCCATCTCGCCCCCCTCGGGCACGTAGCCGCGGCGCGGCTTGGTGACCACGGCCTTGACCCGCGCGAGGGTCACGGCCGGCTCGTTGCCGTAGGTCTTCGGCAGCCGCGACACCAGGATCATGTCGTCGAGCGGCTTGGGCTCGGCGGCCGCCTCCGCCGGCACGCTGGCCAACGGCTTGGCGAGCGGCTGCTCCGGCGCGAGGTACGTCAGCCCCCCGTCGGGATCCTCCAGGGCGATGCGGGCCGGCACCTCGGTGCCGTCGGCGAGGTGGATGACCGGCCGGGAGAGCTCGGTCTTCATCTCGATCTTCCGCCGCTCGCCGCCGATGTTCACCTCCATGCCGTCGCCCATCATCATGCCCATGGGATTGAGCTGCCCGCGCGGCACGACCACGATGCCGGAGGGATCGACGACGGTGCCGATCGCGTCCACCGTGGACTCGCTGCCGGCGCCGCCCAGCTGGATGCCGAACCCCGCCATGTCCTGCTTGACCGTGGCGGTCACCCGCACGACCGAGGCCGCATGGGCCTCCTGCACCTGCCGGGCCTTGGCCGGCAGGTCGGCGACGGCGGGCTTTTGCGGCAGCGCCGCCGCGGCCGCGAGGACGAGGAGGGCCGCGACGGCGGCCGGACGGGACACGGGTGCGGGCGTCATGGGGGATCCTTTCGCGATGGAGTGCGGGCGGCCGACTGCCGCCGCGGTGGACGGTCAATCCTGCGACCGGGCATCCCAGCCCGGCTCGCATTCGAGGAACAGGCTGTGGATGCCGCGGCGGACGAAGAACACCAGCCGCCGCTGCTTCCGCCGCGCCGCGTCCTGCAACACCGCCCGCGCGGTGGCCACGTCGGGCGTGGGCTTGCCGTCGATGGACACGATCACGTCGTCGAGCGCCAGCTGCGCCAGGCTGGCCCAGCCGGCCGGCTCCACCCGCTCGACGAACACGCCGCTGGCGGCGTCGATCTGCCGGGCCGTGCGGTCCTCGAAGCCGAGTTCGCGGATCGTGAGCTCGAAGTTCTCGTCCTTGTGGCGGGCCAGCTCCGCCGCCGCCTTCATCGGCGGCTCGAGCACCACCGCCAGTTCCAGCGGCTGCCCGGCCCGCAGGCCCGCGAGCCGCACCGTGTCGCCGATCTTCCGCCGCTCGATGAGCTTGTCGAACACGCCCGCATCCTCGACCTGCGTGGCCTCGATCGGCTCGCCGTCGACCGTGAACAGGATGTCGCCCACCTGCAGGCCCGCCCGCTCCGCGCCGCGGTCGGGATGGATCTTCGTCACCCGCACGCCCTGCTTGCCGGCCAGGCCCAGCGCGAGGGCGAGCTCCTTGGTGAGCACCTGCGTGGCGGCCGGCAGCCACGGCTTCCGCGCCAGCCCGGGCTTCTGCTCCGGCGGCTCGCGGCCGATCTTCACGACCGTCAGGTAGCGGGAGCGTTTCCGCTCGAAGCCGACGACCACGGGGACGGAGCCTTCCCGGTCGGCGACGAGCTCGCGGCTGGCCCGCCGCAGGGCGGCGAGCGAATCGACCGGCGTGTCGGCCACGCTGACGATCACGTCGCCGGGCTCGATGGGCGGCCGGGCGTCGGTGCAGGGCCCGCCGGGGCGGACCGAATCGACCTGCACGCCGCGGGTGTCGGGCCGGCGGTGCTCGAGGGCCGACATCCGCGTGAAGTCGCGGGCCGTCATGCCCCACGACCGCACCTCCTCGTCCTCGCCGCGGGTCCGCTCCCGCGGCATCGTCGTGAGCGTGACGGTCTTCTCCGCGCCGCCGGCGGAGCGGATGCGGAAGCTCGCCGGCGCGCCGACCGGCAGGCCGAGCACGGTGCGGTTGAACAGCGGCAGCTCGTCGGGGATCAGGCAATCGACGTCCCGGCCGTTGACGGCGAGGACCACGTCCCCGGGCTGGATGCCGGCCTGGGCGGCCGGGGAGTCGTCGATCACGCCCGCCACGAGCACCCCGCGCCGCTCGCGGCCGTCCTTGAGCAGCGGCTGGGCCTCGAGCCCGATCCAGCTGCGGTCCACGCGGCCCTTGGCGATCAGCTCCGCGGCGACGGCCTTCGCCAGGTTGCCCGGCACCGCGCCGCCGAGGCTGCCGAGGCCGATCTCGTTGATGCCCACGATCTCGCCGGCGGCGTTGACCAGGGGGCCGCCGCTGTTGCCCCCGAAGAGGACCGCGTCGTGGGCGATCCAGCGGACGAGCTCGCCCACCTCCTCGCCGTCGAGCTTGAGCGTGAACGGCCAGGCGAACTCCGGCAGCACGAGGCTCACGTTGCTGACGATGCCGGCCGTCACCGACTGCGACACGGACGCCGGGCTGCCGAGGGCGAACACGCGGTCGCCGACGCGGATCGCGTCGGAGTCGCCGAAGGCGGCGACGGCCGGGGGCTTGGCCCCGGCCGGCCGGCCGGCGAGGTCGAGCTTGATGACGGCGATGTCGGCGAGCGGATCGGTGCCGACGAGGTCGGCGTCGATCTCCTCGCCGTCGGCCATCCGGCAGACGAGGTGGCGGGCCCGTCCGGCCACGTGGTGGTTGGTGACGACGTGGCCCTCCCGCGAGATCACCACGCCGCTGCCGGCGCCGCGGCGCTTGGTGAGGCGGCCGCCGTCGCCGTTGACCATGACCACGTCCACGCGGACGAGCGCCGGAAACACCTGGGCGAGCACCCGCTCGATGGCCGGATCGGCGCCGGCCGCCGGCGGAGCCTCGGCCCGGGCCGGGCCGAGGAGGACGGCAGCGGCGATGGCCGCGCCGGTGGCGAGCAGCAGGGCGTGGCACGACGGCCGCGGGGCTTGCGACGGCATGGCGGGGCTCGCGGAGGCGGGAAGGAGGGAACGGTGTTCTACCCCCTCGACGGGCCGGTCGTCAAAGCGACTCGTCACCCGGTCGCCCGGCCGCAGCCGCGCCGGCGCCGGCCTGGCGATGTCGGGCCGGCGGGTGCCGTCAGGCGTAGCGGTAGACGGCCGCCACACCCGACTCCGTCGGCATCTCGTTGCGGGCCAGCGCCACGATCGTGCCGCCGTGCAGGAGCACGACCTCGGCCACGGCCCCGAAAAGATCCTCGCCGTTCACGGCCGGCAGGTCGCCGCTGCGCGACCGGTCGGCGGGCGTCGAGCCGGTTGCCGCGGCGAACTCGATGGCGCCCGTGACGCGGTCGAGCCGGCCGGGCTCGAAGCGGTCGGCCTCGAGCAGCAGCGTCGCCACCTGGCCGGCCGCGGCCGCACGGGCCACGTCGGCGAGGTCGCCGGCGGCCCGGCCGCGGTCACAGGCCTGGGCGAAGGCCCGCACCTCGCGGGCCACGCGGCGGTCGCGGGCCGCGGCGAACAGCGGCGCCACCGCCGCCAGGATCTCCTCCTCCGTGGCGAGATGCGGATCCATGGCGACGAGGTCCTCCTCGAGGAGCGGATCCTTGGCGAGGCCGCGGTAGGCGGCCGCCAGCCGCGGTTGGGCGACGAGCACCAGCGGCAGGCCGGTCGGCCGGGAGGCCTGCTCGTGCACGACCGCGTCGACGAAGGCGAGGAAGATCTCCGTGTCGGCCTCGACGGCGTCGCGCTTGGAGCCCGTGCCGCCGTGGACGATGCCCTCGATCCCCATCCCGCGCTGGACACGGTGCGGCTGGTGGATCTCCGCGTCCACGGCGTCGTCGCGGGTGAGCGTGGCGCGGGGGAGGGCCCCGGCGCGGGCCACGAGCGGCACCGGATCGAGCCGCTCGATCGCCACGCCCCGCGGGTCGATCCAGGCGGTGCCCTCGCACAGCCGGGCCTCGCGGCTGGTGAGCAGGAGCACGTGGAACCGCTCCACGGCTGCGGCGAGCCGCAGCAGCGGCGCGGTGTGGAACCGCTCTCCGACGACGGCCAGCGGCGGCACGGGCCGGTGCAGCGGGAAGACCCGGGCGTGGCCGTCGGCCGCGAGCACGGCCAGGCCGTCGCGGGCGTGTTCCCAGAAGTCGCGGTCGCTTTCCAGCATGCGCAGCGGGTGCAGGAGCCGCTCGGCATGGTCGCGCGACGCCACGGGCTCGAGGGCCGACTGCAGGCTCTCGACGAGATGCCTGTAGGCCGGCAGGTCCACCGTGTTGCCCGGCACGCGGCGGTGCGTCGGCACGTAGAGCGACAGGCACGGGGCCGGCTGCGGTTCGAGGAGGGCGAGCACCTCCGACGGCGCGAGCCGCGCGAAGCGCACGGCCGGGGCGGCGGTCACGGTCACGGCGGTCTCCTCGTCGGCCGCGGGCTGCGGCGGCTGGGGCGTCCGTGATGCCGGTGGGTGCCGCGGGAGCCGCGGCGTCTCGACCGGGGATCGTTCGCGGGGCGGCGCCGCGCGGCAAGTCCGCGACGTCGCGGAACGCCGCCGCCGGTGCGCGGGGCGGCGGACAGTTTCGGCCGCGTGCGCGAGATCCGGACCCTCGAGCCGCAGTCGTCTGCGGAGCGGCGGCACTCGATGCACGCCGGCACCCGCTCCACGTGAGTCGCCCGGCGCGGTAGCATGGGCGGACAATCGACCGGGGCGGCGAGGACGTGAGCATGAGGAAGGCGCCGAGACTGGTCCTGGCCATGGCGGCGATCGCGGCCGCGGCGGCCCGCGGGGACGATTGGCCCGGCTGGCGCGGGCCCGCCGGCACGGGCGCGGCGGCAGGCGCAGGGTACGTCGCCTCCTGGGGTCCGCGGGAACACGTCCTCTGGCGGGTGGCCCTGCCGGGCCTAGGGGCGAGCACGCCGGCGGTGTGGGGCGACGCGGTCGTGGTCACCTGTGCCGTCGACGGCCAGGATGCGGCGCTGTGCCTCGATCGGGCCGGCACGGAGCGCTGGCGGCGCACGCTCGGCCCCGCGCGGGCCGGCAAGCACAAGAAGGCGACGGCCGCGAACCCGTCGCCCGTCGCCGACGGCACGCACGCCTGGGTGTATTACAAGAGCGGCGTGCTGGCCTGCCTGCAGCTCGCCGACGGCGAAGTCGTCTGGCGGACGAACCTCCAGGAGCGATTCGGCGCCGACACGCTGTGGTGGGACCTGGGCACCTCGCCCGTGCTCACGCGGCGGGCCGTCGTCGTGGCCGTGATGCACAGCGGCCCGAGCTACGTGGCGGCCTTCGACCGCGGCACCGGTGCGCTCATCTGGAAGCAGGACCGCCAGCTCGACGCCCCGGAGGAGGCGGCGCAGAGCTACACGACCCCGGTCGTCGCCGCGGGCGATCGGGCGGCGGGCGAGCCGGAGGAGGTGCTCTTCGTCCTCGGCGCGGATCACGTCACGGCCCACGACGCCGCCACGGGCGCGGAGCTCTGGCGGGTCGGCGGGCTGAATCCGGGGCGGGACAAGTTCTTCCGCTCCATCGCCTCGCCGGTGGTGGCCGGCGGCCTCGTGATCGCCCCCTACGCCCGGGGCAACTCGCTGACGGCGATCCGCCGGGGCGGCACGGGCGACGTGACGGACTCGCACGTGGCCTGGGTGCGGAACGACCTCGGCGCCGACGTGCCCACCCCGGCCGTGCGGGACGGGCGGCTCTACGTGTGCACCGACAAGGGCCGCGTCGAGTGCCTCGAGGCGGCCACGGGCAAGACGCTCTGGAAGGGCGAGTTGCCGAAGCATCGCCATGCCTATTCCGCCTCGCCGATCGTGGCCGACGGCCGGCTCGTCGTCATCCGCGAGGACGGCCACGCGACGACGCTCGCGGCCGGCGACGCCTTCGCGGTCCTGGCCGCAGGGGACGTGGAGGAGATGACCGTCGCCACGCCCGTGTTCGTGGACGGGCGGATCTTCCTCCGCACCCACGACGCCCTGTGGTGCCTCGGCCGCCCCTGACCCGCGGCCGCGGGCCGGATCCCGGAGACCGACCGATGCGTTCCATCCAGACCCTCGTCGCCACGTCCGTCGGCCTGCGGGCCGACGCGGGAGGACGCGATGCCTGACCACGACCATGGCGCGGCCGCGGCGGCCCGGGCCCGAGCGCGGATCGGCCTCGGGCTGTTCGCCCTCTACGTGGCCCTGTATGCCGGCTTCATGGCCGTGGTGCTGGTGCGGCCCGACTGGCTCTCGGCCCGCCCCTTCGGCGGCACGAACCTGGCGATCGCCTACGGCCTGGGGCTGATCGCCGCGGCCATCGTGCTGGCGGTCGTCTACATGGCCGCCTGCCGGATCGTGGAACGGGACCGCCGCTGAGCGGCCGAGCCATCATGCTCTACGAGACCTCCGCCGCCGCCATCGCCATCTTCGCCGCCTTCGTGCTCGGCGTGATCGGGCTCTCCTTCTGGCTCGGCCGCAAGGGGCAGACCGCACAGGGCTACTACGCGGCCCACGGCGAGATCCACTGGTTCGTCAACGGCATCGCCTTCGCGGGCGACTACCTCTCCGCCGCCTCGTTCCTCGGCATCTGCGGGATGATCGCCGTCTCGGGCTACGACGGCTTCCTGTACTCGATCGGCTTCCTGGCGGGCTGGGTCGTGGCCCTGTTCGTGATCGCCGAGCCGATCAAGGCCCTGGGGCGGTTCACGTTCGCCGACGCGCTCGACGCCCGGTTCCAGAGCCGCGGCATCAAGCTGGCCGTGGCCGTCTCCACGCTGGTCGTCAGCGTCTTCTACCTGATCCCGCAGATGGTGGGCGCAGGCGCGCTGATCCAGCCGCTCCTCGGCCTGCCGCACGCCGCCGGCGTGCTCCTCGTCGGCGTGGCGGTGACGCTCATCGTGGTCACCGCCGGCATGGTGTCGACGACCTGGGTGCAGTTCATCAAGGGCTCGCTGCTCGTGTTCTTCTGCGGGCTGCTCACGGCGGCGATCCTCAATCGCGGGCTGGCCGTCAACGCCGGCCGGCCCGGCGCGGAGGACCTCACGCCGCAGGTGCGGACCGTGCGGCCCGACGGCACGGTGCTGGTGGACGGCCGGCCGCAGTCCCGCGACCACGATCTGCGGCCGGTGGGCACGATCAAGGAGCTGCCCGCGGCCTACGCCGGCCGGCGGGAGACCGGCCCGCTCGGCCCGCTGGAATACTTCCGCGTTCTCGAGGACTCGACGGTCGTCACCTGGTCGGCGCGGAAGCACCAGGACGCCGCGGGCACGCACACCACCTTCACGCCCGTGGAGCGGAAGGGCGCCGAGCTGCTCAAGCCCGGGGGGTCCTTCAAGGGCCTGGCGACCGGGAGACTCGCCGACCGGCTCGACTTCGCGAGCCTGATGCTCGCGCTGTTCTGCGGCACCGCGTCGCTGCCGCACATCCTCATCCGCTACTACACCGTGAAGGACGCCGCCGCGGCCCGGCGGAGCACCGTGGTGGGGATCGCGGCGATCGGGGCCTTCTACGTGCTCACGCTGTATCTCGGCCTCGGGGCGATGACCTCGGGGGCCCTCGATCCCACCGACTCCAACATGGCGGCGCCGCTGCTGGCCAAGTCGTTCAGCGGCACGCTGTTCGCGATCATCTCGGCGATCGCCTTCACGACGGTGCTCGGCACGGTGAGCGGGCTGATCATGGCCGGCAGCGGGGCGGTGGCCCACGATCTGCTCGAGAGCGTGTGCGGCATCCGCATGACCGATCACGAGAAGGTCCGCTGCGGGAAGATCGCCGCGGTGGGCCTGGGGGTGGTGGCGATGGCCCTGGGAATCCTCTTCAAGAGCTTCAACGTCAGCTTCCTGGTGGGCTGGGCCTTCAACATCGCGGCCTCGGCGAACCTGCCGGCGCTGGTGATGCTGCTTTTTTGGCCGCGGACGACCCGGCAGGGGATCGTGGCGGCCGTCACGGTCGGCATGCTCGCCTCGCTGGGCTGGATCCTGCTCTCGGCCGACACCTTCGAGAAGGTCTACGGCCTGGCCCGCGAGGCGGCGCCGGTGCCCTTCAGCCAGCCGGGCCTGGTGACGATCCCGCTGGGATTCCTGGTGCTGGTCGTGGTATCACTCCTCACGCCGCCCCCCGCCGAGCGCCGCTGAGCCCGCCGCCATGCCCCGCAAGAAGCCGCCGCCGCCGCGCCGCGAGGTGATCGCCTGCACGGCCGCCCATCTGCCGGCCATCCAGGCGATCTACAACGAGGCCATCCAGAACACGACCGCGCTCTACGAATACGCCCCGCGGACCGAGGCCGTGATGCGGGAGTGGCTGGAGACGCGGCAGCGGGAGGGGGTCCCCGTGCTCGGCATCGAGTGGGAGCCCGGGGTGCTCGCCGGGTTCGCCACCTGGGGCCCGTTCCGGCCGCGGGCGGCCTACAAGTATTCGGCCGAGCACTCCGTCTACGTGGACGAGCGGTATCGCGGCGAGGGCGTGGGCCGGCAGCTGCTGCAGGCGATCGTCGCGGCGGCCAAGGACCGCGGCCTGCACATGCTCGTGGCGGGCATCGATGCCAGCAACGTGGCCAGCGTCGCGCTGCACAGCTCGGCGGGCTTCCGCTGCTGCGGCACGATCCGCGAGGCCGGCTTCAAGTTCGGCCGCTGGCTGGACCTGGAGTTCTGGCAGCTCATTCTGCCGACGCCGGATCATCCTGTGGACGGGTAGCCGCCGTGGCGGCTCGAGGCCGCGCCCGGAGGGCGGGGCTGCGGCCTGCGAGGCAACCCTTGGCGTTGCCTCCGCAGGCCCGAGCGGGCCCGGGCCATGGATGGCCGGGCCGCCGGACGATCAGTCTCACACCCGCGGGAGTTCGTAGCCCTTGCGGTAGTCGCGGGTGAAGAGCCGATTGGCCTCGGGGTCGGTCGACCGCTCGGTCGCGGGATCGATCGTGAGCTCGCGGCCGAGGGCCAGCGGCGTCTTCCGGAAATCGACCTCGTTCTCGCGGAGGTGGGCCGCGAAGCTGTCGAACGTGGCCCGCACCCGCTCGTCGTCGGCCCCCAGCGTCGGCCGGGTGCCCGGATCCACCTGCTCGCCCAGCGCCCAGGAGGCGTTGCCGAGGTGCGCCAAGGCGCTCGACAGGTGGCCCTCCTCGATGTCGAGGTGCAGGTCCGCGTGCCGCCGGCTCTTCACCGCCGCGACGAAGTTGGCGAAGTGGGCCTGGTATTTGCCCCCCTCCCACTTGCCGAGCTCGTGGCCGTCGTAGTCGAAGGCCACGCCTTTGGTGTAGCCCAAGCCGACGGCGTATCCCTGCGTGCCCCACCAGACGTTGGCCACGCTCAGCGGCCCGGCCCGGAGCCCGAGCGTGACCGGCGTCTTCATCTCCAGGCCGCGGACGTCGGAGACGAGCAGGCAATCGTCCCACTGGAAGATCGTCAGCTGGCTGTTGGCCACGTCGCCGTTGTCCACGTAGCCGAGCCGGCCGCCGAGGCTCACGACCCGCCGCGGAAGCTCCCGCTTGCCCAGGCCCCAGCGGGCCTTGTCGAGCTCGTGCGGGTTCTGGTTGCCGAGGTCGCCGTTGCCGGTGGCACGGTTCCAGTGCCAGTCGTAGTGCAGTTTCTCGCGGATCGGCACCACGGCCGGGGCCGGTCCGGCCCAGAGGTCGAAGTCCATGCCGGGCGGAATCGGCGCCGGGGTGTCCACCATGCCGATGCTTTTCCGCCGCTTGTAGCACAGCGCGTGCGCCAATTTCACGGGCCCGAGCTTGCCGCTGGTCACGAAGTCCACCGTGTCGCGCATGCCGCTCATGCTGCGGCTCTGCACGCCCATCTGGCAGATGCGGCCGAGCCGGCGGGCCCACTGCGTCATCACGCGGCCCTCCTCGACGGTGTAGCTGCAGGGCTTCTCGACGTACACGTCCTTGCCCGACTGCATCGCCCACACCGTCATCAGGGCGTGCCAGTGGTTGGGCGTGGCGATCGAGACCGCGTCGATGTCCCGGCGGTCGAGGAGCCGACGGACGTCGGTGGCGAACTCCGGCGGCCGGCGATCCTTGAAATGCCTCTCGCAGAGCCGCACGAAGGCCGCGGGGTCGCAGTCGCAGACCGCGACGAGTTCGGCGTCGGGGTTGGCCAGCCACTCCGCCACGTGCGCCCTGCCCTGGCCGTTGACGCCGATCACGGCCACGCGAAGCCGCTCGGCGGGCCCGGCCGGCCGGCCGGCGGCCGCCGCAGGCTCGGAGCGGACCTGCCGGCCCGCGAACGAGGCGGCGGCGATGAGCAGCGTGCGTTCCAGGAAGTCGCGGCGCGGCAGCGGCATGGGAGGCACCTGGGCGGGGAGACGGGGGCGTCGGTGAACCACCACGAGTGTAGCCGCCGCCGGTGACCCGCCAAAGGAACCCCGCGACCGGGGCTTTCCGCCGCATGCAGCCGCGGGGTCAGGCGCTGGGGCGACGGAAGTGCCTGTAAGCCTGGAGCACGTCGTGCAGGTCGGACGAGATCTCGATCTCGTCGGCGGCGAAGTCGGTCAGCCAGGTGCGATTGCTGGCGACGGCGTCGGCCAACAGCGGCAGCACGTCGCCGAGCGCGACCCGCACCGTGTTGTCCCGAGGAGCCGCCACCGCCAACGACGGGCCGCCCATCTCGGGGCCCTTGTAGATCCGCAGGTTCCGCAGCGCCATGACACACTCCCTTGTTCGAGGCTCACGGGCGGCCGGGCCGGGTCCTCCGGACCCGGGCGTCGTCCTGACGGTCACCGACCGCCGCCACGACCAACATCGGCACGGACAGCCCGCAAGGTTTGGCCGATTTCCCGGGTTGTGCGGGGACTGCCTGTCTTCACCGACAGAATCGGCAAGCTGGGAGGACGGCGCGGCCGCTGCGGCCCCCGGCCGGCTCAGCCGCGGCCGTCGAGCGCCACCCGGCCGGCCCGGAAGGCGTCGCCGATGCTCTTGGGGACGAGCGCCTCGGCCTCGAGGAGGCGGGCCCGGTTCTCCGCGGTGGCGGCCTTCATCTCCTGCTCGCGGGCGATCGCCACGCTGCGTCGCTCCTCGGCCTTGGCCCGGGCAACCCGGGTGTCGGCCTCGGCCTGGTCGGCCTGCAGCCGGGCCCCGATGTTCTCGCCGACCTCGATGTCGGCGATGTCGATCGACACGATCTGGAAGGCCGTCTGGGCGTCGAGGCCGCGCTGCAGCACCGCCTTGGAGATCGTGTCGGGGTGCTCCATGACCTCGAAGTGGCTGGCCGACGAGCCGATCGAGGTGATGATCCCCTCGCCGACCCGGGCGATGATCGTCTCCTCCGTCGCGCCGCCGATGAGCTGCTGGAGGTTCGTCCGCACCGTCACCCGGGCCCGGATCTTGAGCTCGACGCCGTTCTTCGCGACCGCCGAGAGCGTCGATTTGCCGCTGGCGGTGTCGGGGCAGTCGATGACCTTGGGATTGACGCTCGTCTGCACGGCGTCGAGCACGTCGCGGCCGGCGAGGTCGATGGCGCAGGCGCGGTCGAAGTCGAGGTCGAGGTCGGCCCGCTGCGCGGCGATCAGGGCGCGGATCACGCGCGGCACGTCGCCGCCGGCGAGGTAATGGGCCTCCAGACGCCGCGGCGTGATGTCGGGCCCCAGGCCGGCCTGGATGGCCATGATGCGGGCCTGCACGATCGTGCGGGCGTTGACCTTGCGGAGGCTCATGCCCAGGAGTTCCAGGAACCGGACGCGGGCCTTCGACCAATAGGCCTGGAACCACAGGCCCCCGTAGTTGATCACCAGCAGGAGCATGAACAGGGCCATCACGCCCAGGATCAGCCCGCCGACCACGAGCACCGGCAGGGGGATCGACGGCAGCGGTTCGGCGAAATTGCGTTCCGGCATGGGCGGGCGAATCTCCTGGCACACGGGACGAGGCAAGCCTAGTTCGCGGCTTGGCACCGGGCAAAAAACCGCTCAGCCCTCGATCCAGCCGCCCCCCAGCACCAGGTCGCCGTCGTAGCAGACGGCCGGCTGGCCCGGGGAAATCGCCCCCGGGGAGCGGTCCGGGCCGCCGGTGAACCGGGCCTGGAACCGGTCGCCTGGCAGGGGCGTGACGACGGCCGGCGCGGCCGCCCGCTGGGCGCGGCACTGCACGAGGCAGGCGAACGGGGCCGGAGGCGGGTCGTGGAGCCAGGTGACCTCGGCCGCGGTCAGCTCCTTGTCGGGCACCGCGTCCCGCGTCCCGACCACCACGCGGCAGGTGTCGGCCTCGATCCGCGTCACGAACAGCGGCCCGTCCGCCGCGATCCCCAGCCCCCGCCGCTGGCCGACGGTGAAGTGCTCGATGCCCGGATGGCGTCCGAGGACGCGGCCTTCCCCATCGACGATCTCGCCGGCCCGCGAGCCGCCCAGCCGACCGGCCACCAGCGCCGCATGCTCCCCGGGCGCGACGAAGCAGATCTCCTGGCTGTCGGGCTTGTCGGCCGTCGCCAGGCCGAGCGCCGCGGCGCGGTCGCGGACCTCGGCCTTGGGCATCCCGCCCACCGGCAGGAGCATCCTCCGCAGCCGATCGGGCCGCACGTCGAAGAGCACGTAGGACTGGTCGCGGGCCGCATCCAGCCCGCGCATGAGCCGTGGCGGGCCGGCGGCGGCGGTCTCGAGCCGGGCGTAGTGGCCCGTGGCCACGTGCGTCGCGCCGATGGCGTCGGCATGGTCGAAGAGCCGGCCGAACTTGAGCCAGGCGTTGCACCGCACGCAGGGGTTCGGCGTACGGCCGCGGCCGTACTCGGCGGCGAAGGAGTCGATGATCCGCCCGAAATCGGCGGTCAGGTCGAGCGGGTAGAGCGGGATGCCGAGCCGGTCGGCCACCCGGCGGGCGTCGAGGGCGTCGGCGACGCTGCAGCAGCCCTGGTGGCCCGGCTTCGCCGCCGCGGGCCCGGCGAGGATCGGCAGCCCGCCCGCCTCGGGCGTGCCCTGCCGCATGAACACGCCCACGACCTCGTGGCCGGCCTCGACGAGCAGCGCCGCCGCGACGCTCGAATCCACGCCCCCCGACATGGCGACGACGACGCGCGAGCGGGCGGCCATGGCATTCAATACGTCAGCACGCTCTCCACGCGGTGCGGTGCCAGCCGCCCCCGGCCGCCGAGCGGCTCGATCTCCACGAGGAACGCCGCGCCGGCCACCGTGCCCCCGGCCGCCTCGACCAGACGCATGCAGGCCGCCGCCGTGCCGCCGGTGGCCAGCACGTCGTCCACCACCAACACCCGTGCGGCCGCCGGCAACACGCCGGTGTGCATCTCCAGGCGGTCGCGACCGTACTCCAGGTCGTATTCGTGGGCGATGGTGGCGGCGGGGAGCTTGCCCGGCTTCCGCACGGGGATCACGCCCAGGCCGAGCTCCAGGGCCAGCGGGCCGGCGAACAGGAAGCCCCGGGCCTCGACCGCGGCGATGGCGTCGAGGGCCGCCCCGCGCCACGGCTCGGCCAGCCGGCCGATGGCCGCCGCGAAGGCCCCCGCGTCGGCCAACAGCGGCGTGATGTCGCGAAACAGGATCCCCGGCTTGGGGAAGTCGGGCACCGGGCGGATGAAGCGGTCGAGGTCCATGCGAAGTGGAGGCTATCCGCCTCAGGCACCGTGACGCAACTGGATCCGCGCCCTGGGCGCCCCGTCGATCTCGACGGCCAGGCTGGCCAGCGTCTCCGCCTCGATCTGGCGGACCCGCTCGCGGGTCAGGCCGAGCACGCCGCCGATCTCCTTGAGCGTCATCGGCTCCCCGCCGCCGAGGCCGAACCGCAGCTTGATGATCGTCGCCGCCCGCGGATCGAGCTGGTCGATCCGCCGCAGCACGTGCCGCAGCGTGTCGGCGTCGAGCAGCACGTCGGCCGGGCAGCGGGCGTTCTCGTCGCGGATCAGCTCGCCGAGCGACCGGCCCTCGGGCTGCTCCGTCTGCGGCGCCGCCTGGTGCACCTGGATCGCCTTCTTGATGATCGGCAGCTTCTTGCGGGCCAGGCCCAGCATCCGCGCCACCTCCTCCGGCGTCGGCGTGCGGCCGAGGGCGTCGAGCAGCCGGGCGGTCGCCCGCCGCCACTTGGAGAGCAGCTCGACCATGTAGGCGGGGATGCGGATCGTCTTGCCGGAGTTGATCAGCGCCCGCTTGATCGACTGCTTGATCCAGTAGCTGGCGTAGGTGCTGAACCGGGTGCCGACCTTGGGGTCGAAGCCCTCGACGGCCCGCAGCAGGCCGAGGTTCCCCTCCTCGATCAGGTCGGGCAGCGGCAGGCCGCGGTTGGCGTAGCCGCGGGCGATGTTCACGACGAGACGCAGGTTGGCCCGGACCATGTGGTCGCGGGCCAGCGCGTCGCCGCGGGCGATCGCCTCGGCGAGCCGCTTCTCGTCGGCGGCCGTGAGCAGGGAGGTCTCGTTGATCTCGCGCAGATAGGTCTCGAGCGGATTCTGCACGGCGGAGGCGACGGGTTTGCGACGGGGCGATGGCATGACGGGGCGACGGGCTCCGAGGGGCGGTGCTTCCCAGGGCGCGGGGCCGAGCGGCCTCGCGGAGGCCGGATCGTCCCGGCCCACAGGGAGGTATCGACGCGGGCCCGCGGCGACTGCACAAAGCGGGAGGGGGAGGCAGACCGCAGCGCATGGCGCGGAGGCAGCGGTCGTGCGGGTCGCGGCGGGTGGCCGGACCGAGACTCAAGGAGCCCGGTATCGCGCTGCCCCGCCCACCGGCGCGGGGCCGGCGGGCGGGGGCAGCGGACGGACGGTCCTCACCGCCGGCTCGGCAGCTGGCCCTGCGGCGTCAGCTCGTCGATGATCCGCGGGATGTACTTGGCGAGCACCTCCGCGAGCTGGTCGCGGTCGATGCCCTTGGAGCGGGACAGGTCGTCGAGCTCGCGGCGGCCGAAGACGTCCTCGATCTGCCGGCGGTCCACCGGCTTGTTGGGGCCGGTGCGAACCCACGAGTCCACCTGATCCCGCATCCCCTTCTCCTCAAACTGCCGCACGACCTCGGGCAGCTTCTGGGCACCGCCGCCGCCGAAGATCTGCGTGAGGATGTCGCCGAGGTCGGTCGGGGAGGGCATGCCCTGGGGCGGCCGCTGCTGCGGCTGGGGCTGCGGGGCCCGCGGCTGGGGCTGTTGCTGCTGTTGCTGCTGCTGGGCGGCGCCTTCGAGCACCTGCTTCAAGATCTCACCGAGGATGTCCATGCTGAACCTTTCGTGACAGGGGTTTCGACCGGGCCGGGGGGCCGGCGGCCGGTCATCATCCGGGACCGCACAGCGGCACGCGCGGCCGGCACCACCACCCGCGCGACCCGGGCAGTCTATGGCCGGCCCGGGGTGAGGGAAAGCGCCGGGTCTATTCGAGCGCAGCCGCCTCGCCGCCGGCCCGGGTCGCCAGCTGGCCGAGGATCCGCACGTCGGTGTCCTCGGCCACCCGCTGCACGGAGGCGTCCGCCATGGCGACGTTCGCGCCGCCCGAGTGGAAGGCGTACATCAGCCAGCCGTTCTCGTTGGAGCCGTTGACCCGCATGAGATCCACGGGAATCGGCCCCGCGGTCGGGCTGCCCGACGAGGTCGAGCACCAGCCGGACGGCTTCTCGCCGAAGCGGTATGCATTGTCGTTCGTCGCCCAGGCACCGCCCTGGGCCCGGGCGCAGGCGGCGCCGGCGGCGTTGTCCGCGTTGGCCGAGGTCCGCGTCCGCCCGCGCCACACGTCCTCGCGGCCCGCGCACTCCGCCAGGAGGAAGGTCTTCGAGGTGCCGTCGGTCACCTTGGCGAGCGTGCTCTTCGGCCGCTTGGCGGAGCTGCCGCAGCCGGACCATTCCTCGAGCACGCCCACGGCCACGGGCACGGTGCCCGTCGTCGCCGTCAGCGCCGCCAGGGTGTTGAAGGCCGGGCCCGTGCCCGCCACGGCGAAGTAGTCGCCGCAGGCCCCGGTCTTCCGCGGTTTGGGGGCGACCTCGAGCTTGTCCTGGATCCGATTGGGATTGGGGGACGACGGGCACTGGAGCAGCGGCAGCTGGGTGCGGACCAAGGCGCGATTGCCGGTGACGGGCGTGTCGAGGACGCCGGCCGTGCCGGCACTGGGCGCGGAGCCATCGGCGTTCTCCCACCAGTTCCGCGACAGGTCGTAGGTGGTCAAGAGCGTGGCCTCCTCGACGTAGGGCAGCACGTCGGGCACCCAGCTGCGGTGGGCCATGCGGGCCTCGCAGCCGGCGGCCTGCGGCGAGAGGTCGCCGGTGTAGAGCCGCTTCAGGGGCGGCAGCGTCTGGCGGCCGGTCTCGTAAATGCGAAACGCGATCGCCAACTGCCGGAGGTTGTTGGCGCAGGAGATGCTCCGCCCCATCTCGCGGGCGGCCTGGACGCCCGAGATCAACAGCCCCATCAGCATGGCGAGGATGGCGATCACGACGAGCAGCTCGATGAGCGTGAAGGCGGGCCGCGCGCTCGCCGCGGTGCCGAGCGACACGTCGTCATCCGCATCGATGATGGTGTCGAGCCACGTATCGGCTGCGACGTCGTCGCCGGGGCGGCCCGGCGTCGTGCCGAGGAGAAAGGTGTCTTCCTCCGCGGCGGTGACGGGCGCGGGGTGGCGGGATCTTGGATGCATCGGCTGATTCCGGAAAGCGGTGGCGGCGCCGGGGCCGCCGTGCTTCCGATAAGTATTTCGCGAATCGGCGGCCGCCGGAGGCGAAAATCCGCCGCCGGCCGCGGGGAACTTTTCGACCGCGCGGTGAAGAACTCACCGCGCCGGCGGGCCGTCAGTCGTCGAGGCCGAGGAGCCGCAGCTTCGTCCGCAGCGTGGCCCGGTCGAGGCCGAGGAGCTTCGCGGCGGCGGTGCGGTTGCCGCCGGTGTGGGCGAGCACCTCGCGGAGCAACGCCGCCTCGAATGCCATGCCGGCCCGGTGGTGGAGGTCGGGCTCGGCGAGGTCGCCGAACTCGTGGCGGGCCGCGGCGGCCCATTCTTTCGTGGCCGCCGTGAGCGCCAGGGTGGCGGCGGCCAGCGGCGTGGCGGTGGCCGCGGCCGCGGCTGCGGGCAGATGCTCGGGCCGCAGCGTGCCGCCGCGGGCCACCACGGCCGCGTGCTCCACGGCGTGCTTGAGCTCCCGCACGTTGCCCGGCCAGGCCCGGCCGCGAACCGCGGCGATGAACTCCGCGGCGATCGCGGGCATGGGGGCGGGCTGGGGCTGCCGGGCGACGTGCCGGGCGAGAAAATGCCGGGCCAGCGGCTCGATGTCCTCCGGCCGCGCTTCCAAGGGCGGCACCTCGATCGCCAGCACCCGCAGCCGCTCGCGGAGATCGGCGCGGAATGAGCCGGCCGCCACCGCCGCGGCGAGATCCTGGTGGGTGGCGGCGATCACGCGGACGTCGGCCGTGATCGGCGTGGCCGAGTCCACGCGGGTGAACGCGCCGGATTCGAGCGTGCGGACGAGCTTCGCCTGCACGCCCAGCGGCGCGGCGTCGATCTCGTCGAGCAGCAGCGTGCCCCCGGCGGCGAGCTCGAGGAGACCGGGGCGGGCCTGACCGAAGAGCTCGCCCTCGACGGCGGCCGGGGCCAGCGCGGCGAGGCTCGCGGCCACGAAGGGCCCGGCGCGGCGCGGCCCGTGGGCGTGGATGGCCCGGGCCACGAGCTCCTTGCCGGTGCCGGCGGCACCGCTGACCAGCACCGGCAGGTCGGTGGCCGCGACCAGGGCGATGTGCTTGAAGACCTCCTGCATCCGCGGCCCGGAGCCGACCAGCCGCGGCGCGGCCGCGTCCTCGGAGGGGGGCCCGGCCGCCGCCCCGCCGCCGGTCCGCTCGGCGAGGGCCCGGGCGACCACCGCCGCGACCTTCTCCAGGTCGAAGGGCTTGACGAGGTAGTCGAAGGCCCCGGCCGTGATGGCCCGCACCGCGGTGTCGAGGTCGCCGAAGGCGGTCATCACGATCACGGGCGCCCGTGGGGCGAGCGCCCGCAGGTCGGGAATCGCCGCGATGCCGTCGCGGCCGGGGAGGCGGACGTCGAGGAGGATGGCGTCGGGCGGGCGGCGGCTGCAGGCGGCGACCGCCTCGTCCACGCTCGCCGCCAGCGCCACGTCGTGGCCCTGATCGGTGAGCAGCTCCTTCAGGCTCCAGCCGATGGCCGGCTCGTCATCGACGATGAGGATGGCGGTCATGCCGGCGACTCCCGCCCGCCGCCGGCACGCTCCACGGGCATTGCGATGGCAAACCGTGTCCAGCCGCCGACACGGCTCCAGGAGAGCGTGCCGCCATGGGCCTCGGCCACCGCCTTGGCGACGGCCAGGCCCAGGCCGATCCCCTCCGGCTTGCCGGTCACGAACGGCTCGTGGAGCGTGTCGCGGATCGCCTCCGGCGGCCCGGGGCCGTCGTCCTCGACGGCGAGGATCAGCCGGC
>Ga0315902_10001928_pt1 | contig 33034 bp, 27 predicted proteins | sample LakEriMetagenome_9_FD_203523 | JGI IMG/M metagenome (GOLD analysis project Ga0315902, IMG submission 203523) | Freshwater fungal communities from buoy surface, Lake Erie, Ohio, United States - Buoy 12 MA117 | ecosystem: Environmental > Aquatic > Freshwater > Lake > Lake biofilm | place: USA... | reverse complement strand
AAGGAAAAAAAGAGGTGCAACCGATTGTTCCCATCGAACCAGTTTTTTTCACTTTGCCATCTGAAAAACCATATTCGGCTCCAATGGCCTGTGCATTGTCTTCAATAACCGGAATACTGTGTTCCTCAGCAATCGCGAGTATTTCCTGCATCGGAGCAGGATGACCATACAGATGAACCGGAATGATCGCTTTGGTACGGGGAGTAATAGCTCGGCGCAGAGCTTCAGGATCCATGCAATATGTCTTCTGATCGACTTCCACAAATACCGGCTTGAGCCGAAGAAGCGCCACAACTTCAGTTGTGGCTATATAAGTGAAAGAGGGTGTAATAACTTCATCCCCTGGCTCCAAACCCAGTCCCATCAAAGCGATCTGCAAAGCATCTGTTCCGTTCGCACAGGGAATTACGTGCTTCACTCCTAAATACTGAGCCAGCTCAGATGCAAAGTCCTGCACCGCCTTTCCATTGATAAAGGCCGTACTATTCAAAACATCCTGAATAGCCGCATCCACCTCCTCCTTAATAGCAAGGTATTGCTGTTTTAAATCTACCATTTGGATCGGTCTCATAATCAGATTGTAAAGCGGCTGCGAAAGTACGGGAAAAAGCCGATCAGCCCTAAGGGAGGGGCAGATACACAGGTTAGATTTTTGTAACCCTTTTGAAGGAAGTAGATTTGCCGAAATGATTGTTTTTTATCGCTTTTTGGGAGTCCTTTATCTTTCCGGAGTCGGGATAGCGTCTTTTTTTCTACCAAAAGCAAAAAAATGGATCTCTGGACGTAGAGACTGGAGGTCTAGGCTGCAGGCCTTTCGTTCGGCAGAAACCGGAAAAAAAATCATCTGGATGCATTGTGCATCTCTGGGAGAATTTGAACAGGGACGCCCGGTACTTGAAAAAATCAGAAATGAATTCCCCTCCTATGGTATCATGCTGACCTTTTTTTCTCCTTCCGGTTATGAATTTCAGAAAAATTATAAAGGGGTCGATGCAGTTATGTATTTGCCCTTTGACACCCCGCGCAATGCTGCAGATTTTATTTCGATCCTGAACCCTTCCCTTGCCCTGTTCATAAAATATGAATACTGGCATTTTTATCTTGAAAACCTGAGGAAAAATAAGATCCCTGCTGTTCTGATTTCAGCAGTTTTCAGATCTTCTCAACCCTTTTTTCAATGGTGGGGCGGTTTTTACAGGAATATGCTTGAGGCCTTTTCCTGCCTTTTTGTACAAGACCGCCATTCTGTGGAACTGCTCAGTCGCATTGGCTATTCCCATAAAGCAATTATCAGTGGCGATACCCGATTCGACCGGGTACTGGAAATCGCCACTAAGGCCGAGACGATTCCCGCTTTTGAAGGTTTTCAGTTTGAAAACATTCTGATTGCCGGAAGCACCTGGGAAGCAGATGAACGGTTGCTGCAGGAATGGCATAAATTCAATCCTTCCTGGCATCTGATCCTGGTCCCGCACGATGTATTACCGGCACGCATTAAGTATATTCGGGCATTATTCCCGGATTCCATCACTTATTCCGGCTGGGATCATAAAACGCAATGGCGGGTTTTGATCATAGATCAGGTAGGAATGCTATCCAAACTATACCGTTATGCTACGCTCTGCTATGTTGGAGGCGGTTTCTCTAAAAAAGGACACCACAATATTCTGGAAGCTGCTGTTTACGGAAAAGCGGTTGCAACAGGACCATATTTTGAAAAATTTCGGGAAAGTGTTGAATTAAAGAAGCTGAAAGGCAGTTTCGCTGTTTCCAGTGGAAAAGAACTGGTGCAGATTACTAAGAATAGCGAAACCGGTATAATTGCAGGAAATATTAGCAGACAATATGTATTAGAAAAAGCGGGAGCAACCGGTATAATTTGCAAATGGCTTCAGGAGAACCGTCTTTTAACCAATGCATAAAAATCTTTGACCAGTTGCTTATCCGGATCCCAACCAAGCTTAACCTTTAATTCACGCTCCATCCAGTACTGGGCCTCAACATGAGCAGAAAAATTATTGATGGTTTTTACACTCCGTTCGTACATATTCTCATCCCCCCTGAAAAGTTCATTGATAAAAACGTAACGATCATTAATCCCGATTGCTTTTCGTAAATCCTTGATGGGGGCATCTCCCAGAAACTGCACGACTTCTCTGGTTTCCTCTTTGAGCTGATCATTAATCGAATCCCCTTCTTTTGGTGCAATGATTTCCGGTTTATTGATAGGCGTTGTTAGGTTTATTTCATGGGATTTTTCAGCAGGCTTTTTTTGTCGGTTGCGGGATACCAGAGTTGGGATGGAGCCGGCAACAGGATCGTCTTCAAAATCAAATAAGATGCCTGGTTTCATCTTTGCCTGTGCCGCCTGAAGCTTTTGAGCAAATTCCGCTTTTTTTCGAATCTCTTCGAGTTCTGCCTCGATTTCCTGTTCATCAACTACAAGTTCCTCGTAAATTTTTTCTTCTACCTGTATGGGTTGCTCCTGAATCTCGGAGAGTAAAATCTCTGCAGTAGTTTGAGTGGGAAGGCCATCCGGCAACATCAAAGCGATCCTGCTCTCTCCGGATACTAAGGTATTTTTGATGACCGACTGGTGCAGCAAAACCTGAAGTTCATTCGCGACTTCAAGCAGCTGAGTATGCGCTTCACCGCTTTCTGACATTTCAGAAAGCTGTCGGATCAGGTAAGCAATCCTTTCCATAAAAAATGTCCTTACTTTTGACGTTTCTTATAAGCCGGAAAGTTACACAGAGTTTCTGATAAAAGTTAAAGATGTTCATAGAACCTAATATTAAAGGAGAGCGCAGGGGCTGGATTGAAGTCATTTGCGGTTCCATGTTCAGCGGAAAAACAGAAGAACTGATACGCAGGCTGAAGCGTGCACGCATCGCCAATCTTCGCGTTGAAATATTCAAACCTGCCGTAGACGTTCGATATGATGAGGTGAAGATCGTTTCGCATGATGAAAATGCTATCCAGTCGACCCCGATTGATAACTCACAAAAAATCTTGTTGCTGTCTGAGGGTGTTGATGTGGTAGGTGTAGATGAGGCGCAGTTCTTTGATGCTGAAATTACGACTGTCTGTGAAAAGCTGGCCCTAAAAGGTTCACGGGTCATCGTAGCAGGCCTGGATATGGACTACAAAACGCAACCTTTCGGACAAATGCCCAATCTGTTAGCGGTTGCGGATTATATCACCAAACTGCATGCGATCTGTGTAGTATGCGGCAATATCGCCAACTATTCCTACCGGACCAGTATTGACGAAGCACAGATGGTTTTAGGCGCAAAAGACAAATACGAACCGCGTTGCCGTCATTGTTACCATCATGGCTGATTCAGCGGATAAACCCCGGACGGACATCCAGTAAAACGGCCTGCTCCGGACTAAGCAGAAAATCTTTCAGTGCAATAACTGCGGATTTAAAAGACGTAACCACCTCCCGGTGTACATTCAGCAGCGTAGATATTTCAAGCGCATTCACTGCACTAGCTACAGCAAGATCGTTGAGTGTTTGCAATTCCTTCTGATAATATTCCATGACTGATTCATACAGTTGTAATACCTGATCCGATTGCACATTGCCGGCATATAATAACCGATCAGCATCCCGAATAAATGAATCTGCCAGTGTTCTGAGTTTAATATAAAACCCATACTTGATATCATTGGAGGAGTTGCTCAACTGACCGATATCATGACGGGAATCTTTGATACTTTTTGCTGCATACATAGCATTTCGGACGCTGCTTAACAACTGATCCTTACGTTCCGATTCTCGAATCTGCTGATCGTTGAATTTCCAACGGATTGAAAAAGCATGCATCTCCCCATAATACTTTTTAAGCAACTTATAAATTTCTGCTGTGCTTTTATGATTGTGATCCATAGCTACAGAACTTGCCGGCACCGGTAAATCAAACATTCGGATGGTTAACAGATGATAGCGCTCGATAAAATGTTTCACTTCCCGCTCCATAGCTTCTATAGCCAGTTCCGCATCTGAACTTTTTATTTTTTGAAGAAATTCAAGTTCCGACTCCTCCTTAAATCGCTTTTCAAGATAACGACCAAACATGTTTAAAAACGGGAAAAACAAAACAATCCCCACAACATTAACCAGGGTCTGAAAACATACCAGTAAATACAGCTGATCGTCAATCGGGAGTAAAGCATTCATCCACTGTAAAATAGGTCTTATGAAAGGCAACAGAAAAATAGAGGTTATAATATTAAAAAGACTATTGCCCAGCGCTACCCGCTTTTTAGCAGCCACGCCTTTAACCGATGCCAGACCAAACTTAATAGTTGTGCCGATCTCCGCACCTAATACCAAAGCTGCCGCCATCGGCAAACTAATAATTCCCGCATTTAAAGCACTCATAGATAAAACTACCGTAACAGAACTTGCCTGCACCAGGGCTGTAATAAAGATTCCAGCCAGAAAGAATACTGGAAGCGGGTAGACAGTAAGCAATGAAAGATCCAACCTCAGAACCACCTCACGCATGGCCTGATTCATAAAATCCAGGCCGATAAACAAAAGTGAAAAACCAAAGAATAACCCCGACCATTTCCGTAGCCGACCGCCTGAAGCGGAATAAAAAAGAAGCATTCCCGCAACCCCCATTACCGGCCATGCATACAATTCCGGATTGATCCGAAAACCAAGACCTGCAATGATCCAGTTGGTAAAAGTAGTACCCAGGTTCGATCCAAGCATTACAGCAAGTGCCTGCCGCATTTGCATCACCCCCGACCCTACCAGAGACAGGATTAAAAAATTAACGACGGAACTACTTTGAAGAACTGCAGTAACAATAGTGCCTCCGGCGATGGCTTTAAACGGGTTGCGGGTGGATGACTTCAGAAAAAGCTTGAATCGTCGTCCCGCCATCTGACGAACTGATTCTTCCATCATCCAGGTACCCAACAAAAAAACCGTGATCCCTGCAAGTAATCTCCAAACTTCCAGCATGTATAGTAATTAAACTTCAGATCCCCTGCCGGCTTAATCTGAAGGTGAGCCTAAAATACTATTATTAACGATTAGCTGTTCAGAATTACCGATGATTTTAATCAAGTACGGCAACATTCATTGGATTCAGAGTATTTTTGCCGGAATTCAGAACAGTTGAAACAAATTGGAACACTTTTTAGAAAGGACCTTTTACTGGAATGGCGGCTGCAACATACATTCTATGGAATACTATTATACATCGCTAGCACCATTTTCATTTTATTCATCAGCATCAATAAGCCTGAAGGGCAGATCTGGAATGGTTTATTCTGGATTACACTGCTGTTTATGAGTGTACATGCGGTTGCAAAGAGTTTTTTTCAGGAGAATCCTGAACGGATGGGTTACTATAAGAGCCTGGTTTCTGCAAGAACATTTTTACTGGCCAAACTTCTGTACAACATTATTCTGATGCTTTTTTTAAGCATCCTCACTTTTTTTCTTTTCTGCTTTTTTCTGGGTGCTCCCTTTTTGCATTTCGGAAATTTTATATGGCTTACTGTTGCCGGAGGTTTCAGCCTCACTCTGTTATTCACCTTGCTTGCTGCAATTGCTTCAAAAGCCAGTCAGAATGCCGCTTTAATGGCCATTCTGGGTTTCCCTCTGATAATTCCACAACTCCTGCTGCTATTAAAAATGTCGAAGGCTGCATTCGGTGAGGTATTTCAGGAAGGCGCTTTTTTTAATATGAGTATGGTTTTGATTGGACTCGACGGAATGATCTTTACACTGAGTCTTATCCTGTTTCCCTTTTTATGGAAAGATTAGAGCAACACCCTAAATTTGCCAAACCAAAATCCGGCCGTTATACGATTGTTTTTCCCCAACGGCCTTCTACAGTTATATGAAGCAGTCCTGGTGGAAATTATTGGCCGTTGTCTTGTTGTATTACGTCTTTACAGCAGGGTTCTTAATGAAGGTTCCACAAATCGGCAACCTGCAACAAACGATCCGCAATTTTTTCTTTCATGTGCCGATGTGGTTTGGTCAAATGATCATCTTACTGATCTCTTTAATCTATTCAATTTTGTATCTGCGGAGCGGAAATCTCTTGCATGACATACGCGCTAAAGAATTTGCTCGCACCGGTACCCTACTTGGTTTCCTTGGTTTAATAACAGGAGCTGTATGGGCAAATTTTACGTGGGGTGCTCCCTGGAATAATGATCCCAAACAAGTTGCAGCTGCGATTTCCCTGCTGATCTATATGGCTTATTTCGTACTCAGAGGTTCTGTTACCGATCTGGATCAGCGCGCAAGGATCAGCAGCATCTACAATATTTTTGCTTACTTCATCTACATCCCACTGATTATGATTTTACCCCGGATGGTGGAATCATTACATCCGGGCGGACAAGGTGCAGAAGGAAATCCTGCACTCAGCGGGAAAGATCTTGATCCTTCCATGCGCATTGTTTTCTGGCCTGCTGTAGCCGGTTGGACGTTATTAAGTATCTGGATTACTCAACTATCCATACGTTTTCAATCTATTCAGGAAAAAAAATGGCTCCATGCGTAAACTTCTTTTTATTATAACAGCATTTTTAAGTTCATTATCTGTCGTTGCTCAGGAATTGCAGATACAGAATAATACCGGTCAGAAACCCGCTCTCATGGAACAAGAGGGAAAAATATATGTGGTTTTGACTGTATGTTTGATTATCCTAACAGGTATTTTTTTATTTCTTTTCAGGCTTGAAAAAAGAATCTCTAAAATTGAACAGCAAAAAGAATAAGTCTTTTACTATCTTCATTTAAACAAACGATTGTTATGTCATCTAATCATTACAGCTTTTTTGAAAGCGTTGAAAAAAGTTTCGACAAAGCCGCTTTCTTCACAAAATGGGACAAAGGAATTCTGGAACAAATCAAGGCCTGCAACAGCGTTTACCAGATGAAGTTCCCGGTTAAAATGGACAGTGGTAAAATTGAAGTCATTGAGGCCTATCGCGTACAACATTCACATCACAAAACTCCCTGTAAGGGAGGAATTCGTTTTGCTGCTGAAGTAAATCAGGATGAAGTGATGGCTCTTGCGGCGCTGATGACCTATAAATGCGCCATTGTAAACGTTCCGTTTGGCGGCGGAAAAGGGGGAATCAAAATCAATCCGAAGAAATATTCTGCCTATGAGCTTGAAAAAATTACTCGTCGCTATACGACTGAACTAATCAAGAAAAATTTTATCGGGCCGGGCACGGATGTTCCTGCTCCTGATTATGGTACTGGCGAGCGGGAAATGGCCTGGATCGTGGATACCTATCAAACTATGAAACCCGGTGAATTGGATGGTGCCGGTTGTGTTACAGGTAAACCTATCACCCAGGGTGGCGTGCGGGGAAGAAGAGAAGCCACAGGCAGAGGAGTTTTCTACGGAATCCGCGAAGTGCTGAATATGGAAGATGTCATGAAAAAACTTGGCCTTTCTACCGGCGTGAAAGATAAACGTGTCATCGTCCAGGGTCTTGGTAATGTGGGATACTACTCTGCAAAATTTTTCACTGAAGCCGGCGCCCGAATCATTGCTCTCGCAGAATATGAGGGTGCGATTTACAATGAAAAAGGGCTGGACTATGAGGCAGTTTTCAAGCATAGAAAAGAAACCGGCTCCATTCTGAATTTCCCAGGTGCACAAAATCTTGCTAAGAATTCTGACGCGCTGGAACTGGATTGCGATGTGCTTATACCCGCAGCACTGGAAAATGTTATTAACGGAGAAAATGCTCCCCGGGTAAAAGCAAAAATTATCGGGGAAGCTGCAAATGGTCCACTTACCCCGGAAGCCGATGAAGTGTTTGCTCAAAAGGGTGTGCTGGTGGTACCGGACATGTTTCTGAATGCAGGCGGTGTTACTGTCAGCTACTTTGAGTGGCTTAAAAACCTTAGTCATGTCCGCTACGGAAGACTTGAAAAAAGATTTACAGAGAATCAAAACAATGCCCTGCTCGATCAGATGGAAAGGCTGACCAATAAATCCGTAGAATACAATGTGCGGCATAACATCTTACACGGCCCCGATGAAGAGGATCTGGTTTACAGCGGGCTGGAAGAAACGATGATCAGCGCTGTTAATGAGGTGATGGATTGCTGGAAACAAAATCCTTCCATCCCGGATATGCGCACGGCGGCCTACGTTGTAGCGATCAACAAAGTAGCGATTTCCTATTCCGAACTGGGAATTTTCCCTTAATAAATATCTAAGTCATAATCGCCTGCCGGATGCTTTGGCATCCGGTTTTTTATTTTCCGGTAATGAGGCTTCTGACAACAACTACGCTAACTGTTTGTTAAATGGAGGCTGGCAGTTTATGAAATCCTGTCAGACTGCTTGATTTTTTCCAAAAAGGCATGAAATTTGAAATTGTATTTACCCGGATCGATGGTTTTTTATTTAATATAAAATTTGTAAGCAATGAAAGCAAAACACATTCTTCTAATGATCAGCGTCAGTGCGGCTACAGCTATCTGCAGTGTAATGCTCTATGCCAAATGGATGAGTCCGCGTACCACCACTTACAACAACAGCCAGCTTCCTGCGAATTATGCAGGTTTCTTTGATCGAAATCCCGGAGGTGCCGGACCGGTCGAATTTGAACAGGCTGCAGCAACCGCTATTCCCACAGTAGTGCATATAAAAGCAAAAACAAATCCAGTTCAAACTAACAATCCGCAAAGAAGAAGAAATCCTTTCAGTGATTTTTTCGGTGATGATTTTTTCGATGACTTCTGGGGCTTCAAAGGTCAAACTATACCTCAGATGGCCAGTGGCTCGGGTGTTTTCATTTCAGAAGACGGATACATTGTAACCAACTATCATGTGATAGAAGGCGCTGATGAAGTAACTGTAACGCTGAGTAATAAAAAACAATACAAAGCGAAAGTAGTTGCAACGGATCCAAACACTGATCTGGGCGTAATTAAGATCGATGGTAATGGTTTTCCATTTCTCATTTACGGCAATTCAGATGACGTAAAAATTGGCCAGTGGGTTTTAGCTGTTGGCTACCCGCTCACACTGGAAACTACAGTTACAGCGGGAATCATCAGTGCGAAATATCGTTATTTGGGGGTGAATCAGCGAAAAGCAAAGCCCGGTTCCAATACTGTTGAAAGTTTTCTGCAAACAGATGCAGCAGTAAATCAGGGCAATAGCGGCGGCGCACTGATCAATACAAGCGGTCAGCTGATCGGCATTAATTCGGCCATCGCCTCTCCCACCGGATCCTATGCCGGCTATTCCTATGCCATTCCTGTGAATATCGTAAAAAAAGTTATTGATGATCTCATCAAATTCGGAACCGTGCAACGTGCCTACCTTGGAATTCGTCCGGCCATGAACGGAGATGAAGGAACGGATTCACAGATTAAAGAAGGTGATGGCGTAGAAATCGGAGAAATAATCTCGAACAGTGCAGCCGAACAGGGAGGCCTAAAGAAAGGAGACAAGATCATCAAGCTCGATAGCAAACCTGTAACAACCTGGACAGAACTTACCGGAACTGTTGCTAGTTACAGACCCGGCCAGAAAGTAACGGTCACCTACATACGAAATGGAAAAGAACAAACCAGCACGCTGACTTTAAAAAACAGTGCTGGGAATACAGAAATTGTCACAACCTCTGTGGTGGATAAATTAGGAGTTGAACTTGCTGCTGTAGATAAAAAAGAAGGGAAGGATTACGGTATCGAGGGCGGCGTTAAGATAACAGCCATTTCAGATGGTTTGATATCAGATCAAACAACTATCAAAAAAGGTTTTATCATCATTCGCGCCGGCAATAAAGACATTCGATCCAAAGAAGAATTTACCAAAGTGATCGAATCTGCCGGCAACAGCATTATCATTGAAGGAATTTATCCCGGCTATGAAGGTGTTTATCAGTATGCCATCAATGATCTAAGAAACGAGCCTTAAAGAAAATGAAATAAGACTTCAGGGTAAGCTGGTTTGCTCCGGCTTACCTTTTTTATTTGTACAAAACCAGATATCCCCAGGGATCTATTGAAAACGACTTCGTCAGGTCGGTTTCTTTTCCGGTAAATAGATTTAAATAGACACCTCCTACCCGACCGTCGTTGAATGAAAACCGGTGTGGTTTGGCTGAAAAATTTAAGGCAACGACTACTTCTTTGCCGAAGGCTGTTCTGCGTACAAATGAAAAGATATGCGAAAGGTCTGTCGTTGAAATGCGCCAGATTATCGACTGATGATTTCCGTTAACAAGCGCTGGATGGCTTTTTCTTAGATGAAATAATTTTTGATACAACTCATGAAGCTCCGGTTTTGAATTCCATTCGATCAGATCCTTATCAAAAAAATGAAGTCTTTTTTTATTGGGCAACTCCTGTCCGGAATAAATCAAAGGAATCCCGTTCCATAAACAACTGAATACTGCAAGAGGAATCGACATGGGTCCGTATTTTTCATACTCTGTACCATTCCAGCTGTTTTCATCGTGATTGGTTGTAAAAAATGCATGCAGATGCTGATACGGTTGTTTGCGGGCGTATCCGGCTAAGGCTGCATCCAGAGCATGCATCTTATTGTATTTATGAAAATACTCCTGTGCAATATGCATCCAGTGCCAGGTATAACTTACATCAAACACCTGCCCAAAAGCTTCTTCCCCCCATTGATCAAATTCTCCCAGCCAGAAAAGGGGCCTGATTGCATCCAGTCTTTTCCGGGCTTCCTGCCAAAAGTAAAGCGGCACCAGCATTGCCATGTCGCAGCGAAATCCGTCTATTCCGTACTCCTCCACCCAAAAACGCATGGCATCAATCATGGCTTCCCGAAGTGCAGGTTCGTCAAAATTTAGGTGAATCACATCTTCCCAGTCTGCCACAGGAGGTCGGAAAGAGCCATCTGAATTCCGGTGATAAAATTCGGGATGAATTTGCGTCCACTCATGATCCCAGCCAGTATGATTCGCAACCCAGTCGATGATGATTTTCATACCCAGACGGTGAATTTCCTGTACCAGGTTTTTAAAATCCCTGAGTGTTCCGAATTCAGGATTCACAGCAACATAACTGCTGCAGGAATAATAACTTCCCAGACTTCCCTTCCGGTTTATTACTGAAATCGGAGTAATTGGCATCAGCCAAATCACTTCCACTCCCATATCCTTCAGCCGGGGAAGATGCTTTGAAAAGGCAGCAAAAGTTCCTTCTTTGGTATACTGACGTATATTGACTTCGTAAATATTTGTTGTGGAAACCCAGGGCAAGGCCTGAAATACTTGCATCGTGTATGGATTGTTTGGAGGTCAATGTTACGAAGAATGTGCTTATAATCTCCTATTTTTTAACCCGATAAACCTTCTACCTTTGTACTTGTTACTCGTATATGAAACAATTTGAGGTTCCTTCTCATTTTCGCAGCGAACTGCTTTCTGCTGTTAAAAATTTCCGGAAACAGAATGATAAGATGAAAAAAGACTGGACACCCACCCTGCTCGATATGGGGACTGTTCAGTTTTATGTGGCTCGGCATTTTGGATTTTGCTATGGGGTTGAAAATGCGATTGAAATTGCCATGAGAACAATCGAAGAAAATCCAGGCAAGCGCATTTTTTTATTGAGCGAAATGATTCACAACCCACAGGTCAATGCAGAATTATCAGCCAAAGGAGTTCAGTTCCTTCAAGATACGTACGGAAAGCAACTGATTTCCTTTGATGCTTTGCATAAGGACGATATTGTAATTATCCCCGCTTTCGGAACTACCCTGGAAACAGAAAACCTGCTTCGTTCAAAATCCATTGCTATTGAAAAATACAATACCACCTGTCCGTTTGTAGAAAAAGTCTGGAACAGAAGTGAACAAATTGCACAAAAAGGATATACCATCGTGATTCATGGAAAGCCAGCACATGAAGAAACCCGTGCTACATTTTCACATGCAGGCGCACATGCGCCGTCTGTTATTATAAATGATCTTGAAGAAGCGAAGATTCTGTCGGAATACATTACCGGTGTACGTCCTGCTGATAGCTTTGAAACCGTTTTTCAAAACCGATTCTCAGAAGGTTTTGATCCGGTTAAGGACCTGCAACGTTTGGGAGTAGTTAACCAAACAACTCAGCTTGCCAGCGATACACAGTCTATTACAGATTTCCTGCGAGAAGTAGTTCGTAGCCATTTCCGGTTAAGTGAAGAAAACCTTCCGTTGCATTTCGCCGACACCAGAGATACACTTTGCTATGCTACCAACGACAATCAAACCGCGGTAAAAAGTTTACTGGAACAAAAAGCAGATCTCGCTTTGGTAATCGGGGGTTATAATAGCTCGAACACCACTCATCTGGTTGAGTTGTGTGAGCAAAAGCTACCCACCTATTTTATTAACGAAATTGATAAACTCATTTCACCCTCTGAAATTCTTCATTTTAATATACACGATAAGAAAGAATATTTAACAAGAGATTACTTGCCCCTACAAAAACCCGTAAAGATTTTGATAACCAGTGGCGCATCCTGCCCCGATGTGCTGGTGGAGGCGGTGATGGAACGCATTTCCTTATTCTGCAATGCAGATAAAAATATGCAAACATTAATCACTCAATTTCAATGAAACTTATTTATTGTATGATGATTGTATGAGTATTCATTTCTTTCGAATTGGTCTTTACTGAACGTAGATAATAAATACCAGGCAGCAATCCGGTTACGTATAATTCAGATGAAACAAACGCCTTCCAGCATCGAATACTTCTTCCATTTATATCAATCAGGTCAAAATCGCCACCTTTAAAGCCTTCCGGAAACTGTACCCGAAAAGAACCTACGGAAGGGTTTGGATAAATAATCCAATTTCCTAATGGATGAAGTCTGATAGAAATAACAGGACTATATGTTATCGTCTTATTATCAAAGCTATTTGTTTGAATCCGGTAATTAACAAAAGGTACATTCATCGGAGTATTGTCTGTGAACGTGACCATGCCATCATCTGTTTTAATGAAAGTATGAGCATTGAATCTTTTACTATCGGCTACGGTAATAAAAGCTTCTCCGGGTTTTTGCCGCTGCAGTTCATAAAAAGTAATTCCATCGAGCAGCGGATCCCTCCAGAAAAGACGAATCGTACCATCATGACAATGACCATTGATTATAATCTGTTTTACCGGTAACGGTGCACAGGAATTCAGTAAATAACCCATAACACGATTGCTGTAACCCTGTGTTTGCACCGATACCCATAAGTTGCGGTCGGAAGAAGGTTTCATAGAGCTATACGGTTCATAGGCTTGATTGGTGGCTACAAACCGATTCAATTGTTCTTCTATTATAGTCGTATAATTCCCGGATGCTGCAAGGCTATCTTCAGGTCCGAAAGTTCCAGTTACACCATTCAATTCTCCGATTGCCGGATTGTCTATGAAAACTTGATAATTTCCAGTTAATGGAGTTGATTTTACTGAACTGATTATAAGATTGAAGGTGCGCGGTGACGTACAGTTTACAAGACCAAATACCTTTGGATCCAGTAATACAGGTATTGAACAGGAAACGCAATGGATCGTAGATGCACTTTCAGCCTGTGTAGACCAGAAGTCAGACATCAATCCTACAAGGGAGTTGCATCCGAAAGGAATAAAAACCTGAATGCCCTTAATCGTAAAACGGGCGCTGTCTCCAGTAGGATAAACATAACGGAACAATGCACCTGCTGGGGTTATAGGTACAGTCGGATCTGGCACATAGGTATTCATCAAAGAAGGTTTCGGATGTCCTTCATGAATATCGTTGTGAATCCCGATATTAATCCGTGAAAGCAATAAATCAGCTGCTATTGGCGCTTTTGCATCGTTTGAAATACCCGGACAATTAAAATAATTTGGATATTCTCCGGATAACCAAGAATGGAGATAGATGTATTTATTACCTCCGTTATTTTCTATTGTAAATTGATAATCAAAATTGATAAGGCATCCGGCCCCCGATGGAATTGATGTGTTTAATTGCACAATAGAACTTTTGATCACACATTGCCCTTCGGAAACAAACCCGGTTAAGATCAAAAAGAAAATGATTGGTAAAGTTTTTTGCATGAGTATCAGGTTTAATTTTTTGCTCATCTAAAAAGTAAGATCTCCAGAAAAAATATTTTCTCAAATCGAACAACTTTTGATGATGTACTTAAAAATCAAAACTAAACACCTGAGCCCCCATTTATCAATGATAGATATTTTGAAAGCTGTTTTGAAAGGGTGATTCATATCATAAAAAAAGCCCCCTGGGGAAGGGGGCTAGAAACACTAACCTCTAAGTGAATCCTGAAAGATGTTAGGATCTATTATTGAACCAATAAACGTTGTACGGATTGTTCTCCGGTTTCTTTCAGTTGCACCCGAATCAGATAGATGCCGGGGCGCAGCTGATTCAACTGAAGGTTGGAAGAAGAGAAAGCATTCCAGCGCTGAAGCATACGACCAGTGTAATCTTCCAGCGTGATATCCATTTTACCATTTGATTCTGGTAAGATAACAGTTGCAGCGCCTTTACTTGGATTAGGATAAACACTCACATCCAATTTACGGGTACTATTCATAACCAGGCGAATATCACTGAAACGAGCCTGATCATCTTGATCGATCTGACGGAGACGGTAATAAAGACTTCCCTGAGGAAGGCGAGACTGGTCATCAAACTGATAAGTAGCAGTTCCACTATAACCGGCTTTGGATGCAACAAATCCGATTGTTTCATACGCACCATTATTTACACGGCGCTGTATTTCAAATCCTTTGCTGTTGATTTCATCCGCTGTCTCCCAGGAAACCACCACTTTGCTTGATTGTTTGCTGGCATTGAAAGATTTCAATTTAACAGGGAGAACACCGCAAGAATTTGCCAAACGTGTTCTGGAATCAGCAACGCCCGGAGAAGACGGCCGAACAGCAACGATCAGATTTGAACCTGTTTTGACATCTCCTAAGTCAGAAGATGCAAAAGTTGCAGTTGCTGAGAATGAATTAAACTCTACTCCTTCAACGGTTTGTAAAACTGTTAAAAATTCAACATCTGTTGCAAGCTCAGATTCCATACCATCATCAATAAGACCGTTATTGTTGAAATCATAATAAACATCATATTTTCCAGCAACAGGGGTAGAAGTACCACTTACCTTATAATCTGTGTTTATATTAAAAGTATAAGATCTGGGAATTGTACAATTAATTCTTCCTGAAGTAAAGAGTTGGTAAGCAGTGAAGTTGGATGAACCATAACATTGAATCCGGATATTAGCTCCGCTACCACCCGAGTTGGCTCCTCCGATATACAGTGCTGTCTGAGAAGTTGCACAAGCTCCTGCTTTTGTAAACTTAAGGTCAGTCAGAGTAATTTGAACCAGACCTCCACTAAGATTAGTAGCAGATAAGCTGTAAGCGGTCTGCGGAGTAAGGCTATTAATTGAATTGGAAGAAATGATAAAAGTTCCGTTATTCAATCTTTCTAGCATGGCAAATGCAAGCAGGTCCGGATGAGCTGAAGGCTCCGTTCCGCATACTCCGGCAGGAATTGCAACATCATAAAAGTAAATAGGCACCCATTTAAATCCATTGTTATTCTGGATGGTAAAGGTGACATTAACCGTTGTTACACAACTGCCACTAATTGTCTGAACTTTAGTAGCGACAGTTTTAATGTTGGTGGGTGTAATAGTACAATTGCTTCCACCTGAACATGTTTGAGAGAAAGATTTCTGAACAAATAATGTTGTGCACAGAAATGCAGAGAAGAGTAAAAACTTTTTCATAAAAAAGGTTTAGAGGTTAAGAAATAGTTTCAAGGACAGGACCTTTTGAAAAAGTTCATCAAGAGGATAAGTGGACAGTACGGAAATCACTTAATATGATAGCCCAATAAAATTGGAACAAGTAAAACTAAAATTTGAGGATAAGAGGATTCAGAGGTATATAGATAGGATAACAGAGGTATCACAAATGTAGAATGCAATATTTGATATTCCAAATTTTTTTAAAACTTTTTTTAGATAATTTTTGTGGCCTCCTGTTTATATCTGAAAACCATTGTGTTATGCAGATGCTGAATTGACTGCCCTCAGAGCCAGCTCAAGTTGTTCCTGTCGGCTAAGGTTCGTGGTATCTATTAATATAGCGTCCTCGGCTTTGCGTAGCGGGCTTGAGTTTCTGCTTGAATCTATCTGATCACGAAGTAGCAGGTTCGCCAGTATTTCATCAAATTGTATACCCGGTTGGTGTTCTTTCAGTTCCAGATACCTTCTCTTAGCTCTTTCATTCGCATCAGCGGTCATAAATAATTTAACCTCAGCTTCGGGGAAAACAACCGTTCCGATATCCCTTCCATCCATCACCACCCCTTTCTCCCCTCCCATTTTTCGCTGCTGCTCAACTGCAAATTCACGCACCAAAGGATTTGCCGCAACGGCACTAACATGCCCCGCTACTTCCATGCCTCTTATAACACCTTCCACATTTTCACCGTTTAAATACATATCAGAAACCCCGCTATTTATGTTTTTTTTAAACTGTAAATGGATCTGCATCAGGGCTCTCTTCACCTGATCAACCTCCGACAAATCAACCCCATTCCTCAGAAAATAAAGTGTAATTGCCCGATACATGGCGCCCGTATCGATATAGATATAGCCCAGCTCTTTTGCCAGTTGTTTAGCCAAAGTGCTTTTACCACAAGAAGAATATCCGTCTATGGCAATGATCATTTTTTTCATGTACGCGAATGTACAAACTGACATCGATGTCTTAAAAGATATGCGACAAAAGAAGGGATATAAAAATAGATACTGCACTGGGTGCAGTATCTATATCATTAAGTATCAGAAAATGAATGAATCAGGCCTTCGAATGAGCCACCTGCTCCGGAAATGAAAACTGTATTTGCTGCGTTTCCTTATTAAGATGCGCATACAAAACATCTCCTTCTTTGATATTCATCTTCAAAATCTCTTCAGCTAAAGGATCTTCCAGGTATTTTTGAATAGCACGATGTAAAGGACGGGCTCCAAACTGAACATCATATCCTTTCTCCGCCAAAAACTCCTTCACTTCTTCTGAAAGTTCCAGGCTGAATCCAAGATTTTTCAGGCGGTTCAATACCCCTTTCATCAAAATATCAATAATCCTGAAAATATGATCTTTCGTTAGAGAGTTAAAGATAATCACGTCGTCGATCCGGTTCAGGAATTCAGGCGCAAAGGTTTTCTTAAGTGCTTTTTCAATCACTGCCTTACCAGCCTCTTCCTGATTCTGAACACGCGCACTAGTCGCAAATCCAACCCCATCACCAAACTCTTTCAATTGCCTTACCCCAATATTGGAAGTCATGATAATCAGCGTATTCTTAAAATCAACCTTTCTTCCTAATCCGTCTGTAAGCTGACCATCATCCAGCACCTGCAGTAAGATATTATAAATATCCGGATGTGCTTTTTCAATTTCATCCAGTAAAACAACGGAGTACGGTTTACGACGCACGCGCTCGGTCAACTGCCCTCCTTCTTCATATCCCACATAGCCGGGAGGAGCACCGATCAGTCGGCTTACTGTAAACTTCTCCATATACTCACTCATATCAATGCGGATCAGGGCTTCTTCCGAATCAAACATATAGCGGGCTAGCGCTCTTGCCAATTCAGTCTTACCAACACCGGTTGGCCCAAGAAATATGAACGTTCCGATCGGCTTTTTTGGATCCTTCAAACCCACCCGATTGCGTTGAATCGCTTTTACAACCTTTGAAATAGCCTCTTCCTGACCAATGACTGCCCCCTGCAGATCCTCGGCCATTTTCCGGAGCTTTTCCGTCTCCGCCTGCACCATCCTTTTGACTGGAATACCGGTCATCATACTCACAACCTCAGCAATCGCTTCTTCATCGATTGGATAGCGCATATGCTTGCTTTCTTCTTCCCATTTAGATTTGGCTTTTTCTAGCTCTTCTCCCAAACGTTTTTCCGTATCCCGCAATGCAGCCGCTTCTTCGAAACGCTGACTTTTTACAACTTTATTCTTCTCGAGCTTGATGTCTTCAATCTTCTTTTCCAGGTCTAAAATCTCCTGGGGAACATTGATATTTTTAAGGTGTACGCGGGCACCCACTTCATCCATCACATCAATCGCTTTATCCGGCAATAACTTATCAGTAATATACCGATCGCTCAATTTAACGCAGGCGTCTATCGCTTCATCCGCATATGAAACATTATGAAACTCTTCGTACTTCGATTTTATATTATTGAGAATCTGGATGGTCTCATCTACACTCGGAGGATCGATGATTACTTTTTGAAAACGACGATCCAGGGCTCCGTCTTTTTCAATATACATTCTGTATTCATCCAGTGTGGAGGCTCCGATGCATTGCAACTCCCCTCTCGCCAGTGCCGGTTTGAATATATTGGAAGCGTCAAGAGAGCCACTGGCACCTCCGGCTCCGACCAGCGTATGGATTTCATCAATAAATAAGATCACATCCCGGTTCTTTTCCAGTTCATTCATGATCGCTTTCATGCGCTCTTCAAACTGACCCCGATATTTTGTTCCAGCCACCAGAGCAGCCAGATCAAGGGAAACAACCCGTTTATCGTACAGTACTCTCGAAACCTTACGTTGTATAATACGCAGCGCCAGCCCTTCCACGATGGCGGTTTTACCTACTCCGGGCTCTCCGATCAGAATCGGATTGTTCTTTTTGCGGCGGGAAAGAATCTGAGACACCCGTTCGATTTCATCTTCTCGGCCAACGATCGGGTCCAGCGCTCCGCTTTCTGCCAGTCGGGTGATATCCCTTCCGAAATTATCAAGTACAGGCGTTTTGCTTTTTGAGCCAGTCTGCGATTTAGACTTGGGCTGAGAAAACCGGGACTTTTCTTCATCAAATTCTTCTTCTCCGGAATCATCAAAGTCCGCTCTTGGTTCATTGGAACGCACAACCCCTAGTTCATTTCGAAAATTTTCGTAATCCACATCCAGCTGATTCAGAATTTGAGTAGCGACATTTTCCTTGTTTTTTAGAATAGATAAAAGCAAGTGTTCGGTTTCGACCTGGGGGCTCTTGAGAGATTTTGCTTCAAGAACCGTTACGCGAATCACTTTTTCAGCCTGCTTGGTGAGGGGAAGGCTGTTGATATTGGCGACGTTTTTTCCGGTTTTATCCTTTACCGCCAGTTCAATTTCTTTACGTAATTCATACACATCTACCTGTAAATTCTTGAGAATTTTCAGGGCTGTGTTATCACCCTCCCGGATTAATCCAAGGATTAGGTGTTCGGTTCCAATAAAATCATTTCCAAGACGAATAGCTTCTTCGCGACTGAAGGAAATAATTTCTTTAACCTGTGATGAAAAATGATGGTCCATAGAGGCAATTTCGGTTTTTACAAGTATAACGAATATTTTTGAGACAAATTAAGTTCAATTTACTCACAACTGTCTACAATTCATGAATGTCAAAATTGATACCAAAGAAAAATTTCAGGCAATCCGTGTACTGGAACCCATACTTTCTGTAAATATGACAGATTCCTTTGAAAAACTCTTACTGAACTGTCTGGAAGAAAATGTTAAAAACGTGGTTTTGAACATGGAAGAAGTGCAGGAAATGGATTCCGGGAGCGCCGATCTGCTCGTAAAAACACAGCAAGTTTTTTACGACCATAACTTTTCCTTTGTGCTTTGTTGTATCCGGCCGGAGTTGGAGGCTAAACTCGATGAATGGGGCTCTCTGGAAATGCTCAATACAACTCCAACTGAAAGTGAGGCCTGGGATATTGTGCAGATGGAAGAAATCGAGCGGGAATTTTTGCGGGAAGATGAAGAATCTGTATAATCGCTGATCAGAAAATATGCTGGCTGTAACTATTTTAGGAAATAATTCTGCCATTCCGGCTCACGGGCGTCACCCGACCGCTCAGGTAATTACGACCCAGGAGGATTTATTGCTGTTTGATTGCGGAGAAGGAACGCAGATTCAGATCCTACAGTATAAAATCAAGCGAAGCCGTATCAATCATATTTTTATCTCACACCTGCACGGAGATCATTACTTTGGTCTGATTGGATTGCTGAGCAGTTTTGCTTTATTAGGACGCATTCAACCTCTACATGTTTATGGACCCGCTCCGCTGCAAGGATTACTGGAAACCCAGTTTCGGTTGTCCGACACCGTATTACCTTATCAACTCAGCTTTCATCCGATTGTTGAAGACGGTCTTCTGTTAGATACCCGTCATTATTCTGTTTCCTGCTTCAGCACCCGCCACCGAATAGAATGCCGTGGATTTTTAGTCTGTGAAAAGAAAAAACGAAGAAAGGTTCTTGCGGAAAAGGCCAGCGCCCTTGGAATAGCTCATACAGATTTTTCCAGACTTCAGGATGGTGAAGACATTGGTTTACCGGATGGAACAATCATTTTAAATACAGATGTTACCACTGCAGGAGATCCGCCAAAAAAATATGCTTTTGCAGCCGACACTTTATATGATCCTGATCTGGCCAATCATTTCAAAGACGCAGATCTTTTGTATCACGAAGCTACTTATCCGGGAGCGCTTATCGAAAAAGCTGCCGAACGCTACCATTCTACCAGCATCCAGGCCGCTGAGATTGCATTAAAAGCTCAAGTAAAGCAATTATTAATCGGTCACTTTTCAGCAAAATTTGAGTCCATTGAACTCTTTGAAGAAGAAGCAAAAACTGTTTTTCCAAATGCAAGCGCCGCCAGAGAAGGGGTTACCTACCTGGTATAATTACAACTGATCTATAAGTAGAGCTCCCTGTAGACAAGCTTCCTTAAATCAGAGCAAAGGGTTGCTGATAAGACTTCAGAAATGATTTGACTTTTAAATGTACTTCTGATGATAATGGCAGAAGCGGAAGTCTAAGATAATTTTCTATCAGTTGCATCTCCGATAAAAAAGCTTTGATACCGGCAGGATTATTTTCACAAAAAAGCAACTCATATACTTCTAACAATTCATCATTCAATCTCCGGGCAGTATCAAAATCCTGTTGTTGTGCAGCAGCTACCATTGAAGAAAATGCCTTGGGAAAGGCATTCGCCACAACGCTTATGACGCCGTCCATACCGGCTGCCATCTGAGCAAGCGTAAGCTGATCATCGCCACTGATAACTGAAAACGATTCAGGTCTATATTTCAATAATTCTGCAGCCATCTGCATATCGCCGGAGGCGTCTTTTATTCCTGCGATATTGGGAACCTGCTCTGCTAAACGAAGAATCGTTTCAGCGGTCATGCCGCGGCCGGTTCTGCCGGGAACATTATATAGTAAAATAGGTTTGGGAGAAAATTCCGCCAAAGCCAGATAGTGCTGAAAAATACCTTCCTGTGTGGGCTTGCTGTAATAAGGACTAACGCTCAAAATAGCTGTAGTATGATCAAGCGGAAAAGATTTTAGTTCATCAATAATCGCTTTTGTATGGTTACCCCCGACACCAACAACAACCGGAACCCGATTTAGTACAAGATCGTAGGTTTTTTTGATCAGATGTATTTTTTCTTCCTTATCTAAAACAGGAGCCTCTCCGGTTGTCCCCAAAACAACCACATACGAACAACCCTGTTCAATTACGAAATCAAGCAGCTTTTTATAAGAATTTTCATCTATGGATCCGTTTGCTTTAAAAGGGGTTACGAGTGCAACACCGGTTCCTTTCAGTTGATCAAATAAAGACATAATGCAACAATAAAAAATCAGGATTCAACTTCATTCCAAAAGCCCATTTTACCATACTTTTCAATTCGTCTGCTAATCCGCTCCTCAGGAGCGACAGTTCTCAATTCCTCCAGTATTGGCAACAGGGCTTTTTTCAACAGCTCTGCTGCTTCATCATAATTCCAATGAGCGCCACCAGCCGGTTCGGGTACGATCTGATCCACCAGACCAAAATCCTTCATGTATTCCGGAGTAAGTTTAAGTTGCTCTGCTGCTATTTCTTTCTTATCCCAGCTGCGCCACAAAATAGAACTGCAGCTTTCGGGCGAAATAACAGTATACCAAGTATTTTCGAGCATCAGTACTTTATCACCAACTCCGATACCTAAAGCACCACCACTGGCACCTTCACCAATGATTACGCATATAACCGGAACACGAAGGCGAATCATCTCATAGATATTTCGGGCAATTGCTTCCCCCTGCCCTCTCTCTTCCGCTTCTAAACCAGGAAAGGCACCAGGCGTATCAATCAGCGTTATGATTGGCTTATTAAATTTTTCTGCAAGCTTCATAAGGCGTAGCGCTTTCCGGTATCCTTCCGGATTTGCCATACCAAAATTCCGAAGCTGACGCATTTTGGTGTTGCTCCCTTTTTGCTGGCCGATCAGCATTACAGTCTGGCCACCGAGGTTAGCAAAGCCTCCTACCATGGCTTTATCATCCTTTACTCCTCTGTCGCCATGTAACTCCACAAAATCAGAACACATCTTTTCGATATATTTTAGGGTATAAGGACGATCGGGATGCCGGCTAAGTTGTACTTTTTGCCAGCTTGTAAGCTCTTTCGTTATCTCAATACGTTTGTCCAGGATACGCTTCTCCAGTTGCTCTATTGTATCAGTATAGTCAACTTTATCATTCTTTTCAGAAAGCTTTCGTATTTCTAAAAGCTGATCCGTCAATTCTTTTACCGGTTTTTCCAACTCAATAAACTGACGATTTTCCAGTGCAGGCATAAAAGAATAAATTCAATTAAAAGACATGCAAAGTAACGAAAAAGGAACGATGCATGTCTCTAAAAAACTTTTTTTTGATTTGCGAACACCCGTTAATTACCTGGCATTATTCGCGGATACACCGAACTGATAATCCGCATTTTTTATTATTATATGACTTGTAAAAATTATTGAAATAATAGTCAGAATATAAACACATCGCATTGTACTGATTTTGCTCACTCGATGTCCACCAGAATCCTCTGATACCGGGGAAATAGAAAATTCCATTTTGATCTCTATACCCACCGGGAAGTGCGGAAAAACCGGTTTCATTGGTGCCGTTGCCATTAGCTTCCCATCCATTTTCATTTTTCATTTTAAGCGCGGCTTCGTCAATTCCTCCAATCACCGTAAATAAAGTATCCCAATCATTAAGAGTTGGTATTTTCCAACCTTTAGGAGCGAGACCTCTCGGATCAGTAATGGCGTACCAATTATAGAGTTTCCCATATTTAGCACCATTCTTTGCAAGATTTTCATAATAACACCAGGCTGGCTGTTTGCGTTCTGCAGCGTTCATCCATTCGTCATTTGATTTAACTTCATAGATAGGATCTCCGTTGCGAAACGTAGTTACATTCAGATTTTGAGACATCCAATATTTATTTCCGATGCGCACACTCTGATTGGCATAAGCATTGGCCAGCTCATTTTCCAACCTAGCAATATATTGCTCCTTGCTCTCTAGCTTTCCCTGCTGAACCACCGATTGGTTGAGTACGACCTTTAACTCTGACTGTGTAATAGAATAAGTTGAATCGTATTTTCTAATTTCTCTTTCAAGGAAATTAATACGGGAATTATACTCTAGTATTTTTCCCTCATTTATTTTTCTTTCCTGCTTTAAAACTTTTGATAAACTATCAGCTTTTTCTGCATAATTCACATCCTTGTTACGACGTGATTGAGCAGTAAGTGTTAAACTGGAAACGATTAAATAAGTAAGTATGATGATCGATTTCACTAGTGTTTCTGCGATTTAATAAAACAAAAATAAGCTATTAAAAACTTATAACTGCCTGCAAATGCAAATCTCTTTTCCCAAATGAAAAAAATGCTTTTTCCGATGAATTATCTTCTGCTGAATCAGAAAAGGTTTGCGACCAGCGAACCCAAAATGCACAACGTTCTGTCCATTTATATTCAAGATTTACATAATACCTTCTGATTTTACCGTAAAATGCCGGAATAGAAAAGCGATACAGTACATCATTTTCATAAGCATATATTCGGCTGTTATAAGTGTCTGATTGTGAATACTGCCATCGAAATCCGGCGGAGAAAGGTTTCATCATTGGCCTATACAATAAATCTGCAAATATCAACGTGCCATTTTCCGGCAAAGATTTCCCTGCACGCAACCATAAAACCTCCAGACGAGACCTCCAAATAAAAGCACTATTTAATTTTATCTGCATCTGTGTTCTCCAGCTCATTCGTTCACTGGGAACCGTATAACAGAGACCTTCTTCAACTGCCTGATTGATTGATTTCTCCTCTTTTCTGAAACGGCTGCTGAGCTCAAATCTTCGGTCGGGTTTGAAAAGCACCTGCAACAGGAATTCCGACCCGGAGGATGGGGCATCTACCCTGTAGCGAAGCCATGGAAATCGAAAGACATCCGCAAATACATCAATTTTCCAAACCGCTGCCGGCTTGATAGTCAGTCCGGCAAAAATTCCCTTTTCGCCATAAGGCGCTGATGACTCGGTAAAGGCATTTCCAAAAAAAGTATAGTAGGAATTTGAAAGATCCCGGTAAACCAGCGAAGCCGAAACTTTTGGATCCAGACTAACCAGCAGTCCGCTTAGAAATGCGGCCGCTTTCATCTGATGCACTGCAATCTCCCCAAACCAGTGAAGATTCCGAAACGACCATCCCCAGTCGGCACTGCAATTGAAATACTGCTTGCCGTTAAAAGAAAATCGATGATAAAGGTATTCTGGCCGAACCATTTCTCTACTTAATTCATAATTCACAGCATTCAACCCCATCATTCTGCCGGCACTGCCATAGCGCACTGAAACTCCATACGATCGAAGTTTCCATTGTCCTTTCTGCAACTGTTCTGAAATACTACGGTGCAAACCACTGGTCTTGAGTCCTGTAACATAAGTATTGCCGGTTGCAGAATCAATCTGAATGTTTCCATCCATTTTTCTGGATGAATAAAAAAAACATGTCTGCCAATGATTACGCCCTAGCAACACTCCAAAACCACGCTGAAAAAAGAATTCACCTGATGAATGATATGGCCTTAAAATATCAGCCTGTCTTTTTATCTGCAGAACTTCCGGACTTTTTTTAAACGCAAGACTTTGCCAGTGAATGAGCCCCTGACCAATATTGAGTGTATAATCTCCGATAGCTAGGGTCTTAATCAAACCTATTTTACGGGCAAATACATGTCCTGAATAAAAGTCAAACCCCTTACGTTGAGCACCTTTAAACCATTGCTCTCCGGCATCTTTTTCCGCGGTAAATCCCCATTGAAAAAGATTTCCTGTTTGATACTGTAAACGCAACAATACTTGCTCTCTGCCTCCGGGATATAAATCCGGATTTCTGTATTCTGTATTCTTCCCGACTTTAAAAGAATTTCGGATCAGAAATTCATACGCACCTTTTTGAATGCGATCACGCCAATCCTGCACAAAGTCAACTGAATTCCCCAACTGAACGTATGGAATTATTTTCTGAATGGTTTCCAGATCCCAAAGCGGTATCGCCTGCAACTCATATATCGAGATCAACTTACCCGCCAATTGACGGTACTTACAAAAATGATTAATCTGAAGCGGTGATAAAAATGCAAACTCTGAAAGTTCAGACTCCGTAGCCTGATTTAATGGCAAAGGATTTTTTTTACAATACAAAAGCCATTGTAAATACGAGTCGTCTTCATTTTGATCCTCTGACTGCTGCATTTGAAATTCATTCTGATCACCCTGTTCGATTTCTTGTGCAACTGTAGGAATACTATTGAAGAATACATGAATAAGAAATGAAGAAAGCAAAAATCGGATCATGGCATATCATTTTATTTCAACTGGAGAAAAAAAATAGGCACCCATCAGCGATGAACTTATACCCAGATAAGGATGCACGGAAAAACTGAAAGACAACTGACATTTCGGACTTATCAATACAACCGTCAGGAATGGTGATTTTATCCCGGTATGAACACCCATACGTACCATGAATTCTTTTACAGGGCGATAGCGCATCCCTGCTACTATTGCCGGAGTACGATCTTCTTCAACCTGCGCTTCCGCAACAATCGTTACCTGCGCCGATGGCGAGTACCCTATCCCGAAACGGTATAATGAAGGCAATTCTGCAGGATTACTACGCCCGGATCTCAGGCGAAAAGGATTTAATACACTCCATCCAACAATGAAATCGGGTTTTACGATCACACGCATCCCGATATCGGAAGAAAAGGAACCTGCAGCTAAGTACCCAGGTATCCGTAGCTGATGGTAATAAAAACGAGCCCCGATATCAGCCACCCTTCCAACACTTCGGGCATAGGTAAGCGATGCTTTGGTCTGAGCATAGTTTTCAAACCCAAAATAATCTGTCTGTACGTTCCACCGCCCGGAGGCAGCCGGATATGTAAAACTCAAGGACGCAAGAGAAAACCCCTGAATGATATGCCTTTTTTCTGCTGCGATAGCCAGTACCGGAGTACTGAACCCGGTAATCGATGCAGGGTTGTAGCCAGAAGAAAAAGGATCCATACCCTTTTGCTCATAGGCGCCGGCAGCAGGATCCTGTAGGAAAAAAAGATTGCCCTGACTCGATGCCGTATGATGCAACAGAAACATAAGAACACAGATTAGCCATATATAATTCATACCAGGTGTTTTGAAGCTTCAAGTTAGCAGGAGTATTTCCGGTGTTTTCCTCTGATATTTTATTTTTTTTCCTTTTCACAGGAAAGCAAGCGGCATCAAGTAATTTTGCGGCCATGCATTTACTTGACGGAAAAAAAACCGCAAAGGCTATTCAGGAAGAACTCAGGGAACGCACCCAGGAACTCATCCGGAATGGAAAAAGAGCGCCGCATCTGGCTGCGATCCTGGTGGGGTCTGACGGAGCCAGTGAAACCTACGTTGGTGCTAAGGTGAAAACCTGTTCCGATATCGGATTTGAATCCACATTGATCAGGCTTCCTGCAAACACGACCCAGGAGGAATTATTGACAGAAATCGAACAGCTCAATCTACACCCTTCTGTTGATGGTATCCTCGTGCAGCTTCCGTTGCCGAAACAGATTCATGAAGAAAAGGTGATTGAACATATTCATCCTTCGAAAGATGTAGATGGGTTTCACCCGGTAAGCATCGGGAATATGGTGGCAGGGAAACCTACTTTCATTCCTGCCACTCCCTATGGTATTCTGCTATTATTGGAACATTATAAAATCGAAACGAAGGGCAAACACGCTGTTGTAATCGGAAGAAGTCATATCGTCGGCACACCCATGAGTATTCTTCTGAGCCGAAAAGTATATCCGGGCGATTGCACCGTTACCCTTTGTCATTCTGCAACCCGGAATCTGAAAGAGATTTGTTTGCAGGCAGACATCGTCATCGCTGCATTAGGCCGTACGGAATTTGTAGAAGCGGATATGATCCGGGAAGGTGCTGTGGTGATCGATGTTGGCATCACCCGTATTGCAGATCCAACTAAAAAAACTGGATTTATCCTGAAAGGCGATGTACACTTTGATTCCGTTGCTCCCAAATGCAGTTATATTACTCCGGTACCCGGCGGTGTAGGGCCTATGACCATCGCTGCATTGATGAAGAATACATTTAACGCATACACTGAAAGAACAAAATAAGCATGAGTGTTTCTGCATCAGCAACCCACACAAAGCTTCCCGTTATGGAAACTTTTTATACCCTTCAGGGAGAGGGAGCCCATCAGGGGAAAGCTGCTTTTTTTATACGACTGGGTGGATGTGATGTGGGATGTGTATGGTGCGATGTAAAAGAAAGCTGGGACGCAACACGTCATCCATCTAATTCCATTTCCAAAATACTGGAAACCGTAAAGTTGGGTATCACAACCCCTGCAGAGTCAACCTCCTTACCCCTGGTCGTTATTACAGGAGGAGAACCCCTGCTTTATGATTTAACAGAACTGACTTCTACACTTCAGAGTGCAGGCTTTCAAACCCACCTTGAAACCTCTGGAGCACATCCGCTTTCAGGTAGCTGGAACTGGATTTGCTTATCTCCAAAAAAATTCAAGGCTCCTGCTCCTGAAATCTGTTCGCTTGCCCATGAATTAAAAGTGGTCATCTACCACCCTTCTGATTTCGAATGGGCTGAGCAATACGCAGCAAAAGTTTCTCCAACATGCCGTTTGTTTCTTCAGCCGGAATGGGGCAAAGCAGAGAAGATCACTCCAATGATTATTGAATATATTCAAATGCATCCGAAGTGGACACTCTGTTTACAAATTCATAAATACTTAAAGCTTCCCTGAAAGGATTCGTATATATTCACGGAGCGTCGTAAATTACTTCCATTATACATTTAAAACAAGTTCACTCAACATCCTAAGTCTACATATTGACCGAACAGCAAAAGATAAAATAAGAAAAAACATCCCAGGAAAAATCCAAATAATACGCAACCACCTTCAAATGAAACCTTTTTTGTTTGTCCTATTTTTCTTTTTGATGCAGCATACAACTGTATCAGGACAATGGTACGATCCTTCCAAAGTCAAAAGTAAAGTACAGGAAAAATACAATCAGGCTTTGGATGAAGTGAAAAACAATCAATACGACCACGCCATCTTGCTGTTAGATGCCTGTCTGAAACAAGACCCGCGTTTCATAGATGCCCTTTTAAGCAAGGCAGGAATTTACTCTCAAAAAAAGCGCTATCCGCTATCTGTATCATTTTATGAACAGGCAATTAAGATGGATTCTCAGTACACGAAGAGTTTTTTACTCCCCTATTCAATTGCCCTTGGCGGAAACGGACAATTTCAGGAAGCGCTCAATGCTGTTACTCAATATCTCCTGTTACCTACCCTTCATGATCGTTCCAGAAAAGCAGCCCTTTACAGGAAAAAGTCGTATGAATTCGCTTTAACTCAAAAAGACCGGAATAAGAATAGCAACTACCAGTTTACACCAATTAACCTGGGAGACAGTATCAACTCTGTTTTTTCTGAATATTTTCCATGTATGACAATTGATCAGCAACAACTCGTGTTCACCCGCAGAGTCAATAACCGCAATGAAGATTTTTATATCAGCAATAAAAATAATACTGCCTGGAGTAAGGCCCATCCCCTTCCCGGAGAACTGAACACAGCTTTGAATGAAGGAGCTCAAACGATGTCTCAAGACGGACAAATTCTTTTTTTCACTGGTTGCAATATGAATGACGGCATCGGCCGATGTGATTTATATGTTTCCTATCTGATGAAAAACGGATGGAGCAAACAACTGAATCTGGGTTCTCCGGTGAACACGCAGTACTGGGAAAGTCAGCCCGCACTTTCTCCGGATAAAAAAATCTTGTACTTTACCTCCTATCAACCAGATGGCTTCGGCGGTAGTGATTTATACTATTCAGAATTGCAATCTAATGGGAAGTGGAGTGCTCCGAAAAATATGGGAGCCGAGATTAATACGGCTGGCGATGAAAGCAGTCCATTTATTCATGCCGATAATGAAAGTTTCTATTTTACGAGCAACGGATTGCCCGGCTACGGCGGAACCGATCTTTATTTATGCAGAAAACAGGAAGACGGATCCTGGGGCAAACCAGAAAATCTAGGTTATCCGATCAATACCATTGATGATGAAGGCACCCTCTTCATTTCTTCCAATGGTACAACTGCTTTTTTCGCTAGTGACGGCCTCGACTCCAGAGGCGGACTGGATTTATTTACATTCGAACTTCCAAGGGAAGCGCAACCATTAAAAACGATCTGGATTAAAGGTGCGGTTTACGATCGCGACACCAAAGCCGGACTGCCCTCTACCGTTGAATTAAAAGATGTCGACTCAAAACGTACAATTTGCAATATTCAAACACAGGATGACGGAACTTATTTGATTCCGCTGCCGCTTGGTAAGAAATACGCCTTTCATGTGAACCGCAAAGGATACCTCTTCTATTCTGAAACCTTTGCTATGAAAGAAAAAACAACAGACTCCGGTTTCACCGTGATGATTCCTCTGATCCCGATCGAAAAAAATGCAACGATTGAATTAAAAAATATTTTCTACCATACCGGCAAATCAGATCTCGATACTGCTTCCTTTACTGAACTCGATAAAGTTGTACAGTTGCTCACCGAAAATTCGACGCTGAAAGTGGAAATCATCGGACATACCGATAATGTCGGAAAAGCTGCAGACAATTTATCCCTGTCCAATCAAAGAGCCTCTTCCGTTGTCAATTACCTCGTTTACAAAGGCATTGCTGAAAACCGGCTATCCGCTAAAGGAATGGGCGCCAGCCAGCCGATTGCATCCAATGAAGATGAAAACGGAAGAGCCCAAAACAGAAGAACGGAGTTGAAGGTGTTGTCTTTTTAGTTGAGTGCTTTCCCTATCTTGCAGCTGCTAACTTTTAAACTATGACCAATTCACCTGACCTGCTGTATCAGCTGGCACTTACTTCTGTGCCTCACATCGGCCCTGTACAGGCCCGCCTGCTTCTCGAACATTTTGAAACTGCACGAGATATCTTTCACTCCAAAGTTTCCCTGCTTGAAAAAATTGAAGGAATTGGTTCGGTCCGCGCCAAAAGCATTCTTCACTTTCGCGGATTCAAAGAACAGGAAGAAGCTATCACGCTATTAGAAAAAGCGCAGATACAGGCTCTTTTTCTAAAAGACAAACATTATCCGCAACGTCTGCTTCATTGCTACGATCCGCCGACTTTATTATTCTGGAAAGGCTCCGCCGATCTAAATGCAACTAAAACACTATCCGTCATCGGTACCCGAAATCATACGGAATACGGTAGCAGAATGACGGAACAACTGCTGGAACAACTTCTTTCCTATAACCCTGTTATCGTTAGCGGGCTTGCTTTTGGAATCGATGCCATTGCACATCGTAAATCAATACAATGCGGTTTATCTACCATCGGTGTTCTGGGACACGGATTGGATACTATCTATCCGTATACCCATCGAACACTTGCAAACGATATGTTGGAACACGGAGGCGGATTACTCACGGAGTTTCGTTGTAAAACTTTGCCTGACCGTCATCATTTCCCGGCTCGAAACCGTATTGTAGCCGGGATTAGTGATGCAACCATTGTGATTGAAACTGCTGTACGGGGAGGAAGTATGATTACCGCCTGTTTAGCAGCAGACTACAACCGGGATCTTTTCGCTGTGCCCGGCAGAGCAACAGACCTGAAAAGTTCTGGATGCAATCATCTGATTGTACAACAACGGGCCATCTTGTGTCAATCGGGAGAGGATATTGCGAAAGCTTTAGGATGGATTACAGAAATAAAGCCTGCAACCGTTGCACGAACGCTCTTTGTTGATTTAAACAAGGAAGAAGAAATGATTTATCGACTACTGCCTTCTGATATATCCAAACATATCGATGTGCTTTATGCAGAAAGTCGTTTCAGCAGCAGCCAGCTTGCTTCGGTATTGCTTTCCTTAGAATTGAAGGGAATAATCCGCTCATTACCGGGGAAAATGTATCAGACTACAGAATGAGCGACTTTATATAATTGATTCTAAAATTTAAATATCTGACCGCAATCCCTTTTGGTGAATCGACAGGCCTGCGCTAATTTTGCACATGGCAACAAGAAATACAGTTCCCGCTTCCTCAATTCTCCAGAAATTTTACGGCGAAGGTTTTACGTTTGATGACGTACTGCTTATGCCCGCCTATTCGCAGGTGCTTCCGCGTCAAACGGATATTAGTACCAGACTTACAAAAAATATCCGGCTGAATATTCCGATGCTTTCTGCAGCCATGGATACCGTTACAGAGGCCGGTTTGGCTATTGCCCTTGCCCGGGAAGGCGGACTGGGTATTCTGCACAAAAACATGAGTATTGAAGAGCAGGCTATACAGGTACGCAAGGTAAAACGCAGTGAAAGCGGATTAATCATTGATCCCGTAACCTTATCGAAAGATTCTACCATCGGTGATGCTTTAAGATTGATGAAAGAAAATAAAATCGGAGGTATTCCGGTTGTGGACAATCAGAAAAAACTAGTTGGGATACTTACCAACCGTGATCTGCGTTTCGAAACCAACCCGAAACGGAAAGTCAGTGAGGTGATGACAACTGAAAAACTCATCACCGCTCCCGAAGGAACTGATCTTAAAAAAGCAAAGACTATTCTGAGTCAGCATAAAATTGAAAAATTACCTGTCGTCCGAAAAGACGGGACTTTAGTAGGGCTTATCACATACAGAGACATTCTTCAGCTTCAAAGTCATCCGAACGCAGTAAAAGATGCCTATGGCCGTTTACTGGTGGGTGCTGCATTAGGTATTACGGCGGATCTTTTTGACCGTGCCGATGCATTAAAGCAGGTAGGCGTAGATATTGTTACACTCGACAGTGCACACGGACACAGCAAGGGTGTGATTGACGCCCTGAAAGCACTAAAAAAACAATTTAAGTCTTTACAGGTCATTGCCGGAAATGTAGGCACAGCAGAAGGCGCAAAGGCAATGGCAGATGCTGGAGCCGATGCTGTGAAGATCGGTATTGGGCCGGGTTCAATCTGCACAACAAGAATCGTTGCAGGCACGGGTGTACCGCAGTTAACCGCCATTATGGAAGCTTCACATGCATTAAAGAGCAAAGAGATTCCGTTGATTGCCGACGGGGGCATTCGCTATACCGGTGATCTTGTAAAAGCACTGGCCGCAGGTGCATCTACCGTTATGATGGGAAGTGTATTCGCTGGAACAGAAGAAAGTCCCGGCGAAACCATCATTTACGAAGGAAGAAAATTCAAACAATACAGAGGCATGGGTTCGATTGGAGCGATGCAACAAGGGAGCAGCGACCGTTATTTTCAAGATGTAGAAGACGGTATTAAAAAACTGGTGCCGGAAGGAATTGAAGGGCGTGTACCATTTAAAGGGAATGTTTCTGAAATTGTGCATCAATATACCGGAGGTTTAAGAGCTGGTATGGGATATTGCGGCGCCAAGACTATTAAAGAACTGCAGCAGGCACGCTTTGTCAGAATCACCAATGCCGGCATGAAGGAGAGTCATG
>Ga0315902_10001927_pt1 | contig 33039 bp, 20 predicted proteins | sample LakEriMetagenome_9_FD_203523 | JGI IMG/M metagenome (GOLD analysis project Ga0315902, IMG submission 203523) | Freshwater fungal communities from buoy surface, Lake Erie, Ohio, United States - Buoy 12 MA117 | ecosystem: Environmental > Aquatic > Freshwater > Lake > Lake biofilm | place: USA... | reverse complement strand
GAGTCGGAGGCCCGGCGGCTCACGGCGAGCATCGAGAACATCGGACTGGCGATCGAACGCGGGGGCGGCTCGATCGAATCCCTGGCGGAGCGGCTGGCGGGCCGGGAGCACGAACTCAAGCTGGTTCGGTCACGGCTCGATGATCTCTCGGCGCGGGAACATCAGCGTCAGCAGCTGCCGTCGCCCGAGGAACTTCTTGGTCACTTGGAATCGCTGCGATTCGATCTTCTCGCCGGGGATCGCCGAGCTGCGGTCATCTTGCGGAGTCTGCTCGATGGGCCGATCCGGGCCGTGCCCTACCAACAGTTCGGTAGCGACAAGGTGGTTTTGCGGGCCGAGTGCGAGCTCACACTCACGAACGGCTTGCCGGCTTCAATCGCTGATTCGGCCAAGCAAGACGTCATGGTGACGGCGGACGGCATCTCGCTCGTACGGCGGCCGGTCGTCGTCGATCTCTTTGAAGTCTCCGCCGTTCCACGGCATGCAGTCGAGGCGCACGCACTCCAGGAAACCGGGATGTCGCTCTCGAAGCTCGGCGCGGCCCTTGGGATCTCGAAGCGGCTGGCGGGCTTGGCCGCGCGGATGGGCGCTGCGATGGCCGCGCGTGGCCTGACCGATCCGTTCGTGAGGCTCACGGAACGGCCTGAGAAGGTTTCTCGCTGGAAGCGTGGCCGCGGTGGCCGCGACGCCGCCGAGGATCAACGCCGGGCGTCGTAGGGCCAGTGTCTGTCGTTCGGATCGTGCCCTTTCGCGGCCGTGGCGGCCTGTGCTGCCACGGCCGCTTTTCTTGGTGTGTGCCCCAGTCCAATTCACTGTCAGAGGTTTCTATGCGCATCGTGACCTACCGCGGGCGACCCGTTGCCCGAACTCATCGCCTGCCGAGCGGCTGGCTTCAGCTCAAGCTCTACGAACGACTTCCCGACGGCCGGCCGCGGTATCTGAGGATTTCGTCGGATCAGTGGACCCGCGGCCGCCGCAACGAGTATTTCGACGGCAGCGTGTCCCGCAGCCGGGTCTGCCGGAAGATAGCCTCCAACTATGTTCGGAGCCTGCAGCGGCGGTAAGCCGCAAAGCCGCCCTCGACGCGGGGCGGCTTTTTTTAGCTATCAGAGGGCACGGCCGACGGGGCCGCGGGGCATGGGGCAAGGCGGAACAGTAAGGCAGGAATAACGGCGACTCCCGGACGGGAGACATCGCTATTCTCGTTTCCTCAACCCGACGGAAATCAACGCGTTCTGTTGGCTTGTAGGACTACGGAAGCACCTCAAGAGCATTCCCCAAGCCGAACGTCAGCCCGATGAATTCCGATGCTGCCTCCCCGCCGAGCGATTTCGCTCGCCAGATCAACGGCTCTGGTCGTCACCCACAGAGTCCTCCCGCAATAATCTCGGGATGGTCACATTTTCAGAATTATCTACGATCGACTGCGTTGCGACGCCTGCCAGCGGGCGACGTGGGCGTCGAGAGCCGCCCGGTTCGTAATCTGCACGATCTCGCCGGCCTTCTCCATCATCCGATACCGCTGCAGCTGCGTCTGCGAACAGGCGTGCTCGGGCGAGTTTCACCCGGGGAGTGGATTATCGGGGACGACGTAGCGGGCGATCTGCGTGGCGACGACCAGGCCGATGTGGCCGCGGCGCTGGTCCGGAAACGAGACGACGGCGTTGCCGCGGTCGGGCTTGTCGGTAAGGCCCCATCACGGCCCAGGTCTTGAGCGTGTAGGCGGTGCCGACGACGTGACGCGGATGGTCGATGCGTTGGAACACGCCGAACTGCACTGGTGCGCGATCGACGGGATCGGGGTGAACCACCCACCCGCAACTCGCGACCTCGCTGCCCGCGGTCGTCCCAAAGGTCATCTCCAAAACGCTGTCTCCGGATGACCCATTGCCGAAAGCGGTGAATGAGGGAAGCGGCTCTTCGTGATAATGCTGCCGGCGATTCGCGTGCTGTTGCTATACTTTCTGAAGCTGGCTTTGGTGTTTTTTTCCAGTGGCACGGTGATGCATGCGGCCGATCGTTGAAATACCCAGGCGAAGAGCAGGTGTAAGGGGCTTCACGCTCATCGAGTTGCTCGTGGTGATGGGGATCATTGGAATCCTCGTTGCCATTTTGCTGCCGGCTCTCCAGTCGGCACGTGAGAGTGCCCGGCGGACGAGCTGCTCCAACAACCTCAAGCAGATCGGCATCGCACTCGCCGGCCACGAATCGTCGGCCGGGGCGTTTCCGCCGGGGATCATGGCGAGCGCGTGGCGGTCGGGCGCCACGGAGAGCAGCAGCACTGCCCTCACCGGCCCCGTGGCCAAGTTTGGCTTTTACTCATGGCCATATTTTCTGCACGAGATGCTAGCGCGTCTCGACGAGCAGGCCTACTACGACGGCCTTCGTGGCCCCCTCTTTCGCATTCTGCCGCTCAATCAACAGCCAGACCTCGCCAGTGGCACGGCCGCCTATTCCCGGATCAACGGCGTGGCGATCAACGTCTTGCTTTGCCCATCCGATTCGCAGACGTCGGGGCTCTGGCGGACACCTGCGACGTGGCCGAGCGCCGGGCAGGTGAGTCTGGCGAAATCGAACTACCTCGGGATTTTTTCCGGGACGAGCGTCGAGGAAAGCATTTCGCTCGTGGTTTCCGGGGCACCGATCAACCAGCCCGTGCGTCCGCTTCCGCCGCGGACGGCCACGTTCGACCGTCGGGCCGTTTTTGGATTCAGTCAGGGCACGACGACGCAGTCGATCAAGGACGGCCTCGCCAATACGATGGCTGTGGCAGAGCACCTCCGCGGAGTTTCCGATCGCGATGCCCGCGGAGCCTTTTGGGACAACGACGCGAGCACTCAGATGCTGCACGCCACGACCTCTCCCAACGCGGTCACTGCCGACAGGCTTCATCAGGCCCGGATCAACTCCGTGTCGCTGCTCCAGAGCGACTGGGGATGCTTTAACGCCAACAGCCCGAACAACAGCCCTCGGCTCAATCTGCCCTGCCAGCCCGGGACTCAGTCCGGCACTCGGCTTGGCATCGACGGCTTCGCGACGTCTCGCAGCCGCCACCGTGGCGGCGTGAACGTGCTCTTCTGCGACGGCCGCGTGCAGTTCATGGACGACTCGATCAACTCGAGCACCACGAGCCCGTATGGCACCTGGCAGCGCTTGGCCTGGATCGACGACGGCCAGCAAGTGGAGTTGCCGTAGGCCTGCCGCGGGCCGTCACTTTTCCTTGCCGATCTCGCCGGTGTGGGCGAGCACGTTGCCGGGCGGGTCGTTCGGTACCATGAGCATGTCCCAGATGCCGTCGTTGATCCCGATGCCCATCACTGCTCCAAGTCCCATGGGGTTGTAGGTGTCGCTGCCATACTCCCGGCCCGCGACGTCGGGATCGCACTGCTCGCGGCGGGTCACCCGCGGCGAAATCCCGCGCACCGAGCCGTCGCACATGGCCACGTTGAGAACCTCGTGATTGGCCTGGAGCCGATATTTATTGCAGCCGGCCCGCGGCGGACGCTGCTGGAACATCAGCGTGTTGCCGTAGGCCATGGCAAAGTCTCCCCAGTTCGCGGTCCCAGCGGTTGCTGCACTGATCGCCAGATCGATCCCGAACGGATGCTCTTCCCCCCGCTCCGTCGTCGGCAGAAAGGCATACCGCATGGCATTGCCGTTGTCGCACTGTCGCATCACTTCACCAAACATCATCGTGTTGGAAAGGCCGTCGATGATGTGGGCGAACTGTCTTGGGGCGAGGCCTCTGGTGCCAGACACAAGGTGCGTGAATTCGGGGTTTCCCGTCCACGAAGACCTCGCCCGCGGAAACCTGCCGCCCATAGTTGATAGCGTGGGATTAGAACTCGATCCGCTGAGGATTCTACCGCCGGCACAATTTGCACCGGAGCATGGCTGAAACCGCATGAACACGTGCGCATTGGCGACGTAGTTCGTCGTCGACCATCTCGCGCCATCCCTACCGGACGTGGCCACCGCGGGCAGCAGCGAATTGGGCGGCACCGCAGATCCGTCGTCGCTGCACTGCAAGACATCCAAGGTCTTTGTTTGCTGGAAAGCCCCAAACGAAGGATGAAGTCCGGTCGTATTCGGGACGGTGCCCGTCACTTGCCATCTCCACTCAAACTCCGCCGGCTGTGCCGGCGTGCCCACTTGGCCCACGAGTTCGGATTTGACGACGGGGATCGAGATGCCCACCATGTTGATGACGGTTGTGGTGGAAGTGACCCAGGTGCCGGGCTGATAGTCAGCACTCGCCGGAATCACCGGAGAGATCTCCGCACCCTGGACGTACCCCCCCACCTCGACGCCGGTCGTCGGTGACGGCTGAAAGACATCATAAAACGCCTGCTCGCCGAGATCGGGGAGCAGGTACATGATCCACGGGCCAAACAGCTCGGAGCCCCGGTTGTTCATCGCCCCCCAGTAAACGGGCAGCGTGCCGTTCCGCTCGTGGAACTGTTGCACGGCCGAGCTGAGCTGCTTGAGGTTGTTGGCGCACTGCGAGCGCCGGGCGGAACCACGGGCCTGCATCACCGCCGGCAGCAGGAGCCCCACGAGGATGCCAATCACGGCGATCACGACGAGCACTTCCACCAGCGTGAGGCCGCGGCGGGGAGAGGAGGTATTCATGGTGTGTCATCCAAAAGCGCCCGGCGGAAGCCGGGGGATACCGCATCGCGATTACTTGCGACGGCGGCGATAGGCCCAGGCCGCGGCGGCGATGCCGATGCCGGCCAGGGCAATCGAGCCCGGCTCGGGCACGATCACCGTGTAGGTGACCACGACGTTGTTTCCACTCTGGCTCACGCTGAACGTGTTCTCGGACCGGCTCGAACTCGAGAAGGCCAAGCCGTTCGTGTCGAACCAACTGGTCGGACTGTTCGTGAGACTGAAGTTGCCGAAGTTCGTCGTCGTGCCCGCCACGCTGAAGAGCGTCCAGGTCTTGGGCGTGTCCCAGAAGGCGTCGTTCCAGTTGACTGCCCCGACCCCCGAGCCGCCGAAGTCGAGGAGCAGGCTCGTCGCGCCGGCGAAGTCGAGGTTGCCCCCCACCACGATCTGGTCGTAGGCCAGCGGCGAGTTGGAGGTCGTGTTGCCCCACAGCTCCCAGACCACCTGCGACGAGCCGCCCGAGTAGGTGAGGTTGCTCGAGAACGTCTCGATGCCGGGCGAGTTGCCGGGGGAGTGGATGCCCGCGATCGTGGCCAGCCCGCCCACCGTGCCCGAGCCCATGAGCGTGGCGCCGGTGGCCACCGACAGGCTGCCTGCCCCGAGCGAGCCGTTGACCACGAGCGTGCCGGCCGAGACGGTCGTGTCGCCGGTGTAGGTGTTTTGACCCGAGAGTTCGAGGATGCCGGCGCCCGTCTTCGTGAGGGTGCTATTGCCCGAGATCGCCGACTCGATCTTGAGCCGCGAGGCGGCGTTCACATTGAAGCTCGCCGCCGCATCCAAGGCCACGAGAGAGCTGATCACGTGGCCCGTGCCCGTGACGGCCACGGCCGGGGTGTTCGCCAGCCGCAGCGTACCGCCGGTGATCTGGCTCGAATTGCCTGCGAACGTGAGATTCGAGAGCGTCTGCGACTGACCGTTGATGTCGAGCGTGGCCGGGCCGCCGGCAGAGCCGATCGTCACAGGCGTGGCCGAGCCGATCCGGTCGTCGGTGAGCTGCTGCAGCCGGGCCGTACCGCGAACGATGCTCACGCCGGTGGCAGTGGGGAGCGCGCTCTCCAGCACCACCACGCCGGCATTCCCCTCGGAACCGATCGTGAACGCCACCGGACCGCTGGCGTTCACCCAGTTGTTCGCGAACCTCACCGTGCCGCTGTTGGAAGCCTGCAGCGTCACGCTCCGGCTGAGCGTAATATCCTGACCGCCGCCGAAGGTCGATTCGCCGGCGCCCGTGATGCCGAGGACGGCCACCTGCGATGCCCCGGCGCCGAGCGCGGCGATCGACATGCCGCGATTGATCTGCAGCCCGCCCTCGACGAGCAACGCCGCCGTGCCCGTCAGGCCCGCCGCAGAACTGCCGATGATCGGCAGCCCGCTGCTGCCGAACGGACCGTTCACAACCGAGCCGAATGCATCGACACTCGACGCCACCACGAGCGTGCCGTCGAGCACGCGCAGCTGACCGCCGTAGCCGCTCGCTCCGGTCAGCCGCCAGAGGCCGCTGCCCGTCTTGTCCACGCCCACGCCCGAGCCAGCGATCGAGTCGATCGAGTTGGCAGCCGTGCTCGTGCCGGTGAGGGTGAAGGTCTTGGTGCCGGCGCCCGTGGCCGTGTTGGCGGAGGTCAGCACGAGCGGCCCGGAGCCGCTCGCGTCGAGCGTCCCCCCGCCGGTCGTGCCAGCAAGGTTGATCACGCGGTTGCTCGTGTGGCCAGTGCCCACGTATCGCAGGATGCCGGCGCTCGTGCCCGAGCCGAGATCGATCGTGCCGTTGGGCGTGGTCGTCGGCGCGCCCAAGGAGCTGACGTTGCCGGCTCCCACGTTCGCCAGCGACGAGATCTGCAAGATGCCCATGTTCACGGTGGTCTTGCCCGTGAACGAACTGGCGGTGTTCGAGAGGATCACCGTGCCGCCGAGGCCGGTCACGTCGCCGCCGACCGTGAGCGTGTTGCTCGCGCCGGTGAGGGCCGACTGGAAGTCAAGCGTGCCGCCGCCGCCGCCGAGGCGGTAGGTCGTGCCATTGGGCGTGAGCGTGCCGTTGTAGACCCGCGTGACGCTGCCCACTGCACCGAGGCTGGCGTTCGTCAGGTTGCGGCCCGCGCTCGAGAAATCGAGGTTGTTGGACGAATCGGCCGCGAGGCCGACGGCGAAGGAGTTTGTGAGCGATCCGGCTGCGATCCTGCCGAGAAACGCCTGATCGACCGCATACCCCGTGGCGAGCGTGCTGCCGGCGGCGCCGGTCAGGTTTGCCCCCGTGCCCGGGATCGCGGTCGCCGCGGTGAAGATGATCGGCGCGGGGCCGTTGTTCGTCACGCCCGACGTGGTGTTGCCGGCGTAGTTGCCGGAGAGCGTGAGGGCGGCGGTCGAGTCGGCGGAGAAATACGCGACGGCACCCGAGCCGGCGAGCGAGCCACTCAAGACCGTCTGGCCCGAGCCCTTGAGACTCACCGGGTTCGCAGAGTTTGCGATCGGCCCGGTGATCGAGAGCGTGCCGCCGGCGATCGCGTTGTTGAGGAACACGCGGTCGTTGCTCCCGATCGCAAGCGTGCCGGAATACGTGATCGAGTTGTCGCCGGTGAAGCCGAAGTTGCTGCCGCCGCCGGACAGGGAGATGTTGTTGGCCACCGTCCGGGCCCCGCCGACGGCGGCGATCTGCGGGAAGCGACCGAAGGCTCCCGCCGTCAGCGCCGCCGATGCGTTCAAGGCCGTGTCGCTGCCGATGCCGAGGATGGCGCCGGGGCCGATCAAGACCGTGCCGAGGGTGTTCGTGCCGGAGAGCGTCCACGTGGAATTGGTGGGGAGCGTGAGGTTGATCGTGCCGCTCGCCGTGGGCGCGAGATTGCTGCGGACCTCGTTTGCGCCAGGATAGAAGCCGCCGAGCGTGAGCGTCGAAACGCCGCTCGTGGCCGCCATCACAAGGTTCGTGAGCACGAGCGGGCCACTGCCGTTATTGTTGATCGTGACCGATCGATTGGCGGCACTGTTGCGAATCTGGCGGTTGGTCGTCTCGCCCGCGCCGATGTAGTCGAGGCTGCCGTTCGAGCCGATTTCGACCACGGCCGAGCCCGCGCCGAGGTTGCTCGACGCGGAGGCCGAATTGCCGATCGTCTCCACGACGAGCGGGCCGGTGGTGATCGTCGTCGTGCCGGTGAACGTGTTGAGGCCGGTAAGTCGGAGCGCGGGGGGTATCACTGAACTGCCCTGACCGCCGTAGGGCCCGTCGCCAATGTCAAAAGGCCCCGTCTTCGTCAGGCCGCCCGCGCCCGAGATCACACCCGAGACGATCGCGTAGTCGAAAGTGGAATTGACGTTGTCGACAACGCTGATCGTACGCGCGCCGTTGTTCAGATCGATCGGGCTGGCGAACGTCACCGCGCCGAGCGACGTGGGTCCGCTGAGATAGAGCGTGCCGGGGTTGAAGTTGGTGCTGCCCCACGAGAGCGTGCCGCTGCCCAGGTTCACGACCAGGTCGCTCGCGCCGGCCGCGAAGCCGGTGTTGGCCGCGCCGGTGAGCCGCACCTGATTGGCCGCGGTGCCGACCGCCCGGGAGAACGTGCCGCTCGAGACGAGGAAACCGCCCGACAGATTGAGGTTTGAATTCTGCGAGAGCGTGCGGGTGGCGGCCGCTGAATCGTCGCCCACCTCCAGCATGCCGGCCGAGACGGTCGTGGCGCCGGAGTAGGAATTGCCCGTGTTCGTGAGCTTCCAGAGCGAGTTGCCGGCCTTCGTGAGGGCGAGCGTGTTGGACGCCCCGTCGGCCAGAAGCAGAGCGATCTGGTTGTCGAATGACATGTTGCCGCGAGAATCGCCACTGACGGCGCCCTGCAGCGTGAGCGTGCGGCTGCCCGCGGCGCCGGAAAACCGCACGGCGCCGGTATTCGAGAGGATGAGCGTGGCGGAGTTTTGGTTGCCGGCAACCGTCAGGTCGTTGTCGCCATACCGGCCCGAGGAATCGATCGTGCCGTTGCCAGCGAGTGTGAAGAGCCGGTCGATGCTCACGCTCGGCGTCTGCGTGGCCTGAAAGACCGTGCCGTTGGCGCCGGTGTATTGCAGGACGCCGCCGTTGAAGACGAGGCTCGCGGCGTTGGTGTCGTCGGAGGTGTTGTCGCCGCGGCCGATGCCGCTGGCTTGGCCGATGTTGGCGAGCGACGTCACGGCGAGCGTGCCGGAGGAGATCGTCGTCGGGCCGGTGTAGGTGTTGGCCCCGGTAAGGAACTGGATCGACGACGTCGCCCCCGCCTTCGTCACGCCCAGCCGGCCCGCGCCATCCTGCATGATGCCGGTGAAGTAGCCCGTGCCCGTGGTCGTCGTGGAATTGCCGATCGAGAGCGTGCCGGCGGTGGAGGAGCCGGCGCCCGAGTTGGTCACGAGGCCCGCGCCATTGAGCATGCCGATCGTGACCGTGCTCGACGAGCCGGCGGCGTTGATGTCGAGCGTGCCGCCTTGCCGGAGCGTCGTGACGTTGGTGGCCGTCGTGATCGCGCCCAAGGCGGCCGACGCGCCCGAGAGCCGCACCGTACCCTCGTTGATCGTCGTGTTGCCCGTATAGGCGTTATTCGCCGTCAGCAAGAGCGTGCCCGAGCCGCTCTTCGTGAGCGAGGAGGCGCCACTGCCGATGAGCGAGCCGACCGTGAGCACGTTGCTCGCCCCGCCGCTGCCGCCGGTGTGGATGATCACCTCGCTTGCCGCCGCGCCGAGCTGGCTGCCCGTGATCTGGGCCGAGCCGAGCGAATTGTCGAAGACCACGCCGCCCGTGGTGTTGGTGAGAAGTCCGCCGAGCGAGAGCGAGGTCGTGCCGGACGAGCCGGCCAGTTTGAGCGAGTTCACGCCCGCGGCGCCAGGGAGCGCGACGCTGCCGCTGCTGAGCGAGAAATTCGTGGAAGTCGAGTTGGAGGAGGCGTCGAGCGCGGTGTAGCCCGTGAATCGGGAGGCCGTCGCGCCCGAGTTCACCCAGTCGACGCCGCCAAACGTGGCCCAGCCGCCAAGGATGCCGCTCGTGCCCGCGGGGCCGCTCGTGAACGCGATCGTGCCGCTGGGGGTCGTGGCGAAATCGACCGTCGCCCCGGCCGTGCGGGTGCCGAGGCTTGCGAACGTGAGGGTGGCGGAGCCCGTGCCCGAGCCGCTGGCGATGATCCGGGCGGCACCGGCAGTGGGCGTGAGGGCGCCGACGGTCTCGGTGCTCGTTGCGTTATTGGCGCCGAGGTAGGAGAGCGTGCCGGCCGCGGTATTCGTGAAGGCGTCGCGGTCGAAGACGATCGCGCTGGCGTTTTGCACGATGTCGCCGGCGCCGGCCTGCAGCTTCAGCACACCGCCCGAGACCGTTGTCGCGCCCGTGTAGGCGTTGGTGCCGGAGAGCACCCAGGTGCCGGCGCCAGTTTTCTGGAGGCTCATCACGGTCGAACTGCCGGAAGTCGGGATCGACGTGGCGATCGTGTTGTCGAGCGTGGAGGAGCCGCCGAGGACGAACGTCTTGGCGCCGGAGCCCGACGCCGTGATCGGGCCGTTGATCACCAGCGCCGTCGGACTCGTGCCGGCCTGGTTGGCGTAGAGATAACCGCCGCCCGTCGTGCCGGCGAGGTTGATCGCGCGGGTCCAGGTTTCGCCGGCGCCGGTCGTGGTGGCCCCCAGAAATTCGAGCGAGGCGGCCTGCGCCGCGTTGCCGATGTTGATCGTGCCGCTGGCCAGCGCCCCGAGGCCGCGGATCGCGAGCGTGCCATTCTGGAGGTTGTTCGCGCCCGTCATCTGGTTTTGCGTGCCGGTCATCACGACCCGGGCCGGGGTGGTAATCAAGAGCGGCATGGCCGTGTTGGCGTTGGAAATCCGGAACGAGCCATTGAAGAGGATGTCGCCCGTTCCACCGCCGGAAGTGGCACCCTGGCTCCCGAGAAAGCCCATGCCGTTATACGCGCTGGGAGCGGAACTGACGTCGGCGTTGATCGTGAGGAGGCCGTTGGACGCGTTGCCAAAAAACGCCCCCCGGAGAGCCCCACTGAAGATCGTGCCGCCGCCGGTGCCCGTGAGCGAAAGACCGTAGCCGTGGCCGCCAGCCAGGAAAAACTGTCCTGCATCGTCGAATGACGTCCAGCCGTACCGCAGCGCCACCGTCTGATTGAGGTCGCTGCCACCGCGGGCGTTGTCGATGTAGAGATAGCTGCTGAGGCCGCTTGCGATGTAGGTGACGTTGGCCGCACCGAAGCCGGGGGCGTCGGCGGCGGCGGTGCGGATCTGAAGACGACCGGCACCAGAAGTTATGGCACCCGCCTGCGAGATTCGGGCCCCGCCGAGGACGGTGGCGGTCGCCACCTCGAGACCAGTCTGGGTGCCGACAACGCCACCGCTCAACCCGGCACCAGCGAGCGTGATCTGGCTGATCGAATTCGACGCATTCGTGAGCCGGACGGTGCCCATGCCCCCCGCCAGTTGGAGGACGCCGGACGGCAGCGACACGGGGCCCGAGAGGACGACGTTGCCCGCGCCGCCGAGCGTCGCCGTGCCGGACGAGACGGCCGTCGTGATGCCGCCGGCGAGTTCGAGCGTGCCAAACGACGATTGGAGCGAGGCATTGGAAAACTGCACGGTGCCTGACAGGACATTGTTGCCGGTGCTCCGCAGCGTGGAGGAAATGTTTGCAGCGTTACCACCAGTGCCCTGCTGCCGCATGCCCATGCCTGAAAGCTGGAGGTTGCGGGAGAGCGTGAGGCCGGCCCCCGACACGATTGCCAACTGCCCGCCGGCGGGATAGTAGGCATACTTCACGTCTGAGGCTGAGCCATTGCCACTCATGGAATTGGGGATGCCGACGACGATGATCGCGGACGTTCCGCTGCCGAGGGCCGCGGCGGAGGTGATCGCCAGTTCGCCGCTCGTCACGCTCGTGGAGCCGGTGAACGAGGAATTCGCACCGGTGAGCTGCACCGCGCCGCCGCCGGTGACCGACAGGCTGCCCGCGCCGCTGACGGCATTGGCGAACGAGGTCGTGGAGAACTGGCCGTTGGCGAACCGCAACGTGCCGGGAGCGGCGATCGCGATGGGGCCGGCAAGGCTCGCGCCCGTGCGGAGCTCGACCGTGCCGGCGTTCACGTTCGTCATGCCGGTGTAAGTGTTGGCCCCCGCGAGGGCGAGCACGCCCGTGCCGAGCTTCGTGAGCGACCGGCCGGAGCCCGAGATCGGGCCAGAGACGAGGAGCGTGGTCGTGCCGGAGCCGTTGGCCACGTTCCACGACTGATCGGCGCCAAGAATGACAGGCGCGGAGAGCGTGTAGGTGCCGGAGCCTGTGAGCCAGGGAGTCGCGGCCGTGATGCCGGTGTTCACGCCGCCCACGCTCTCGCCCTGGAGCGTGAGCGTGTTGCCGCCGCTTGCGCCGATCGAGAACGGGCCCGCGGCATTGAGCAGGAGCCGCGCGATATTCAGCTGGGTGTCGAGCGTGGCGGAGGTGCCGCCGACGGCGAATGTGAGCGTGGAGGTGCCACTGGAGAACGGCGGCGCGGAATCGTCGGTCCAGTTGCCGGCGGTCGTGACGTTGGTGTTGGCGCCACCGCCATCCCATGTCGTGCCGGCATGGGCGGGCGGCAGCGCGGTCGAGAGCATGGCGAGGATGAGCGCGATCGGCATACAACCGCCGACACGCGGTCGCAGTCGAGGCATGCGATGCGAATGAAACTGTATCTTTATCTTTATGCTCATGGGTCGCCCCCTGCGTGCGATCAGCGGCGGAAACACCTCCCGACGCCTCATAAAACTACGCCGCTGCTCGGCCCCCCGCCATATCCTATTCCGGCAATCTGAACGGATTTTCCGGGCGGTCCCGAACCTGTAGATGCAGAGTACGCCGGATATCCGGCCGCCGATACCGGCCATTCGGCCCGTATCAAAACGGCCGAGAAAGCCTGCAATGAGGGGCACTCTGCCGCGAGGGTGTTGTGCAGGCTGCCATTCCGCGCCCCCAGAGGGACGAGTTCACCTTCGCGGGAATCCCAGCTCGCAAGCGCCGGCAACGCACTGGGCGGGCGAGATCGCCCGGCACTCCGCGTAGAGTAGCCTGACGATGGGCACGAGGCCGTCATAGCCCAGCGAACGCGCGATGCAGAAGGCCGCACCAGCCTTCGCGGCTTCATCAAGTTCCTTGTGACGATCGGTCGTCGCCATGACGACCACGCAGGCCGTCGAATCGATCGCCCTGATCTGCCGCAGCGTGCGAAGCCCCGCCTTGCCGAACTTTCGCAGGTCGAGGAGTGTCACCGCGGGCCTGTGCCGTCGCCAGGCCTGCACCGCCGCCTGTCCGTCGTCCGCCTTGGCCAAGATCCTCGTGTCCGGCCACGCGGCAAGCGCCCGCGCGAGCGCGTCGGGGAAGACCGGGTGGTCGTCGATCACCAGGAGTGTCGGCGGAGAAGCGGTGGAAAACCCCATGGCATCCGGAATCCATCGTGGAAGTCGAACGGTCGACGATTCCACGTGTCTTAGAGGGATGCCGGTTTCGCGCCCATCGGCCGAATGGCCGGGAGGGCCCCCGCGGCGACCCTGGTTCGCCTCCTTTGCCGCCCGCCGCCATCACGGACGCGCCGCCGAGGATGGCCTCGCCGGGCGCAGGAATGCGGGCCGCCTTCACCACCATGTCGGTGATTGCTTGACGATGAACATGGGCGGCCTTCCGTGGACGATGTCACCGATCCGGGGGTGGCTGACTGCACAGCGCGGCGAACAGTTCGGTGACGCGGGCCGCCTGCTCCGGTGAGGCGAGCAGGTGGCGGTGAGGGCCGTCGGCTGCCGGCTCGAACCGCGTGCGGCCATCGTCCTCCACGATCACCCGTCCCGGCTGCGAGATGCCGAAGTAATCGCGATCGGGCCGCACGACAGCAAGCACGCTCGTGAGATCCCAGGTCGGCCGTGCGTGCGGGGGCGGCTCGTAGGCCACGTAGGACTCCACCAGGGGATGGTGGGCGACCCAGCGGTAGTCCTGCTCGATGCTCGCGGCCGGATAGGGCATCGCCAGGCCGATCTCGTAGCCGCTCCAGAGGATCGGCGTGGGCCACTGCGAGGCCACCTTCTTCGCGGAGGCGATGTCGTTGACGAGGTTGTATTCCCCGCAGCGATTGCCCTCGATCGGCGCGAAGGCGCCGCCCATCACCGACACGAGCCGCACCTTGCGGGCGGCGAGGTCGCGACCGGAGAGCGGCGAGACGTCGCCGGGGGGCGTGTCGAGCAGCCGCGCGAGGTTGGTCGAAAAGCCCACCTGCGCGATGACCACCGAGCCGTCGGGCCGGCCGTAGAAGGTGTTGACCGCGTCGGTGAAGGCGGCGGCGATCGGCTCGTCCTTCTTGATCGTGACGGCGAGCAGCCGACACTCGCCGCGGGACTCGAGCGCGTGGATCAGGCCGAGGGCCAGCACGTCGTCGACGTCGTTGCCCATGTCGGTGTCGAAGATCACGTCGACCGGGGCCGCGACGACCGTCGAGCACACGAGCCACGCAAGCACGAGGAACCCGGATCGAACGACCCGCATGCTGCCTCGCGATTTCGTTGCCATCGGAAGCCTTATCGGGCGAGCGCGATCGTTAGAGCAAACGATCGTCCCATCCGCAAGTGTGCCGTCCATGCCAGCGAAGCGCCACCGCCACGAGTGACCGGCAGGACGCGGGGCGGGGTGACCGGTTTATCCTTTATGTGTTTTCGTCGAGCGAGAACGTGGCGGTGACCGTCGTTCCGCAGCCCACCGCCGATGAGATCGCGAGCCGCCCTCCTATTCCTTCCATGCGCTCCCGCATCACGAGCAGGCCGAAATGGCCCTGCGCCGTGCCCACCACGGCCGTCGGATCGAAGCCGCGGCCGTCGTCCCGCACCGTGAGCGTTGCCGTGCGGGTCGCCGGGTCGCCCACGAGCCCGACATCCACCGTCGCGCACTCCGCATGGTGCACCGCGTTGCGAATCGCCTCCTGGGCGACGAGGAGAAGGTTGCCCGCGACGAATTCGGGCAGTTCGAAGGTTTGGTCGGCCGCGTGAACGACGATACGAGGCAGGTCGCCCACGGCCAGATGTTCGGCCATCGTCGCGAGTGACTCGCTGAACGTGCGGCCCTCGAGCGGCGCCACTCGCAGCGCCCACACCGAATTCCGCAGGTCGTTGGCCGCGCGTTGCACCATCCGCTTCGACTTATCGATCTGCCCCTCGGCAACGTCGAGCCGGCCGTTCTGCAGGGCGAAGCGGCTCGTATCGATCTGGAGCACCGCGCCGGCAAGCCCCTGGAGGAGCGTGTCGTGGAGATTGTTGGCAAGCCGGTTCCTCTCGGCGAGCGCCGCCCGAAATCCGATCGCGGCCTCTTGCCGCTTCTCGATTTCGCCGGCGAGCCGCGCCACCTGCAGCGTTACCTGCCGCCGCAGCACGACGGCCCAGGCCACGGCCCCGACGAGCACGGCTCCCACGGCCGCAAGCGCCAGAAGCAACCGCCGCGGCGTCCACCACGGGGGCTGCCTCACGAGCACGACGTCGCCCGCCGTCCGCACGAGCAGCCCGATGCGGTCGGGCGGCTCGGCGGAATTTTTCCCCCAGCCGGCCGTCACGATGCCCGTCACGTCGATCTCGCTCTCCGGAAGGATCGCCGCCAGCCGCGCCAGATCTCCCTCCTGCACCTTGGCCGCGATGACCTCTGTGCCGGCCCGCAAAAGCATCTCGCCCCCGTCCACCGTGCGACGCGTCTGCACCAGCGTGGCGGGAAACCGCACGAGGCAGCCGATGTAGTCGCCCCCTTCGACCATCACCCGCGATTTCCAGGCCTCGACGATGGTTCGTTCGATCGTCTCCGGCGCAATCGCAAGCGCAGCGGGCGGCGCAGCGGAACCCAGTTTCCGCACGAGCGCATACTTGAGCCCGACGACGGGGCCGCTCGGATCGGGAAACCCGGCCACCGCCACCCGGTCGCCGGGAACGAATGGCTCCGTCGAATTACACTTCACCGTGATGCCGCTGCGGCCATCCTGCAGATAGATCGCCTCGCCGGGAATGGCGTGGATCAGCGTGCCCTCGGTCTGGATGATGCGGCCCGGCCGCTGCAGCGAGGCGTACCGCGCGAGCGCATCGATCTCCACCCGCGGCGCGTCAAACGGTTTGGAGGGCGGCTTCTCGACGAGCCGAAACCCCTTCGGCATGGACGACAAGAGGTTGAGCATCGTGCTCTCGCCGCGGGTGTTGAATTTCGGAAAGGCGATTCCGATCACCGTCGCGACGGCGTCGACGAGGTCGGCGGGATCGCATGGCAGCGTGGCATCGCCGAAGTTCGCCGTGAACTCCCTCCCCTCCGCCTCCATCAGCAACGTGAGGTTTTCGCCGTCGTGCTTCGATCCGAGCACCACGCCGGTGAGCCGGACGAATTCCGTGTCGTGCGCTCCCTCGCTCGCCCTCACGGGATCGACGTCGCGGGGCTCGGGAAGCTTGCCCGGCCCGATCATCCGGATGGTCTCGATCCGCAGCCGCGGCCCGAATCCGCCGCGTTCGCCGACCCCGGTCACCTCCACCTCCGTACCACGCTCGACGGACAGGTCAAGCGCAGCCTGCTCTCCGGCCGAGGGCTCGTGGTAACAGAACATCGCGGTGGTCTCATCCTGCACCACCATTCCAAAATCCGCGTAAAAGGTGACCACGCCGCGGATCCTAAAACGTGGCTGCCCGAGCAAGTTTTGCGACGCAAGCCTTTTGAAGTCGGCGATCGGCGTGACGGTCTCCGGCGGGTCGGCGGCCCTCGCGCCCCCCGCCGCGACGATGGCAGCCGCGATCACGCAGCCGATCCGTGCCAAGCGGCCGGCGTGAACGACGGCGCGACGCGGGGCTATCGCCGAGAGCGGTGCGAGCGGGTGCATTGTTGCACGAAGCGGGCCAGGGCGGTGGGCCGATGAAGGCGACAAAACGCATTTTGATTGTGGACCACCATCCCTTTTTTCGCGAGGGGCTGGCGAGGCTCAGGACACGTAAAAGCCCCAATACCGGCCAAACGGCCGGTATTGTTGGTCCCGCGCCGACCGTACTATTGAACTGGATATGACGGATCATTCCTGCTGAACCGCGAGAGTCTTGGCCAAAAACCGCTCGGAGGCCTGACATGGTTGCGACACGAATCGCCGGCCGAAGCCTTCTTGGTGTGATGCTCTTGCCGATGCTCTGGGCCGGGTTGATCGGCTCTTCCGCGACCATGGGAGTGAATGCGGCAGCGGCAGGGCTGCCCGCGGAGGTCGCGGCGGTGATCCAAAACCGCTGCGCGGGCTGCCACGGGGGCGAGCGCCCCGAGGCCGGAGTGAAACTCGACGGCGACTGGACGGCGGAGCGGCTCGTGGCGGCGGAGGGCAACAACTGGTTTCGTGCCCTCCACGAGATCGAGTCGAAGCGGATGCCACCCGAGGAGGAAGAGCAGCCCACCGACGCGGAACGGGCCACCGTCGCAAAATGGATCCGCGGCGACCTCGCGCAGCTCCAGCGTGAGCATCAGCTCGCTCTTGGTCGCGCTCAGCTACGGCGGCTCTCCCGCGAGGAATATTCGAACACGATCTACGACCTTTTCGGCTTCCGTCCGCCCGTGGCCGCCATGCTGCCGGAGGACGGCCGGGTGGACGGCTACCAGAAGGTAGCGCAGGCGTTGCCGCTCTCCGCCGCAAGCGTTGATGGATACATGCGGCTGGCCGACCGGATCGTCGACCGGCTGTTCACGACGTCGCCTGCGCAACCGCCCGGGTTCAAACGGTATCGGGCCCTACCGAGCGCCCAGTCGGGCGGCCATCTGCTCGAGCTCGATACCGAAACGGTGGTCTCCTTCAACTCCGACGCGAACTCCGGGAACTTACAACCCCTCGACATCCGCACGCCCGGGCTCTACAAGGTTCGCCTCTCCGTCTACGGCTACCAGACCGACAAGCCGCTGCCCTTCGGCATCTATGCCGGGCATACCGGCGCCTACCCCCAAATCATCGAACTTCTCGACGTGCTTGACGCCCCGCCCGGCAAGCCCTCCGTGCTGGAGACCGAGATCTATCTCGCCAGTGCCGACATGAACGACAAGGCGCCGGTCAGTGACTCGATCCGGGTCGTGCCCTTCGGCCTCGGCGTGCCGGTGCCGAAAAACACGCTGGCCAGCGACGCAGCGAAGCAGGGCAAGCCGGGCCTGGCGGTGCAGTGGGCCGAGGTCGCGCCCGTGCACTCCCCCTCGATCGCCGACCGCTTCATAGCGGCCGATTTTCCGCCGGAATTCCTCACGGAACTGCGGCGGCTGAAGGCCGACTCGCGGCATTATCCCCCCGGGACGTCGTGGCCCGTGTCCAAGCTCACGTCGGTGAAGCCCGACGAGTTCGTCGCCATCATGGAGAAGACGATCCGCCGGATCGCGCCGCGGCTCTTCCGCCGCGATCTCGCCGACGACGAGATCGCCGCCATGATGACCGCGATCAAGTCCGACGTCGACGCCGGCCGCAACGCGGCCGACATCGTGGTCGACCAGTTCCGCAACCTGCTCATGGATCCCGACTTCTTCTGCATCGTCGAGAAGCCGGGCCCGCTCACCGATTTCGCGCTCGCCTCGCGGCTTTCGTATCTGCTCTGGAACTCGACGCCCGACGAGCAGCTGCTCGAAGCGGCCCGGCAGGGGAAGCTCCGCGATTCCGTGGTGCTCCGCGAGCAGACCGAACGCATGCTCGCCGATCCGAAGGGGAAGCGGTTCTACAAGGGTTTCGCCTCCCAGTGGCTCAGGCTCTCGGCGATCGACGACACGACCCCCGACCCGCAGCTTTTCCCGGAATACCACCGTCCTGAAAACGATCTGCTCAAGTGGTCGAGCGTGGCCGAGACGGAGGCCTTCCTCGCGTTGCTCGCCAAGGAAAACGCGAGCGTGCGGGAGCTCGTCGATTCGCGGCGGGTGCTTGCCAACGCATCCCTGGCCCGGCATTACGGCCTGCCCGATGTGTTCGGCAGCGTGCTTCGGGAGATGAAGCTGCCCGAGGGCTCGCCGTTCGGCGGGCTCTGGACGCAGCCGGCCGTGATGAAGGTGACGGCCAACGGCACCAACACGTCGCCGGTGAAGCGGGGTGTGTTCGTGGCCGAGCGGCTCCTCGGCGTGCACATTCCGCCGCCGCCGCCGAACATTGAGCCAATCTCCAACGACACCAGCTCCGCGACGACGCTCAAGGAGAAGCTCGCCCTGCACGCGGGCAAGGGCTCATGCGCCGCCTGCCACGCCAAGTTCGACGGCTACGGCTTCGCGCTCGAGAGCTTCGATCCCGTCGGCACGTTCCGCGAGTTCTACCGGATGGCGGCGGAGACCACGGTCGCCTGGAAGGGCGACGGCAAGCGGAGCGGCACGTGGGGCGGGAAGAGCGGCGACAAGACCTCCGACTGGTCGGGCGGGAGCGTACCGGCCGCGAGCGACCACATCGTGATCTCGGGTTCCGCGTCGGACGCGATCACCTACGATAAGCCGCTCTACGACTCGGCCGACACGACGGTCTTCGCCCTTGCCTTGGGCAACCAGACGCCGGGCGATGTGACGCGGCTGGTCACGTCGGCCGATCTTATGGCCAAGCGGGTGTTCATCGGCCCGGGCGGCCACTGGCTGCATCGCGAAGGATCCGTCACGGTCACCGACGGCGCCGCCATCGCAGGGGGCGAAGTGGAGGTGGCAGGCGGCACGTTCACGGCGGGCCGGTGGCCGGCGTGGAGGCGGCTTGAGATCTCGCAGGGCGGACGAGTAACGGTCAACAGCGGCAGTTTCGGCGTCATGGATCTCGCCCTGCACGGTTCGCCCCGGGCCAGGCACGTCATCGGCAGCGCAGGCGATGGGTCGCTCGAGGTGAGCGGATCGAGTCAGCTCGACCTGCGCGGCATCGTGCAGGTCGGCAACGGGCCCAATGGTCGCGGCGAGGTCGTCCTCGACACATCTCAGCCGATTCGGTCGGCGGCGCAGTGGGACGTGCAGCATGGCCGGCTGACGATCGGCAAAAACTCCGGTCCGGTCTCTTGTGACTCTTGGGGCACTCCGGCCAAGCAGGGCAACTATCGCGTCGGAATGTCCGGCGCGGCCGCCGTGCTTGACAAACTCGGCGAGTCGGAACTCTCTGGATCTGCCGGCCAGGAAGACCACATTTTATTCGAAGTCGGCCCGACGGGCACCGTCAACTGGCACGGCGGCGGGATGCGCCCGTCGCACGGGCAGACGACGGTCATCAATGCCGGCGTCTTCAGTTACCTCGACGGCACAGGCACCAATGCCTTCAACCTGAATGGATCGTTCGTGAACGCCGCAGGCGGCCGCTTCCACTGGCAGGGAGCCGCCGGCATGAGCATTTACAAGGGCGCGGTGCGAAACGAGGGCCTGCTCTCGACGGGCCACGACGGGCAGGTGACGCTCCTGGCCGACCTCGTGCTCGAGAAGAGCGGCACGTTTTGCGTGGGGCTGGGCGCCCAGGAGAAAGCCGGGTTCGTCGTGGGCAACCGGGAGGGCGGCGGCGTCAAGCTCGACGGGCGGCTGGAGATCGGCCCACTTGCCGCCGCCGACGCGGCTGAGAACAAGATCGGCGGCCGCAAGTTCACGATCCTCGCCCGCGGCAAAGACGCTCCCGCGATCACCGGCACGTTCGCGAGCGTGAGCAACGACATTGCGAAGGTCGACTACTCCCCGGATGCCGTGACGGTGACGATCGTTGCCAATCCGAGTGCGAAACCCTCGGCAGAGCCGGCGAAGGCCGCTCCCGTCGCGTTCGCCGAGGTGCCGCGGCTCGACGCCGCGGGCCTCGTCGCGGCCCAGCGGCGGACGCCCGGCTGGACCGACGACCGCCCCGCCTGGCGCAACCACCTGCCGGTCGAGTCGGCCGGCACGCTGCCCGACGGCCGCCAGTTCGCCGACATCAAGTCCCTGCGAAAAATGCTCTCCGAGCGGCCCGACCAGCTCGCCGCCGGCGTCGCCAGCCACCTGGTCACCTACGGCACCGGCACCAGGCCGCTCGGCGTCGACAACGTAACAATTGAAACAATCGTGGCGCAGTCCAAGCCCGAGGGCTACGGCTTCCGCTCACTGCTCCACTCCGTCATCCAAAGCGACCTGTTCCGCACCAAATAAACCTTCTCCGAGGACTTCGGCCATGGCTCCGCTGCTGCAAAACCACATGCCGTCCCGCCGGCAATTCCTTCGGGCGGGCTCGAGCCTGCTGGCACTGCCGTGGCTCGAAAGCCTCGCCGGGGCGGCCGCGGCGACGGCGGCCCCGCGGCGGATGGTCATGATCTGCAACAATTTCAGCTTCTACGGGCCGTCGTTCTTCCCGACGGAAGCCGGCGAGAACTACAAGCCCAGCGAATATCTCGCCATCCTCGGCGACCTGCGGAAGAAGTTCACGGTCTTCTCCGGCATCTCGCACCCAGACATCGGCGGCGACCATGCCTCCGAGAGCTGCTTCCTCACGAGCGCCAAGCGGCCGACGGCGCCGGGCTTCCGCAACAGCGTGTCGCTCGACTTCCTGGCCGCCCGGCACGTCGGGGCCGCAACCCGGTTTCCGCTCTTGAGTCTCTCAACCATCGAGGGAGGCGGCCTCACCTACACCTCCACGGGTGCCGGGGTTCCGGCGCTCGGCAGGCCGTCGGAGGTGTTCAAGAAGATGTTCCTCGCCGGCTCGCCGAAGGAAGTGGAAGCAGAGATCGAGCGGCTCCGGCGCGGCCGCAGCGTGCTCGACCGGCTGGAGGGCAGGTTCGGCGACCTGGGGCGGAAGCTCTCGGCCCGTGACCGCCAGCAGGTGGACGACTACACCGAGGCCGTCCGCGAACTCGAAAAGCAGCTCGAATCGGACGAAGCGTGGGCCGGCCGGCCGAAGCCGGTGGTCGCCGAACAGCCGCCTGCCGACTTGAGTGACCGCGGCGACGTCGTCGGCCGTTCGCGGCTCATGTACAAGATCGTGAGGCTGGCCCTGCAGAGCGACTCCACCCGCGTGATCTCGCTGGCCATCCGCGGCCAGGACATCCGCCCGCCGATCGAGGGCGTCACTGAAGACCACCACAACATCAGCCACCACGGCAACGACCCCAAGAAGATCGAGCAGCTCAAGCTCATCGAGAAGGAGGAGATGAAGGCGCTCAAGGACTTCCTCGCCGATCTCGACGCCACCCGCGACGGCGACGCCAGCCTGCTCGATTCCACGCAGGTGCTCGTGGGCAGCAACCTCGGCAGCGCCGCCTGGCACGACACCAGCAACCTGCCGATCCTCCTGGCCGGCGGCGGCTGGAAGCACGGCCGCCACGTGGCCGGCGACACGAAGAACAACACCCCGCTCGGCAAGCTCTTCGTGTCGATGCTGCGCCGCTTTGGCGTCGAGACCGACTCGTTCGGCTCAGGACACGGTCCGATCGACGGACTCGTGTGACGGCGCGAGCCGACGGCTCGAGTGGCTTGAACGCTGGTATACTGTGCATGAATATCCTTCGGACCGATGGGGCACGGGGCTGGTGGCCCGTCGTGGCGTTGTTTGTCTTGTTCGTGGCCGCGCCTGCGCCCGCGGGCGGGCCGGCCGCCAAGCCCGCCGCCCCGCCACCGAACACGGCGGCGATCAAGGTCGTCGAATCGGAGGCTGCCGCAAAGGCCGCACTCGAGCAGGCCCGCCAGGCGGGCACGGGGCTGGTCGCCGATCTGACCCTCGGACAGGAAGGGCAACTGGTCCGGGCGCAGTCCGCCGAATCCGTGCCGCCCGGCCGCTACCGCCTGCACGCGCTCGTGGCCCGCTCGCCGCGCGATCACATCCTCGCGGAGGCCGTGGCCTTGCGGCTGACCGCCGGCTCGGCCACGAACGTCTTCGATCCGCCGCGGTGGTTTCCCGCCGCCGGTGAGCTGGCGCCGGTTCATCTCGATGTCGTCGTGGAAAAGCCTGGACCGCTTTCGATCGCAGCCAATTGGATCGTGGGCGACACCAAGCTCGATCGGATGACATACCGGGACGTGGGCGAGGCCCGCCGCGTGTATCGCGGCCAGCGGCAGAACGCGATCAACCAAGTGCGACTGCGGAGCGGGACGCCCCTGGGCCTCGACGGCTCGGCGCCGGATGACGGCCTTGGCGACGAGGTGGACGATTTGCTCGCGGAGGACACGTCCGGACTCGCACCGCGGTCGCTCGCCGGGGCGGATCTGCCCGCGCACCGGCTGCTGCTCGCGGGCCTCGTGCTCGAACGGCTGTCGCCGGTGGCGGTCGTCGCCGTCAGGACCGATGCAGCGGCCTACGAGCCCGGGGCCGAGGGCCGCGTCACCGCGGATCTTCACAACCGCGCCGCCGAGCCGGTCAAGGCGAAAGTGCTCTGGACCGTCGAGGACGACTCGCGGCCGGGCCAGACCGTCGCGCGGCACGAGCAGGCCGTGACGCTGGCCGCCGGCGAGCAGCGCGAGTTCCCACTGGCCGATTCGCTCGCCACGGCCGGCATCGCCAGGCTCGGCCGCGTGCGGGTGCGGGCCGTGGTGGAGGCCCTGCGGCCGGACACCTGCCGGACGCCGTTCGTGATCCTGCCGCCGGCGCCCACCCGTCCGCCGGAGCGGTCGAAGAAGGTCTTCGCCCACTACATGGGCTGCTTTCCGGCAGGCACGGGGGTGATGCGGTTAAAACAGCTGACAGCCGGCGAGGAGATGCACCATGACCGCGGCGGCGAGAAGTCACGTTTCGGCGGTGTCATCCGCAACTACCCGCTCGTGCCGCAGGAGCCGGGGCTGACGCCGGAGGAGAGCGCGGACTTGGAGATCCGCCGGGCGATGCGGATCGGCATCGACGGCTTCGCCATCGATGCCTGGGCGGGCGCCGACGGCGCAAAGCAGGTGTTCGACACGCTGATCAAGGTGGCGGCGGCGAAGAACTACCCGTTCGAGATCACGGTGTGCCTCGATCCGTCCTGCGGCGGAGACCTCGTGGGGACCGTGCGCGAGGTTCTCGACCGGTGGGGCGACAATCCCAAGCTCGCCCGGCGGGACGGCAAGCCGCTCATCTTCACCTATGGCGGCTTCGGCGGGGCCGCGATCGACCTTGAACTCGACGAACGCATCCCGGAAATCGAACGCCAAGTGGCCATCAACCGAATGCGGGCGACCGAACTGGGTTGGCACCTGATGGGCCAGTACTACCGCCGGGCCGAGGAGAAGGTCGGCCAGCCGATCTCCTACACCGTCGACCTCTGCTATTTCTTCCATGGCGTGCCGGGTGACTTGATGAAACCGGACACGCCCACCCGTGCGGCCGCGGCCATCGCTCGGCACGTCCCGGCGCTATACAGCTTCGGTTTCTACGGGTTCGCCGGCAAGCACGCCGAGGTCGGCAAGGCGGTGCAGGAAGCCGGCGCCGAATGGGGATGGGCGGGCGGCATGTTTCAGAAGGAGAGCTTCCTCGAAGTCTTCACGCCCAAGGCCACGGAATGGCTGCGGTTCATCTGGGGCGACACCATCAAAGACGAGGCAACACTCGTGCAGATCATCACCTGGAACGACTACAACGAAAACACCCACATCGCCCCGGCATACAACACCCGCTACACGATCTACGACCTCACCGGCTTTTTTATCGAACAGTGGCGGACCGGCAAGCCGCAGGCCGTCGATCGCGACCGGGTCTACCTGACCTATGCCAAGTATCCCAACGAAGCGAAGTCGTGGCCCTTCAAGATCCGCGACCGCCGCGACCGGGCGATCGAGGTGCTGACGCTCCTCACCGCGCCGGCGACGGTGCGGCTGCCCGGCCGCGACATCGAATACGAGGCGCCGGCCGGCCTGCACGTGCAGCAGTTCCCCGTCACCCCGGGCCCCGTGGTCGCGGAAGTCGTGCGTGACAAAAAAGTTGCCGTTCGCCTCGAGACCCCGGAACCGATCACCGACCGCCCGTTCCGCCAGGACGTCGGCCTGGTCTGCTGGTCGACCGAGGAGGAGCGTCACTGGAAGGCTGACTTCGGCGACAAGCCGATGCTGCACTACAGCGAATACGGCGATGCCGATGGCGACGGCCTCCCCAACTGGTTCGAGATGTACTGGTTCACGAAGGACCGCGGCTTCAAGCCGGTCGTGTCGGACGATGCAGACGAGTTTCTCGAGGGGCCGAAGCAGCACCCGGTCACGCGGTGGCTCGACCTTTCCAAGCAGACACTCGTCGATCCGCAGGCCGACCCTGATGCCGATAGGCGGTCCAACCTCGAGGAATATCGCGACCGGACCGATCCGACCGTCCCGGAACGGGCTGCGGCGCCAGAGCCGAAGCTCTAGCGAAACAGAGCGATGGCGGCACTCGGCCGAAGGCGGCCATTCACGACCGCAGGATGCCCAGTTCGTAGGCCCTCGCCACGCACTGCACCGTCGAGGCGGCCGCGAGCTTCTCCCTGAGCGCGCACACGTGCACCCGCACCGTGCGGTCGGCGATCGCCAGACGCCGGCTGATCTGATCCTGCGAAAGACCGTCGCGCAGCAAAACAAGGACCTCCATTTCGCGGCCCGTGAGCTCGAGCCCGGGCTTGCCATTGCGGCCCGAGACGGCGACGGACCCACGGCCACGCGCATACACCTTGCGGATCTCCGCGAGCAGGTCGTCATATCGCATCGACTTCGTGATGCAGCCAGCAGCTCCAGCCTCGAGCGCGGCGGACATGTCGCGCGGCTCATCAGTCGACGTGAAGACGAGCATCCGGGCCTCGGCATCGAGCGACCGGATCTGCCGCAGCATGCGGATGCCGTCGATGCCCGGAACCCGAAGGTCGATCAGGGTCACGGCGGGGCGATACCGGCGCCAGGCCGCCAACGCCGCCATTGCATCGCTGGCCGTGGCCACGATTTTTACGTCGGGCTCAGCCTCGAGAGCCTGCGCGAGCACATCCAGAAAGACCGGATGGTCGTCGATCACCAGCAGCGTGAGCGGGGATTCAACGCGGACGCTCATGAAAAATCGATCACGCAAACGAGCACGGCCAGCGGCGGAACCACACCAAGCAGCCCCGGGACGCGGCCTATCGTCCGTGTGATAAGGCATGCAGGGGTCGGGTGCCCACCGGCCAAATGGCCGGTGGCGGCCTCATTCCGCGCGCGTCGGCGCGGTAAAAATGCCGATCTCGTAGCCGCGGGCCACTGCCTCGGCTCGGTCGGTCGCACCGAGCTTCTCGAGGATGGCCGCCACGTGCCCCTTTGCCGTGCGCATCGAGATGCCGAGCGCCTGCCCGATCTCCTCGTTGCCGAAGCCCTGCTTCACCAGCCTCAATACCTCCACCTCGCGGGCCGTCAGTCCCGCTCGCGTCGACGGAGCGGCGGTAGTGGCAGTCCGCACCCCCTTCGCGCCGCAAGTCTTTCCCGCGCACACGTCGCGGATCGCGGCGAAGATCTCTCCGGCACCGACCTGCTTGGTGAGGTAGCCGCTCGCGCCGGCCTTTAAGGCGACCTCTGCTTCGTCGGCCGACTCCGACGACGTGAGTACGAGCACGCGGCAGGTCGGCGCGTGGTTCTTCAGCCAAAGGAGTGTTTCCAGGCCGCTCTTGCCGGGCAGCCGCAGGTCCAGCAGGACCACGTGCGGTCGCAGCGCAGCTACCTCATCGATCGCCGCCTCGCCGCTGGCCAGGCGGCCGACCAGATGGAAATCGGCCTGCGACGCCAAAAGGCTCGCCAGACCCTCGCGGAAGACCGGATGGTCGTCCACGATAAGGATGCGGATCGTAGCCAACATTCACCACCCGGCCGCGCGTGCCAAACGTCCCGTGAATCAGCCATGTACTGAAACGCGAACATAGCCCGCGGGGAATGGCCATTGCAAGCCGGCCGAATGGCCGGTGTTGCGGCTGAAGAGCGTGAGGCCCGCTGCCGCGAAGACACACTCTTTGGTCCATTGTCGGCATGAGAGACGTGCTGATCAGGTCGCAGAGCGCTCGTACGGAATGGGCTTTGTGGCTGGCTACGCGCGTCGCGGTGGCTGGGGCCAGGCTCGCCCGGGCCGAGGTCGCGGTGTTCGTCGGCGATACGGCGGGTCGCGCGAGGAAAGAGCCCGACCCTACGCGGATGAGCGAGCCATTTGCCGTAGCGTGCGATGCCGAGGGGCGGATGTATGGCGTGGAATACACGCGGGGCAACCGACTGTTTCGTGTGGCGGCCGACGGCACGGTCTACCTCGCGCTCCGCGATCGATTTCGTCGAGAAATTCTGCTACGCGTTCGGCCAGGGCACGAAGACCAGCGAGAGCACAGAGAAGATCCGCACGTTCCCCAAGACAAAGCACGCCGGGGCAGGCGATCTGCCCGAATTGCAGGCCGTGAACCGGCTCGATCTGCCGCTCGAGGATCTTTCCCCCGAGGAGTTCGGCAGTCGGGCGCAGTGCGTCTTCTCCTGCCTGCCGCACTGCGGGAGCGACGAGATCATTCCGAAGGTGCTCGCCGCCGGGGCGAAGGCGGTGGATTTCAGCGCCGACTACCGGCTCGATGCCGCCGCGACGTTTGTCGAATGGCATGGACACGAGCATCCAGATCAGGGGCGGCTCGGAAAGACGGTCTACGGACTGCCCGAGCTCTTCCGCGACCGGATCAAGGGGGCTGATCTCGTGGCGAACCCCGGCTGCTATTCGACGTCGGCGATTCCGCCGCTGGCGCCGCTCGTGAAAAGCGGCAACTTCGAGACCGACGACATCATCATCAACTCCAAGAGCGGCGTGAGCAACACGGGCCGCCACCGCCACACGCCCGAGATCGAGCAGGTGATCGGCCGCCACGCCGGCGCAGGTGATCTTCACGCCGCAGCTCGCGCCGATGGATCGCGGCATCCTCTCCACGATCTACATCCGCCCGAAGAAGCCGCTTGCGGAGGGGGACGTCATGAAGATGCTCCGCGATGCCTACGCTGGGGAGCGGTTCGTGCGCGTGGTGGACCACCTGCCCGCCACGAAAGACACGGTCGACACGAATTTCTGCGACATCACCGCCCGCGTCGTCCGCGGCCGAGTGCTCCTGATCAGCTGCCTCGACAACCTCGTGAAGGGCGCCGCCGGCGCGGCCGTGCAGAATTTCAACGTCCTCTTCGGCCACCCCGAAACGGCCGGCCTGCTCTAGGAACGCAAGGTTTCGCCGCAGCCGAGTTGGATCGCCACGCTTCATCCCCCGGCTCCCGCCGGGGGCTTTGTGGCCGCGTGGCATGCCAGTCGGCGATGGTGGACGCAGTTTGGGCGCGGCCGGAGTGTCAGGACGGGATGACCACCAGCCGCAGGTTCATCTGCGAGCAGAGGCACCGGAGTTCATCGACGGTCGCGGCGGCCGGGGGCTGCGGAAGCGCCCAGATGAAGTTCACCGTGCGACGAGCGGCGGCGCGGCAGTGGTGCCGCCGCACCAGGATCGCGACCATGCCCGAGAGCACCGCGTCGGCGGCGGTTCCGCCGCCCGCGACCACAAACGCCCCGCGGCCAAACCACGCCGACTCAAAGACGATCTCCGCGAGTTTTGGATCGGCCTGCAGCTCGGCCGCGTTGAACGTCCGTTTCGGCAGGTCCCAGTGCAGCGGCCCGATCGCGCATCGGGGCAGGGCATCCCGCCCCGGCAGCGGATCGCCCTCGGCGAAGAGAATGAACGATTCCCCCTTGCGCACCGACCGCGCGAGAAAATCGGGCAGGAGATTCGCAGCGGCCTCGTCCACCACATGCGCCTTGGGGAACGAGCCGTCCACCCACGTGCCGGCCAGCGGCAGCGGCCAGACAGCGTCGAACGTGCTGTTGAATCGTTTCAGGTATTCGATGCCAACGAGGCCAAGCGCGATCGAGAGCAGACTCCAGGCCACGCCGCGATTGATCCGGTCGTAGCGGTCGGCAACGATGAGCTGCGACTCCGGCAGCATGCGGACGGCCGGCTTCTTCTCCGGTTCGGCCGGTTCGCCAGAGTCGCTCGAGTCGCCAGCGTCGCCCGGCAATTCGGCGTCTGACGTGGCGGCAGACGCGGCGCCGCTCTTCGTCGATCGCCGCTGCTTCCCGCGGCCGCGATACGCGGGAATCTTCGCGAGCCGTTCCTCGACCGCCCGCTCGTAGGCCCCTTGCTCCTCGGCGACCGAAACCCCCGCGATGTCGGCCTGGTCGGCCGCGGTGTCTTCGGCAAACCGAATGTCGGCCGCGCGGCTGCGGAGTTTTTCCCGCGCCGCCTTCGCCCCCGCCGCCTCGGCCGCCTGCACCTCGGCCGAGCGGTCAATCTCGATCGTGCGGATGCTCGCCGAGATCACGGTCGCCAGGATCACCCCCGCCAGGGCGCATGCCGCGGCCTTGAGCCAGGCCGCGAAGCGATCGCGGGCCAAAAACCCGACGGCCAGCAGGCACGCAGCCGCCACCCATGCCAGGCAGGAGGCCAGCCCGATCAGCCCGAACGTGTTCCAGAGGATGTTCATGCCGTGGATCGCCCGTCTACTTGCGGTACTTGCGGGTCATGTCGAGGTAGTTGGTGAAGGCGTGGTAGACCACGTTGACGCCGAGGTTGTACGACTGCTCCGCGAGGGCGCGGCCCATACCCGAATAGCCGGTCTTCCAGGCGTCGTTCACGTCGCCCGGATGGTAGAAGACGGCCCAGCGCTTCTGGTGCTTCACGCCGAGCGCCTTGTTGCCGCCGTGGTGCCACAGCGGCGGCGCGCCATTCGCAAACACGAACGGCGTCTGGAAGATCGGGTCGTCGTCAGCGATCGTCACCAGCTGCCGGTCCGGGAAGACGGCCTTCATCAGGCTGCGGAAACTCGCATCGAACGCCGGGCTTCCGGCGTCGGCGAAGAGCATGCCGCCCCGCAGCAGGTATTCCCGCAGGATCTTCACGTCGTTGGCGGTCACCGGGATCGGGCCCGATCCGGTGAGGTACATGAACGGCGGCTCGTAGCCCTTGTCGAAGTTCTTCAGCTGCGCGATCGTGCGGGCCTCGGGCGTGCGGGCGATCTTGAAGCCCGTCACCTTCTTGAACTCGTCGAGGAAGTTCAGGTCGGCACGGCTGACCTCGTCCATGCCGTCGTCCCACCCGGGGCCGCCGTGCTTGATCCGCAGGAATCGCACCGGCGCGTCTCCCGCGCCGTCGGGCCAACCGCCCTGCGTGCCGCCGCCCTTGCCGAGCTTGCCACGCGCCCGCGCCTGGGCCGACGTCGCATCGGCCACATACGTGACTTCCGAAGCCCTCTCGACGTCCTCCTCGACGTCGGAATCCTTGTCGAGGTCGGGCTTCGACATGATGATCGCCGAGTTGAGATTGAGCACGTAGCGACGCTTTTTCTTCTTGACCGGCTTGGCGACCTTCACCGCCGCGAGCACCGCCTCCTCGCCCGAGCCGTGGGGCACGTTGTATTGCTCCCGGCAGCCGATGTAGCCGAGCAGCCAGGGCAGGATGACGATCACGAGCATGTGGCCCCAGAAGCTGGCGAGCCAGCTGCGGCGGAAGAGCGGATCGCTGCCGCTGGTGCGGATGTTTTCGAGAATCTGGTCGCCGATGGCGGGCGGATCCACGGCCGGATTCGTAGCGCCCACCCCGCCCGAAAACATCCGGATCGTCGATGCCCGCCAGCTCGACACATGCCCCAGCGCCGCCATCGCCAGTGGCAGGAGCGCCGGCAGAGCGAGGCCCCAGAAGAGCTTGAAGAGCGTGACGGTGTCCTGCGGCAGTTCGTAGATCGTGAGCTTGCGGTCGCCGATCACGCCGACGCCACGATAGACCAGGAGCAGGTAGGCCCCGACGACTACGTAAGCCGAGATGAACCCGAGCCGCACGAGCTTCAGCGGCAGCCGGCCCGGAAGCCATGCGGCCAGCCCGCCGACCGCGGCCATCGCCGCCCCCACGGCCGCGATCGCCGCGACGGCGTAGATCGTCCAGCCCATCCCCGCGGCGGCAAAAGCCTCCACGAAGTTCGGGTGCCGCTCCGCGATCATCCCGGGCAACGCCGACAGCCGCCAGGCGAGGCCGCCGCCGATCACGGCCAGCGCCGCCAGCGGCGCCGCCAGGGCGAATCGCGAGAGGATTGGGGAGGCGGATTTCATGGGGTGCGACGACGCGGTGCGATCGAGCCGGCGGCGGGCGGGCGGGTCACTGGATGTTCGTGTCGTCGATGCCGATCCCCAGATCGTCGGGGGCCGTTGGAATCTCGTCGGGCTTGGCCACCTCGCTCGTCGCCCGCTCGATCGGCGTCTGCGGGGCGGTCTCTGTGGCTGCTGCCGGCGCCGCGGCGGACTGCGCAGCCGTAGTCTCCGTCTTCGCCTCCGCGGCGGGCGGTTCGGCGGCCGCGGCCGGTGCAGAGGCAGCCTTCGCCGCGGCGAGCGCCTCGGTCTTGCGGGTGGCGGCACCCTCGGGATCGAGCATGTCGCGGATCGAGCCGATCGAAAAGGCGCCGATCAGCAGCAGGTGGGCCGCCAGCGCCACGATAAACCAGCGGAGCAGGTGGCTCCTGGAAAACGACTCCACCAGCGCCTCGGGAGAGAGGCGGTCGATCCGCTGGTCGGCGGGCGTTGGTTCGGACGGGGCACCGCTACTCATCTGGTTCACCTCCGGGGTTGTGCCGGTTGCGACGCATCACCCACGGCGGCGATCACGCCGCCAGCCTTGGAGATCGCCGCCAGCACGGGTTCGAACACTTTCTTGTCGACGGTCTTGTCGCAGCGAAACAGCACCATGCGGTCGCGCGGATCCTTCTTCCCGGCGAGGAAGCCGGCCACGCCCGCCTCCACCACCTCCGGGCTGCCCACTGGACGCCCGTTGAAGAAGACGCCGCCGTCGGCGTCAATCGAGACCGACACGTTCTGCTGTTCGAGCTCGACGAGCTGGGCCGCCGTCGGCGGCGTGATGTTTCGCGTGTCGTCCTTGGCGAAATTACTCGTCAGGATGAAGAAGATCGTGAGCAGGAATGCGATGTCGCCCATGCTGGCCAACGGCAGGCTCGGCGGGGCGCGGCGGGTCTTGTGCAGCTTCATCGGGGCCTACTCCTCCTCCACGATGGCCACGACGCCGCCGGCGGCGCTGATCGCGGCCATCGCCTCGAAGTAGGACTGGTAGTCCACCTTGCCGGCGGCCTCCAGCATCACGATCTTCTCCTCACCCTGCTTCTTAGAGAGCTGCAAGTCGAGGAGCCGCTCGCGGAGCGCCGGCCCCGACACCTCCTGCTCGTTGAAGAGGATCTTGCCGCTGGTGAGCTGCACCGTGGGCGTCTTCACGTCGGTCTTGGCAGCCTGCTTCTGCGAGGGATCGGCCGAGGGAAGCTCCGCCGAGAAGCCGGAGAGCTTCGAGAGCGTCGTCGTGAGGATGAAGAAGATGATGAGGAGAAACGCGATGTCCGACACCGAATCGGTGGGGATCTCCGTCTCCTTGTGCTCCTTACGTCGGGACAACGCCATGGGGCTGCTCGTGGGTGCGCGGATTGCCGGCGGGTGAAGCGGTTGGCCGGTGTCAGCCGCCGGTGGGGCCAACGTCGGGCTTAGGGCCTGCGGCCGGACGTAACGCGGCGGCCGGCCTCGCCGCGGCGGCAGTGGGGCGGGCCTGCGCCGGGGAGACTCCCTGCCGCAGCGTGACGAAGTCGAGGAGTTCCGAAGCCGATTCGACCATCTCCGATTCGATCGCGCCGGCGCGGGCCGTGAAGTAGTGGTAGGGCACCACGGCGATCAGGGCGATGATCAGCCCGGCGGCCGTCGTGATCAGGGCCTCCGCGATGCCGAGCGACACCGTCTCGTTCGACACGCCGCCGGCCGCCATGCCGGCGAACGCGCTGATCATGCCGGTGACCGTGCCGAGCATGCCCAGCAAGGGCGCCGAGCTCGACACGAACGACAGCAGCCCGAGCCGCTTGTTGACGGCCCCGACGGCCACCTGCGAGGTGTTTTCCATCGCATCCTCGACGAGCGCGCGGCAGACCTCGGGCCGGCCCGCCGTGACGCCGCGGAATTTCGCGTAGGCCTGCAACCCCGCGAGCATCACCGCGGAGACGGGGCCCGGCGTGTTGCCGCAGAGCACGGCCGCCTCGGTCACCTTGCCGGCGGCGAGCAGCTCGAGCACCTTCGACCGCAGCGAGCGGGTGTCGACCTTGTCGTTGCGCCGAAACGCAAACCAGCGGTCGATCGCCACGGCGAGGGCGAGCACGCTCTCCAGCATCAGCGGCGCCATCACGGAGCCGCCCTTGATGATCGTTTCAAGCATTCGTTCGTTCTCCTTGGTGGGCCAGGTCGAGCAGTGATCGCGCAAGCAGCGGATCGAGCTTGAGCGACGGGATGGCGGGGCCGGCGGTGACCGCCGGAAACGCGAGTTCGCCCGTCACGTGGTTGTAGACGGCGCGGCCGAGGGCGGCGGCGGGCAAGACCCGCACGAACGGCCGGGGCCCCGCGGCCACGAGCGCGAAGCGGTCGCCGACGACGGCGGCGAAGACCGGCGCGCGGCGCAACCAACTTCCGGTGTCGAGCG